>Ga0114970_10004429_pt1 | contig 10229 bp, 5 predicted proteins | sample M_140205_XF_Meta_FD_87030 | JGI IMG/M metagenome (GOLD analysis project Ga0114970, IMG submission 87030) | Freshwater microbial communities from Lake Montjoie, Canada to study carbon cycling - M_140205_XF_MetaG | ecosystem: Environmental > Aquatic > Freshwater > Lake | place: Lake Montjoie... | reverse complement strand
CAATGAAGAGAACAGTACCCGTTTGAGTCAAAGTTTAGAAATTGATGATTCTAAGATGTACGTCTATAATATAGATGCATTGCCTAATCCAGATGTTGATGCCAACAAGCCAGGCGTTGTTATGATTAATAAAGAACGCATCGAATATTGGACAAAGACAGACACTTATATCACAGATTTACGTCGTGGTACTCACGGCACTGGCGCAGCCGGCGTCCATGCCAAGGGCGAACTAGTAATCGATAAGCATTATCGAAATGCTGTGCCTAGCACAGATTTAGTGCATAAGATAGCATATGCGTCGGACGGTGCTACAACTCAATTTAACTTGCCAGTTCCGCTAGCAGTTGTTACTGCGTCGGCTGTGACTGTTTATGTAGGCGGCCGCCGAAATACAAGTTGGACTCAGGACGGCACCAAAATAACATTTACCACTGCTCCTCGTCAAGGAATGACGATACATATTATTATTAAACAAGGCAAAACGTGGTATGACTTAGATGATGGCGTAACCAGTTTACAAAATCTCAATACCCCTCAGGCTAGGTTCATAAGAGATAAAGCAGCAGTTTTTGACCTATAAATAACTATATGAATAACGAAGAACAAACTCCTAAATTTGACAACAACGAGCAAGGTTATATTGACCCTGCTGGATTAATGTTTCAAGGGCGCATAGTAATCAAAGACGCCGACACTGGCGAAATTATTGTAGATAAGAGGTCTGAATAAAATGATAGAAGGTTTTATTAAAATTTGGGAGCCAGAAACTGGCAATATCATAGTGGATAAGAAAAATGCTATCCACTATGAAAACATCAGCATCGCTATGGCCAACGCCCTTGCAGATCGAAACTTTGGATTTGTGCAAGAAATGCACTTTGGTAACGGTGCTAGTAGCATCGATAGCACTGGCATTATTACATATCTTGCCCCAAATGTATTGAATCAAAATGCAGATTTGTATAATCCTACATATAGTAAGATTGTCAATGACAATAACCCACAGAATACAGATCCGGGACGAAATAAGATTGAAGTTCGCCATGTCACTGGCAAAAAGTATACAGATATAGTAATTACTTGTACACTAGATTACGGCGAACCTGGTGGACAGGATGCTACTGATAACGCTACAAACTTAAACAGTGAGTATGTGTTTGACGAGCTAGGATTAAAAAGTTGGGATGATACCACAGGAGACGCAACCCGTTTGCTAACTCACGTCGTATTTCACCCGGTGCAAAAGAGTTTAAATCGCATTATTCAGATAGATTACACATTAAGAATTCAAAGTCTAACAACCTTTACTGAAACTGCTTAATGGCTTAATGCTAAATCAAAATAAATAAAGCATAAGAGGAGTTCGGTACAAATGGCCTATACAATTAATTTAACTAACGGTTCGGTGTTAACTACAGTAGCAGATGCTACTATTAACACCAGCGCAACTAGCTTAACACTTATCGGGAGAAATTATCCCCGATACGGTGAAATTCAGAACGAGAATTTCATCAAATTATTAGAAAGTTTTGCAGATACTGCCCAACCCGCACATCCGGTGACTGGACAATTATACTATGATAGTAACGGCAGCGTTAATAGATTAAAAGTATTTGATGGTACTCGCTTCAAAGAAGTAGGTAGTGCAATCGTAGCCAGTAGCGAACCATCTTATGCCAATTCCGGAGATTTTTGGTTAAAAACAACAACAGGCCAGTTGTTTATGAAAACCCAAGGAACATTGGGTTCAGCGGCATTTAAATTAATTGGACCGTTAGCTGATCCTGGAGAAGGCGCCAACGGTTTTGTACAAGAATCAATCTCCGACGGCACCACAGTTCATAAAGTTATCAGCATGTATGTTGGTGACACCAGAGTTGCTATTTTCAATAAGGATGCAGAATTTACTCCTACCCCGGCTATTACAGGTTTCTCATCTTTAAAGCCTGGACTAAGCCTGAACTCTAATATCAGTGCTGTACTTAACGGTACTGCAACATTGGCAAGTAGTGTTAGTGGCGGCGCCATTAGCGGATACTTACGTGACGACGCAGATGATACCACAACCGGTATTTTAAGTATTGCTAATAACGGTGGCTTAAATCTTGGCGCCAGCAGTACAGTTAACTTGGGTATTTCCTCAGGTGACCTTGCAATAAAGAATACAACTAGTGCTGGTAAAATTTATCTAACAGCTCGTAGCTCAGTGGGCACAGACACTAATATTGTTACAATACAAAACGGATCCTCTGCATACGTGGGTATCTTAGTTGATCCACCAACAGTTCCCCTGGACGTCAATGGTATTATCAAGAGTAACTCAGAAATTCGTGCAGCCAGCAACACTGGCGTCAGCGTTGGCGCAAGTCAGCAAGGTTACCTTGGTGTAGAGTCAAACAATGTTGTATTACGTAATACCTATGCCAATGCAAAAATAATTCTAAGAGCACAAGTGGGCAGTTCAAACACAGACATTGTCACACTTGACCCCACAGGTAATAGCGGTAGCTTATGGACAAAAATTGATAGTACTATTGTTCCAGGGTTGAACAATGCATATGATTTAGGAACTAGTTCACTAAAATGGGCCAATGTTCGTGCAACTACATTCAGTGGTGTATCTACATCAGCTCAGTACGCCGACTTGGCAGAAAAATATCTAGCAGATGCCGAATATGAAGCGGGCACAGTAGTTTGTGTTGGCGGAGAAAAGGAAGTAACTGCTACTAAATTAGGTGATCTCGCAATTGGCGTAGTTAGTGCTAATCCAGCTTATAAAATGAACAGCGAATTAGAAGGCGGAACATATGTTGCGCTTAAAGGCCGTGTTCCAGTAAAAATTGCAGGGCCTGTTAAGAAAGGCGACAGACTAGTCGCCGGTAACGATGGGTGGGCAATGGTTGGCCACGGCACAGATGTATTCGGTATCGCACTCGAATCAAACGACGACATGGGTATCAAGCTAGTTGAAGCAGTAATATTGTAAGGGGTGCTAAATGGCCATTAATTATACCATCAATAAAACTGATGGATCGACGCTAACATTAGTACCGCAGTCTACAGTTGTAGCCAAGGCGGGCCTAAACCTAATTGGCAAAAATTATGTTGCGTTTGGCGAAACCCTAAACGAGAACTTAGTAGCTCTAGCAGAAAACTTTGCTAGTGTGACTGCACCTAGTAATCCGTTAGTTGGACAGGTATGGTACGATAAATCAGCTAACATTATAAAAGTATATGACGGCACAAAATTTAAAAGATTACAAGTAAGTTATTTTCAAAATGCAGAGCCTACTAATCCAGTAGCCTACGACTTATGGTTTAATACCGGCACTAGTAAATTATATTTTTACAACAATAATACTTTTAAGTTAATAGGACCAAACTTAGACGACAACGCAAATATTGTTGCTGACACAATTATAGACACTACTGGCACATCACGGAATATCCTTAGAGTACTGGTCAATAGTGTCAATGTAGCAATCATCACAAATCAGAATTTCACTCCCGCTACAACACAAGACGGATTTAATTCAGGTGATCAGTTAGTAGCCGGAATTAACTTATCTACAAACGGCACTACTATTTTAAACGGTATTGCATCTCTTGCTACGGGCTTAGATGACGGCACAGCCAACGGACTATTGCCGGCATTCATAGTACGCAATGATAGCAACGCCAGTATCGACGGTAGTGTTACAGCGTTCGACGGATTATATGTTAACTCTGCACAAACAATGAGTTTGTTATCAGACACTAGCAATAATTTAATACTATCAAATGTAGAAATAGATAAAGATTTTTCCTTAAAATTACGATCATCGTCCAGCGGACAGTATACAATGTTAACTGCTGATTCCAGTGCTAAACGAATTGGTATACTAACAGCCACACCCGAAGCAACATTAGATATTGCTGGAGATTTGATTGTAACAAATAATATTAGTGTTAGAAGCGGCACAATTTATGCGCCCACTCAGAACACAGCAGACAACACTACTAAGGTAGCAACCACTGCCTGGGTAAGGAACTATGCGGCCGCAAATTTAGTACTTGGCGGCAACCCTAGTGCCCCAGACAACACCTCAATTGCATCATTTGGCACGTTGGGGTCTCCGGATGTGGATAAACTTGCAACAGTTGGTTGGGTAAAAAATCAATTTACAGATACCCCGTTCACTGGCTCGCCTACTGTTCCAACTATTGCAGACTTAACTTTATCTACTACAACCATTGCAAACACTCGATTCGTACAAGAAGTAGTCAGTGCGGCAGTGTTTAATGCGGCATCTACCACAGATGTAAATTCACTGACAAATCGTGTTAGTACGCTAGAATCTAATATATTGTTGAAAGCAAATATTGCGGCAGAAACTCATACCGGAGCCCATGTATTCAGCGGCTCTATATCAGTCCCTACTCCAAGTAGTGCTAGCCATGCGGCAACAAAAACATATGTAGACAACGCAATTTCTGCTATCCCAGCAACAGATTTAACTTCATATGCACCTATATCTAGTCCAGTGTTCACCGGCGCACCAACTGCACCAACACCGTTGACCTCTGACAACAGCACTAAAATTGCTACCACAGCTTGGGTCAAGACTCAGGGATATGGGTCGGGCTCCGGCTCTGGAACAATAACTGGAGTAACAGCTGGCACAGGTTTAACTGGCGGCGGATCCTCAGGTGCAGTTAGTTTAGCATTATCAACTACAGGAGTAGTGGCCGGGGCATACACCAACGCCAATGTCACAGTTAACGACCAAGGTCGGGTTACTAGTATATCAAATGGCACCAGCGGCAGCGGCCAGGCAGTAACTATCAGCACATCATCACCATCCGGTGGGAGTAATGGCGACATTTGGTATAAGGTATAATAATGCCATTATATAGCAACAGTAGTCCGCTCACATACACAGTTGTAACCTTCAATGAAGATCTTGATGTAACATTTACATTAAAGGGAGCAGGCGGAGGTGGCGGTGGCCACCCCGACGACGTTGATAAAGATTACAAAGGTGGTAATGGTTTAGCTGGAGATAGTATTTCCGGAACAATTCGGGTACACGCCGGCGATAAATGGACAGTATATGTCGGAGGCGGTGGCCTGAGAGGATTAAGTTGGTACCTTGGCGGCCTTGGCGGCTTTGGAGGCCCGAGTAAAGCAGGGTACCACGGAGGCCCAGGTGGCCGCCAAGGTACTATCGGACAAAGTTCTGGCGGTGGTGGCGGTGGTGGCGCATCTCTGATTAATATCAACAATATAGATTCACTGATTGCTGCTGGCGGCAGCGGAGGCGGTGGTGAAGGAGCAAACAGCTCTGGGGGCAACGGCTCTGCGTTTACTGAAAATCAAGTAGCATCGACTACCTTTGGCGGCCCTGGCGCAACTGCGCTGGCAGACGGCGGTGGAGGTGGAGGTGGCGGTGGCGGTGGTAGAGGCGGCCTAGGCGGCGCATTTGGAGAAAATGACACAGGCGGTCGAGGTGGCTATAGAGGAGAGTCTACTCTAAGTTCATTGACTGGACCAACTATATCAATCGCTGGCGGCAATGCCGGCGGCCTTGGCGGCACCGGGGATATCACAAATAACACAAACGGCATCAACGGAAGTTTTACAATTGATGCTATAGTATTACCGACTTCTAGATATAGAGGCATTTACACTAAAGATGCCGGCACATGGAAACAACCAGTACCTAGTGTAAAATATAATGGCGCTTGGACACAAATTCAAGAGGGCTATGTTAAAAATAACGACCAATGGGTAAAAGTTTATCCTCCTAAAGTTAGCGTAGATATTACTGATTATACAGTCAGAGATAATTCTTATGGTACTCCCGTTGCATGGAACAATTCGTTTGAACTAATTACGAAGACTCAGCCCGAGCCGACTCAATCTACTCCGAACCCGTTTGCATTTTCAAATCAGTTCAAGTTAGCAATCAATGCCCAGACAGTTAGCAATACTGTTACAATATCTGGAATTAATGTACCAGTTACAATATCAGCAACAAACAATGCCTACATTTCAATCAATGGCAATGCGTATGTACTAGGGTCAACGCCGCAGACTATCGTCAATGGAGATACTGTTAGTATTAGACTGACTAGTGCGTCATCTAGCGGGGTTACACGATCAACAATGGTAACAGCTGGAGGCAGAACTGCTACGTGGGAAATAACAACTCTGGTAGAAGTTACAGATACTAGCACCGGTACAGGTACTGGTACAGGTACTGGCACAGGTACTACTGTCACAGTACTAGACACTACTCCTGACGCTATTACATTTAATCCAATTACCAATAGTTTAAGAAGTGTCGAATGGCCGTCAAATACTGTTACTATTACCGGCATTAATACCGCAGTGACAGTGACTCCCGGTGACGGAGTCAGTGTTTCTAAAAATGATTCAAGCACCTTTAGTACAACGTCCTTTACAGTACAGAATACTGATAGAATTAGATTAAAGGCAACGTCTCCCGCAACATTTGGCTCCAGCTCAACTTTTGGTATAACAGTAGGCCAGACATCTGCTAGTTGGTCTATATCAACGAAAGCCGGTCCAGATCCGGTGGCAAGAAATATCACGTGGAGTGGCCCATTTAATTCAAATAATAAAAGTTTAGTGTTTGCGTTGGATGCTAGTACTGTTAGCATGGGCACGTTGTCCAGCGCCAGTGTAGTGGTTCAACCTGCACACGGATCTGTTACTATAAATGGAACCACTGCAACCTACACCCCTAATACAAATGCGTCAACCCCAAGTAGCTTATCTGACGGACAAGCACAAACCTATGTTGACTACTGGACAGATTTGTCTCCCAATGGAATTAAAAGTACATTACAAGCAAAGAATCACTGGGTTAGCACAGGACTTGGCGAAAGTAGATTTATTCCTCAAATCTTTACCGGATCGGATAGTTTTGTATGGACTATAACTGATCAGTACGGGACTTCAACTGCTAACTGTACATTGACATTCTCTGCTCCGTCATCGATTCCATTGGATGACGTAGGACCCATGGTTGCTTCAGTTGCTCCTTATGGCGAAAGTGTATCATCATTTGGAATTATACTGATTAATTTTAATGAAGAATGTTTCCCAGGCACAGGAACTATAACAGTCAGTGACACTGCTGGCAGCGTTACTCGTTGGACCAATGGTACTGCAAGACCTTCAGGAAAAACTGTTAGTTTAGATATGGGCAAACTGAAATCGAATTCAACTTATACTGTCACAGTACCCAGTGGTTATTGTGTAGATAGAGCCGGTAACGATTCACAAGGAACATCGTGGTCGTTTAAGACCACTGACTCTGAAGGACCTTATGTTACGGGCACCCGATACAATGCAGGAACTATTACAGTTATGTGGAATGAACCAGTACTTATTGGGTCAGGTCTGACAGAATTAATTGGTCCATATTATTGGGGCGGCGACTACGAAACTATTACTCACAGTATGCGTGCCGGAACAAACACGAATGAAACCATAATAAATCACGCTGCCTGGTATACTCGGTTTGAAAAATCTGGATATGGCTCGGGTAATTATTATTGGGGTAATAGAGCATACTGGATCGAGATAGATGCAGGCGCAGTTACTGACTATTCCGGTAACCCTAACGAAATCAGCACCGCATCGTTTAACTCAGAAAATTTTGTACGTACTGCCGATGTGGCGGTTGTAACATCTACGGCCACCGTTGGCAATGTTATCTATAATCCAGTAATAACAAACGATTGGGGCACGAACAATATAGATATATTCACCGGCGCAAGTGTGGTATGTACTCCTGTGTTAACTAATTCGGTCACTGGTACATTTGACGAACTAATTAACTCCGATGTCATGTTAGACTCTACAGTAGTAAATCAATGCCTTAACACGGTAAGTGCGAATCCATATCAAACCTTAACAGTTGACACTTACTCGATATCTCTCAGCCTTGGCAGCATCTATGCTGAGATAAGCAATATAGCATCGGCGATTATGACTACGTTGAGCACGTCTTTAAATTTATCAGGTAATAATATTCCGGTAGTGACATCAGATCCGGCAGCTAGTCTAAGTTTAGTAATTCCAACTGTAGAAGACGCAGGAGTAAATGCTACTATTACTAATCAGCCTAATGCAGTACTTGGCGTAGATTCTACAATCTTAACGGTGTATAATAATACCTTAGAAGATAACACATTGGTTGTTAACTTTGCTACAATATATGACTCTGCACAAACATCAGCAATTCCTAATCCTGGAATAACCACAACACTAGAAGTATTAACGACTGATGGATACTCGGGTAGTATATCATGCGTGGTTGAACCGTTTGGTAAGCTGACGTCAGGCTTTAATGGTCCTGAAATATCGTTTGGCGGCGGCGGCAACGATTGCGTTGCGGCATCGGCATATGTCCCATTTCATGTAAAACCCGCAGGAGAATTAGTACCTGGAGACCAATTATTACTATTGGGCGATGATCGTAACAGCACTAAAACAGGACACGTAATCTCGAATCGAATTTCATTAAATTCTGCGGTTACGCTGGTGTCCAAATCTGGCATCAGACTAACATGTTCCACCAGCACACCTCTTACCTTAGAAGACGGCACAATGATAAAGAGTCCCGATGCACTGGGGCATAAATTACCGGTTGAGGACGAAAACGGCTTTAGATGGGAAGAAATTGTAGAAGTAATCAATGCTGGCAATATTCCAGTGGCATTGATTTATTGCCAGGATCAGTGTTATGCTGCCGGCGATGAACCAAATAAATGGATATGGACACATAATAGTAGCTTTATTAAAGCGTTATCAACATGTTATTCCGACTATTCCTTTGATGGTTGGTGGTAAAAATAACATATCCCTTAGATGAATTCTATTGGATAAATAAATTAAATTGGGTAGATGAATGGCTTATCAAATAAACAAAACTAACGGCGGGGTACTAGTAAACCTTCAAGACGGTACAAAGGATACTACTTCTACCAGCTTGACCTTAGTGGGCAAAAACTACCCTGGATATGGCGAATCATTTAACGAAAACTTTGTTAAATTAACTGAAAACTTTGCCAACAGCAGTGAGCCATCAAACAAGTTAATTGGACAATGTTGGTACGATTCCAGCTCTGGACAATTAAAATTCTATAACGGTACTTTATTCAAAGCCACTGGCGCAGTTACAGTTGCAAGTACAGCACCAACAAGTAATGCAATGGGTGACTTTTGGTACAAGAGTACAACAAATCAGCTGTACGTTTATAATGGAACTGGATTTTCGCTAATTGGTCCAGCTGTGGCCAGTAACACCGGGTTCAGTGGATTAGAGCCACTAACATTGACAGATACTTCCAGCGTTTCTAGAAACGTAACACTATTAAGAAATTCAGGTACTGAGATTGGAATTATCAGCGACGCTGAATTTACATTGCCCAGCATCAGATCCGGCTATGCCGATGTCACTGTACGCAAGGGCTTGACATTAAAAGACAACGCATCATCGGGCACAATGAAACTACGCTCGCACGTTTTGAGTGCCAGCAACTTGAGCAGTACAAGAGTTATTTTTGTTGGTACTGCTGGAGACTTAAAAGACGACAGTGGGTTAAGTTATACCAGCGGAACTGGTACATTAAACGTTACTAATTTAGCAGTTTCAGGAACAATTGCTGGATCTGCATTGTCAAGTTTACAAGCTGGTACAGTAACAATCGCATCCGAACAATCTAGTTCAAACAGTTTTAACATTGCATTTACTTCAGCCACTAGCGGGGCCGGTACATTACTAGTAGACAACACCGGATTATCATATCAGCCAAGTACTAATACCCTTTCTGCAACTATTTTTAATGGTAAAAGTGTTGCGGCACAGTACGCTGACTTGGCAGAAAAATATACAACTGACGCAGATTACGAAGCTGGAACAGTGGTAGTAATAGGCGGCACAGCAGAAGTTACAATTTCAAACGCTGATCACTGCAAGAAGGTGCTCGGTGTGATAAGTACACAGCCAGCATATACAATGAATAATGACTGTGCTGGCCAACCTGTTGCTTTACGTGGGCGTGTGCCTTGTAAAGTGGTTGGCATAGTACATAGGGGAGATTTGCTAGTAACTAGCTCGGTAGCTGGTTACGCACAGAAATGTGCAGAAGATAAAGAAGATAGTCGGGCAGTATTTGCCAAAGCACTTGAGGAGAAACTCGACGAAGGT
>Ga0114970_10004428_pt1 | contig 10230 bp, 9 predicted proteins | sample M_140205_XF_Meta_FD_87030 | JGI IMG/M metagenome (GOLD analysis project Ga0114970, IMG submission 87030) | Freshwater microbial communities from Lake Montjoie, Canada to study carbon cycling - M_140205_XF_MetaG | ecosystem: Environmental > Aquatic > Freshwater > Lake | place: Lake Montjoie... | reverse complement strand
CAGCAACATTGCGGCATGTGGATGTTTGATCCCCTTCGGAACGATCATGGTGCCGACTGTGGAGGCGACGGGATCCATCAGGATCGAACTTGTAGGGGCGCCTTTCGCCTGGCTGATCAAGGGATGGTGAGCGAAGATGTTCAGGGCGAACGACACCTCACCGGCGATGACCCGGTCCACGAGGCTGCGCGCGCTGGACCCGCTGAGCGAGGCAACTTTCTGATCCGCGAATTGACGCAAATAATCCCGCGTGCGCTCATCGCCCAAGGACATGCGCAGATTGGTCACGAACAGATCAGCGCCGCTGGCGCTGCCTGCATGCCAGGCCAATCGACCTTTCCAGCGGGGGTCGAGCAGGGCCTGATACGTCCTGGGGAGATCGGCCGACGGGGTGAGCTTGGTATTGTAGGCAACGCCAAAAAAGCTCCGGCGGGTCGCCGTCCAGACGCCATTCGGATCGTGATAGGTCGCGGGAATGCCCTCGATCTCGGGGGTCACATAGGGTTGAGCCAGCCCTGCCTGAATGACGGACTCTCCCACGCCAGTGCCCTCAACCACATCAGCGACCACCTTGCCCGCACGGGCCTCCGCAGACAATTTCGTGAAGATGCCGGCCGACTCCGCGCGCCAGTAGGTCAGCTTCACGAATGGGTATTTTTTCATGAAGGCGTCGGACACCGGCCGCAAAGCCTGATTGACGATCATGGCGGAGTAGAACACCACCTCACCCTCGGCGCGGGCGCCATTCACCAGCATCTCCTGGCGATCAGGCCCCCTGTACTCCAGCGGATTCTCGCCCGCCGAAACAACCGAAATTCCCAGAAAGGCTGTCATGGCGATGCTTAGCGCAGACAAAAAGGCGTAGGTCTTCTTCACCTGATCCTCCAGATTCGAACGCCCTCTGTTTTTGCGACTTGTTCGCCTGGGGCACATGCTGATACAAAATTAAGCCACAGACTTTGCTTCTTGTCATCCATTTATGGATGTCGTTGCCAGTCATGAGCGAAAAGGCTGCCAGAAAGGCTAGAAATGGGCAAGGAAACTGCCGCTCCTCGTTACGGAATCGACCCATATCTCGATTGGGTGAATGCCGAAGGCATGCCGGTTGTCGAGGGGGATTACGCGATCGACCTCTTTGCGGTGGAGACTGGCCACTGGGCGCGCCTGGACTGCAATGGCGCCGCCGTGCACCTGAAGGGGCGTGGCGATTTTTGCAACATGTTCCTTCTCGAGATCGCGCCCGGGCGCGCGACTGCGCCCATCCGCCATCTCTATGAGGACCTGTACTATGTGCTGGAAGGGCACGGCAGCACACAGATCGAAATGCCCGATGGAAGCAAACGCACCTTCGAATGGTCGCCCAAGTCGATGTTTTCCATTCCGATGAACATGCCGCATCGGCATTTCAACGCCGGTGGCCGTGAACGCGTCCTGGTTGTCAGCACGACCAACATGCCTCTCATCATGAACACGTTTCACAACGAGGCCTTCATTTTCAACAATCCATTCAATTTCCAAGATCGCGCAGGCAAGGAAAGCTATTACACGGGCGAAGGCGACTTCATACCCATTCGTCCGGGCAATCACCTCTGGGAGACGAACTTTGTCCCGGATATGGCGAATATCAAGCTGCACGAATATGGGGATCGGGGCGGCGGCTCAAGCAACATCAAATTCGTTCTGGCTGATGGAATCATGTCCGGGCACATGTCGGAAATGCCTGTCGGCACCTACAAGAAAGCGCACAGGCACGGGCCTGGCACGCATGTGATCTGCGTCACCGGCCACGGATACTCTCTCCTGTGGTATGAAGGCGACAAGGATTTCACCCGCATCGAATGGCGCCACGGCGTGGTGTTCCCTCCCTGCCAGAGCCAGATCCACCAACATTTCAACACGAGTCACGAGCCTGCTCGGTATCTGGCCATGGGCATCGGAAACGTTCGCTATCCCTTCACGACACAGAAACGCCAGACGATGATCGGTGACAAGGGCAAAAAACAGCGCTCTTCCATGAGCATGAAGGAGGGCGGGAACCAAATCGAATTCGAAGATCAGGATCCGCGCATTCACGCGCTCTGGTTGGAGGAGATGGCGAAAGCCGGTGTGGAGCCAGGGATGGAAAAGTATTTTTCCGCCTGAAGCTTCGCGCCCGCCTTGCGCTCATCAGCAACTCGTTTGATGAGCGCCCCCTTCACGTCTCACACCGCGCCCGGCGAAGGACGGTCCTGGCCGCCGGGCTCCGCATGCGCACGTTTGGACCGCGAACTGCGCCGTTAGCGATCACCTCGTTTGACAGGGCGCCCTGCATGGCGCCAACATCCCTCCACGCGGCGTCAAGACCGCGCACGGAGGAGACCATGATGATCGCTCTGCGCAAACTCCTGAGCGCGGCCGTCGCGATATGCGCCGCCGCCACGCCGCTGCAAGCCCAGCAAACCGCCTTGCCGTCCTGGGTCATGCCCGAACTGCTTGCAGGGGCGAAGGCGGAGGGCGAACTCACCATCTATTCCTCCACCAACGAGCAGGAGGCTCTGCCGCTTCTGAAAATGTTTCAGGACGTGACGGGGTTGAAGATCAATTTCATTCGCGGTGCGGAGGGGGCGCTCACCTCGCGCATCATGACCGAAACCCGCGCTGGCCAAAGCTCCTGGGACATCGTGGCCTCCACCGTGGTGAGCCGCCTTCCGCCGCATCTTACGAAACAATACGATCCGCCCGAGGCAAGGAACCTGCGCCCCGAAGCGCGCGACCCCGATCGCCGATGGTATGGGGTCTACGCCGCTTACAATGCCCCAGCATACAACACCGCACTGGTGAAGCCGGAGGAGCTGCCGAAATCCTACGAGGAGTTTCTCGACAGGAAACAATGGGCGGGCCGCGTCGCCATGGATACCAGCGATCGCGAATGGATGGTCGGCATTCTCAGGCATTTCGGGGAGCAGAAAGGACGCAAGCTTCTGGACGATCTGGTGCGCGCGCTCAATCCAGTCATTGTGGATGGACACCTGGCGCTGGCGCGCGCCATGGCGGCGGGCGAATATATGGTGACGCTGTCCAACTACACGATGCTCACCAGCAACATGCAATTGTCGGGCGCCCCACTCGAATTTTTCCCGCTTGATCCGGTCTCCATGTTCATCTCGCAAGTCGGCGTCAATGCAAAAGCGCCCCACCCCAACGCCGCTCTGCTCGCCGCCAATTTCATGATCAGCCGCGAAGCGCAGCAATTCGCCGCGCAAACCGGACGACTTCCCACGCGTGACGACGTGGACACGACGCCCAGGGACGCATTTGTTCGCCTGCGATCAAAAACCGTCATACCGGTGTTGTTGAACGGCGATGAGTCCCGTACGACGCAGAAGATTTATGACGAGATATTCAAGAAACGCTGAAGTGCGCGGTGTTCGCAAACGTCCCCTAGCCCCCACTCCTGCGCTTCCGAATGGACCGCCTATTTCTCCTTGCGCTCTATTGCAGCCTGAAAATATTGCAAGTCGACAAAAGTCCCCGCAGGCGGGATCGGGTCCTTCACCACAGCGCCATCCTTCAGGAACCTGATCACTTGCTCCACACCTTTGAGATTAATTTCGCCCCTTAATGGCAACACGTTCTTTTCCGGATTGAAAAAGAGATCAAGGGTTGCAAGAGAAGTGTCTTCGGAAGAACCCCACCATTCTTTCATCCAGACAGCTATGCGGTCGCGATTATTGGGATCTCGAATAAACGCAAACGAATCATCCATTGCGCGAATGTAGCGCACCAGCACTTCCTTGTTGGACGCGGCCCATGATTTCCGAGCCGCTGTGACTGTATAGACAAAATCAGGAACAGCTTCATTGGAGGCGCCGAGCAAGACAAACCCCTGCCTCAAGGCATGAAAGTCCTGCGGTTGTCCCAGCGGGACTGCATCGCAGTCGCCGCGCATCAGGCATTGGAAGCGTCCGGGCGTTCCCTCGATGACATTTATATCGAGATCGCTTTGTTTAAGGCCATGTTTCTCGAACAATGCCATTGTGGCGAGAGACACGGCTCCATTCATATCGGCCATGCCAACACGGCGCCCCTTCAGATCTGATATGCTCTTGTACCAAGGTTTGGCAACCAGACTGTAAATCGGATTATTGAACTCAGCCATGATGGCGACAGTATCGGCGCCTCGCATGGCGGCAGTAATCAAGAATGACGTCGCCACATGCGCCACATCCGCCTGGTCCTCTTCCAGCGCGATGAGGCTCGACTCGGCGCCTCCAACAATCGGGATCATCGTCAAATCCAAACTGTTTGCTTTATAAAAACCCTCTTTATCAGCGATGCGCATGGGAAGCGAAAATATGCTTCTCCACGTGGACGCCGTCTGCGCATAGCGCAAGGGCAAAACATCTCGCGCATGGGACTCTTGCAGCCCAAGAGCCAAACAAACGAATGCGGCGACGATGGTGGCGAGGCGACCTAGATGCATGGATGGACCTATCGTGTCTTCTCAAGCAGGCAGATCACCTCGATCGCGGCTCGCGGACCTGGGCCTGTGGGCTGCCGACTGATCGCATAGGGCTTATAGCCCTCCATGCTGCATGCAATTTCGATCTGGTCAGGCTGAATTTCCTTGTCAAAACCCTTGATGTTGAAATGGCCTTGATCATCGGCGCGCATGAACACCGTCGAATTATAAGCAGCGACCGACACCGACACTTTTGCATCAGCGATCGGATTCCCGCTTTTATCTTTGACGTCACCGATAAAAGGGGGGCCGGAATCGTCGTCATGGTCGTCCGTCTCATCAAAGGAACCGCCACCTGCCACGGCCGGGGAACTGATCAAGGCTGCGAGCCCAGGAGCCAGGCAGACCAACAAAAAGGTGCGCAGAAGTAAAAGGCGCATTTGGACCTCCCAAGAGCAGCTTCGACGGGATCTCATTTGATTCCGAACCAGGTGCGTTCGAGATAGAGGAGAAACAATGTCAGAAGAACCGGCACAACCCACACCCAACCCGACCAGAGCCGCTTATCAATGCTCTGCGGAACAAAGAGTGTGAAAATCCCGGCCCCTGCGCCCGCCATGAAGGCTGTCGTCAACCAACTGAACCAATACATGCCTGGCCCACCTCGGCCAAGGTCAGGAATTCCCATGTGCCAATCGCCCGATCTAGGCGCATAGGTGAACAGGGTAAGGCTGGGGTGGAGAAACATGGACGAGAGATAAACGATCATGAAAGCGATCGAAAATGCCGGGCAAGCGCGGGACAGATTCATCTCACACCCCTCTGATGTTATTGAGCACATGCCCGACAAGAAATCCTGCCCAGATGAAAGCGGTCATCAACAAAACGACAAGCTTTCGCGTCAGTGCGTGTCGGGGATCAAGGGGCTGGCGCCAGAAGAACCAATAAGCGGGCAAGAGGCCTAGAGCGAAGCTCACCAAATGCTCCTTCACCTCGAAGGACCCGACAGCAGCGCCCATGCGAAGGTTCTCCATGAACACACGCGCGCCAATGCGATAGGTTGGGTAGACGACCGCGCCCAGCGCAAATGTCAGGAGAAAAAGAATGATGATCGCATTCGTGTAGCTCGCCGCCTTCACCGCGCGAATTCGCCCGATGAAATTCGAATCAGCCGATCTGGACGGCAACCAGAGCGCAACTGCCTGATGGGTGATCGCCCCCAGAAGCAGGATCGCAAGGAGTCCGTGCATGACAAAAAGAAACGTTATCAATGGGTAGCCCCCCACGAATTCGCCGATTGCCTCAACAAGCGGCGAGCCAGATCAGCCCGCCGCATCGCCCGGTAACACCCGCACTTCATTTCAATCAAGTGGTTCCACCTTCACAATGGATCCGCCATGATTTGAGCCGACCCAAAGCGCCTGCTTGCTTCCCGCCTCCTCGACGAACACGCGCCTGATGTTCGTATTGCGCGGTAGCAGGTAATCGACGACATCCCCTGACTGTGTGTCAAGCCGGCTGACATAGTCAGTAAGCATCGAACCAGTCCAGGCCTCGGCGCCCCCCTTGCTGGAAACGACATCGTAAGGCTGGCTCCCGGGGATCGGCAACTGCCATTCCTTGATTGACCTGGTTTTCGGATCAAACATGGCGATGCCATTCCCACCATACTCGGCAAACCACAATCTGCCTTCGGCATCGACCCGGCCGCGACGGGGACGCGAACCTGAAAATGGGGTCGTGAAAACTTCCGCCAATTTCTTTTCAGCGTCGAACCATCCGATACGCGTCCCGGAGAACTCCAGGAGGAACGGCCTGTTTTTCAGGTCCGTAGGCATCCCATACCCAGGAATAGGCTTGCCGGAAGCGTCTTTTGTTTCACCCATGTGCTCATAGACGCCGGTTTTTGGATCAAGCCGCAGCAGCGAGTGGTCTTGTTGGTCATTGGTCCAAACATAACCATCGACGTCCGAATGTTGTGGCGAGACCATGGACTCCTGCGTGCTCGGGGTCTGCCATTGATCAGGGATCTTGTAGGCATGGACCTTGGCGGTGGCCCGTTCCCAACGATAGACGCCTCCCTGATACATGCCTGACACCCAGATATCGCCATTAGGCGCCTCGCCTATTTCAAGCCCGCCCTTGGGTGAGCCATCCGACTTCATCAGAGGCAGCGCTATGGATTCTACCTTCCCTGTCTTCGGGTCCATGCGGCCCATGAATTGATCGCCGAAATCCGAGAACCAGACCATGCCCTGCTTGTCGACAATGACATCATGTGGCTCCCAATCCTTGCGGGGCAAATCATATTCGGTGATGACAACCTTGGTCGCGCGCCCCTTGGGACGAGGCAGGGTCTTCAACTCGAAACTGCGCGTGGGCGATTGGCTCAAGTTCGCGCTGGCCAGAATTTCGGCCGCCCTTGGCGCAGCCGCCGCACTCACCCTGGGGCGCTCCCCGCGAGGTCCAGGCAAGAGGGGCTGCGGTTTGGTTGGCATGGAGCCCGGCGAGTACAGTCCCATGCGCTTGAAGATATCCATAAACTCCGAAGCTTCGTAGGTCGTGTTCAGCACCTTGGCGATCGTGTGGCAACCCGAGCAATCATCCAGGAAGCGCTTGTCGCGATCCGTCGCGGGAATGGACATGATCCATTCCGCATTGGAAAGTTGGCCCGCCAAATTTTTAGTTTTGGATAGTTTCAGATCAGTGCGGCCATCGGCGCCCTGATCTATCGTGACCTCTTTGGGACCATCAAGCACATAGCCGATGGCGCGAATGCTCAACGTGTATTTGCCAGCTTCCAGCCGATCCGAGGGAAAGGAAAACGTCCCCTGCGCGTCCGTCACAACAGTCACGGAGATCGACGAGCCCGCTTTTTTGGCGGTGACAAGAACGCCCTCCATGGTGGGCTCAGCCGAAGACGTGACAGAACCAGAGAGCCCGGCTGCAAGGGCGCCGCCACTTGAAAGAACGAGGGCGGACACGCCCGAACAAAGCCTCGACAACAACTGACCATTTGGCATTGCACCCTCCCGAGTTGGGTCTTTGACCCTTATTGATTGTGAAGGGAGTGTAGATGCTTAAAACAGCATGTTCAATAGAGGTGATGATCATTCACGGAATTGCTGCAACGCACCATGCAAGGGCGCGCGGGGGCCTCATGATTGATTGATTTAAACAAAAAAAGGTTCCGCCAAGCAAATCCCATGGGTTTGTCACGCCATCGATCGCCAGTCAGTTCAGATTCTACTGCCACATCGCAAAAATGCCAATTCCATCTCGCCCAGAACGCAATCCATCATGCGCCAAAAGTCGAAATTCACAGGCGCATCGAAGCAGAGCTTCGCAGTGTTTCCTATGGGCTATCATGGTAGAGATCTTTCTGCGTGAAGTTTTGGGGAGAATACGATGATACATCCGCCGCAAGGCCCCTCTTTAGCTGCTGTTGCTAGATAGACTCGGTGCGTAGAGCGATTAACGGCAACAGACCTGGCACCGTTAGATGTAGCAGCGCTTTGAACAATTTTTCGATCATTGATGTCTATTTCAATTAGGGCCGAATTCGTAGTGGCGTGATAGTATCGCGCAAGTTGCGGATCGAAATCCGAACTGCCGTTGCCGCCCAGGTCATTTGCAATCGATACAATTTTTTCATCGGTCAAATCGAAAATTGCTAAGTTACCCCCGGACCGCGAATTTGGTCCATGGCCGTTACTGCAGCCTAGGAAGACAGTCGATTTCGTGACGGCCTGCAGACTGTGTGGATGGCAATCCACCAATTTATACTTCTTCAACACTTTCCCGCTCTTAGCATCAGTTTGCAACAGACTACCCGCGGTCTTGTCTGGATGAATAACTGGAACCACTGTGTAAAAAGAATTTGAGTTTGTATGATAAATTGATCTCTCCAAGTTCTCAGCTGACTCCGGAACGTCAATCCGCGTGATGATCGTGTGATCAGCTCTAGTAGAGACGATGCTTAGGAATGGTATCATTTCATTCGAAGAAGCTACGATAACATTTTTATCGTCGTAATTATAAGCCATTCCGTTAGCGCGCAAAATTCCACCAAGAGGAATAGTGGAAGAAATAACATCGGTCTTTAAGTCGATAATTTTGATGGTATTGTCGCCATCGCTTACCCACAACTCATCACCCACAACCACCAAACCGTTAGGACCTGAAGCGTTTGCGTCCTTCTGAATGCCGACGAACCCCCCTATTCGTTTGATAAATGAATCAGTGTTCGTGTCGAAGACCACCACTGATTTTCCATCTTTATCAGCCAGATATCCACGACCAGTCGCCTGATCTATGATCAATGATCCGATCTGATTAATAGGGATGCCCGGGATCGATATTCTCCCAATCTGGACTAGTTCGTTAGACGCAGCCAAGCCTCCGCTGACAATAGAAATGATCGAGGAAACGAGTAAACGCGTTGCAAAAGCCATCATGTTGGAATGTCCTCTACCAGTTAACTTCAAGTTTTCATTACGAAGTCCCATTGATCGTCCGGCCCCGGTCTTAACATGAAGCAAACTCGAAAGATCGAACTTTGGTATTTCACCACAGAAGGAATTGCCAATGAACACATTATCAGTCTCTATTCTCATCAATCGAAAGGCTCCACCTTTATTATTGACGCACCATGATTGCTGCCGATCCAAAGGGCTTCTGGGTCGCGCCTGTCGTCAACAAAGACACGGCGGATGTTGGTGGGACGGGGAAGCATATACTCTGTATAAACCCCCGTTTTCACATCCAAACGCGATACGAGGTCGGTAGACATGGAGCCAGTCCATGCCTTTCCATTTCTGCTAGCCACTGCATCATAAGGTGCGCTCCATGGGGAAGGCACTACCCATTCTTGGATTTTCTCGGTCTTCGGATCAAACATTCCGATCGCCATCCCGCGATATTCAGCGAACCACAATTTTCCATCGGCTGAAACCCTGCCCCGTCGCGGGGTAGTGGAATTCGATAACGGCGTGACGAAAAATGACTGTGCCTTGGTCTTGGCGTCTATTTTTACAATGTTTCCAGCCGAAAAATCGAGAAGATAGACATTGTTTTCGGCATCAGAATGCAGACCATATGTACCTATTTTTTTTCCTGTCTGTGGATCCTTTGGCGCGCCGAGATTTTCGAACTTATCCGTATTCAAGTCTAATCGATAGATATTTGTTCCGTCTGAATTTTTAATCCAGACTTTGTTGTCAACTTTTGTTCCGGCAACCGCGAGGTGCCCCAATTGTCCTCCAGCAGTGTCCCATTCTTTTGGAGTTGACCAGATCTTGAACGTTTCGGTCTCGCGGTCGAACTTCGCAATTGCACTTTGGTACATAACACCAAGCCAAGGATTATCATCAGCGTCGAGTTCAAGATCGAGTGAGCCCAGAGGCCATCCATCTTTTACCACGGGTATAGGGTATTGGGTCACCTTGCCGCTCTTAGTGTCCATTTTGCCGAGAAACATTTGCCCAAAATCCGAGTACCAAGCATTTCCTTCCCGATCTAAGACTACATCATGTGGTTGAATATACTGGTTCGGTAAATCATACTCTGTGTAAACTACTTTTGTCGATCTTCCCTTGGGGCGAGGCATGGTTTTAAGTTCATAATTCCAAGTTGTTTGGCTGCTTAAATTGACACTGGCGAGCCAATCGGTGATTTTGTCCGTGTCGCTTCCTCGCTCACGCAACCGCTGAAAATCTCCTGCGAGCCTCTGCGGCTTAAGTGGGGTGGATCCTGGGTAATACCCACTCATGCGGCTCAAAACCTGATTG
>Ga0114970_10004426_pt1 | contig 10231 bp, 20 predicted proteins | sample M_140205_XF_Meta_FD_87030 | JGI IMG/M metagenome (GOLD analysis project Ga0114970, IMG submission 87030) | Freshwater microbial communities from Lake Montjoie, Canada to study carbon cycling - M_140205_XF_MetaG | ecosystem: Environmental > Aquatic > Freshwater > Lake | place: Lake Montjoie... | reverse complement strand
CGCTAAATACAAGCGTTGTACCTGAGTTAACAAATCTATATTATACCGAGGCCAGGGTAAACGCCAACACAAACGTGGCAGCAAACACGGCGGCAAGGCATAATGCGGTCACGCTAGGAACTGCCAACGGACTAAGCTTATCAACTCAGGTTTTATCCCTTGGATTGGCAAGCGCTGGCGTAACTGGCGCATTGAGCGGAACGGATTGGAGTACGTTTAACGGAAAACAAAACGCTTTGACGCTTACCACAACTGGAACAAGTGGCGCGGCTACTTTGGTAGGTAGCACCTTAAATATTCCACAATATCAAGCGGCTGGAACTTATGTTACAGCAGTTACCGCATCTAGTCCCTTGGCATCTAGTGGAGGCACAACGCCAAACATTACAATCCAACAAGCGAGCGGTTCACAAAATGGATTCCTATCTAGTACAGATTGGACAACCTTTAACAACAAGCAGAACGCTTTAACTAACCCTGTGACAGGGACAGGGACAACTAACTACTTGCCTAAGTTTACTGGCAGTACAACGATTGGGAATAGCATAGTTTCTGATAATGGAACAAACGTATTAATAAACGGAATAAGTAGCACAAATTCAGCCGCAAAATTTCAAGTTTTTGGTAGTACTCAAGTTTCTACCAATAATGGACAAATAAGAATTAACGATTCTGTAACTACGAGTAAAACTTTATCAATTGGAGTTGATGGCGCAAACAATAATGCATTTTTACAATCTTTTCAGGATGGAGTAGCTTATAGACCCTTAATATTAAATGGACTTGGCGGAAACCTACTAGTAGGCACGACAACAGACGCTGGATTTAAGCTAGACGTTAACGGTACTGGGCGGTTTAATGGAAATATTATTTTAGCACCTGATGGGACTTATGGAAGTAGTTATATTACTCTTGGACTAGGCGGTACATCAAATGGAAGCAATAGGATATTTGCTGGAACGAGCAGTAGTGTTGATGGAATATTTATAGCGGCAGCCACAGGAAGGCCAATATCTTTTAGAGCTGGTGGAGGTACAACTGACCATTTAACCATATCCTCTACAGGCCCTGCTACTTTTGCAAATAAAGTTGGTGTTGGAGGTGCCGCTCCTACTTATTCAATTACTGCTTACAATGCAAGTAATGGTACTACTGCGGCTTTTGGTGGAACTGCTAGAGGTATAAGAATTGATAACGATGGAACATTTAGTTCGGGTCGTTCTACGATTTATGGAGTTGATAGTTCATTCTATGGTAGTTATCAACCACTAAGTATTGAAGCATCGGCTTTGGCTTTACAGGCAGTAACTGGAGGAAACGTACTTGTCGGCACAACTACAGACGCTGGCTATAAGCTAGACGTTAACGGAACTGGGAGGTTTAGTAGAAACGATGCAGCAAACATTTCATTAACAATTTCAAATTCATTTATAAATCAAGGTAACCTAATTAATTTTATACATAATTCTGGTGGTACAACCACAAATGCTTTTATTGGTCACGGTGGAGATAGTAGTGGAAACTTAATATTTATAAATAATTCAATTCAAGCTTTAACAATTGCACGGTCCAGCGGCAACGTGCTGATTGGAACCACAACGGATAATGGAGCAAAATTACAACTTTTTAATTCAGGTACGGCAACTCAATTAATTATAACTGGAGGCGATACCTCAAATCAAAGACTTGAGGTTACAGACGGGACAGTTACAAATCGTTTTGGAATATTTGGCAGAACAAATGGTGATGCAGGGGTTTTAGGGACACAAACAAATCATCCTTTAATAATTAATACAAACAACACCGAACGAATGCGAATCACTTCTGGAGGCAACGTGCTGATTGGAACGACAAGTGATAGTGGCGCTAGACTTAGAGTTAATGGAGGTATAATTCAATGTTTAGATGTTTACAACAACACAACTGGATTGGCAGCTAATATGCAAATAGATGCAAATGGTTTTTTCTCTCGAAGTACAGTATCTTCTTTGAGATTTAAAGAAAATATTAAAGATTGGGAAGGCGGATTAAATGTAATTATGTCATTGAAGCCAAGAACATTTACTTACAAAAAAGATTATTACGATAAAGCAAATATTGACTTTTTAGGATTAATTGCCGAAGAGGTTTCTAAAGTTTGCCCGTATTTAGTTGATTATAAAAATGAAAATAGAACTGGCCAAGAGGAAAATGTGAGATATTCAAATATCGTTGTTCCATTAATTAAAGCAATACAAGAATTAAAAAAAGAAATCGACACTTTAAAAAAATAAAAAAATGAAATCAATTGAACCAGTACAAGCGTGGAAAAATGGCGAGCAATTAGAGGCTAATTTGCTAAACGCCATTATTATTAGAGACAATATGCAAGACTTTGCGGAGTTTTATTATTCCTTAAATGCTGGAGGCGAAGGAACCGAAGCAATGCCTTTGGTTATTGGCCAAGTCGTGGCAGAGGGCAATTTAACAATGGACGGAGAGAATTATTTAGCGTGGGATAATTCAAACGAGGCGGCGTATATTTATATTGCCGAAAAATTAAACTTAACACTAATAGCATGATTGTAAACCTAGCAATTGCCTTAACAGATATTGAAGGCAACAAAATTACAAACGAGAACGGCGACTTTATGTTTCTTTCTAAGATGGTCGGAAACGCTTTGTTTTCAGCGGAAGAAAAGGACGACCCAATTAGACTTTACGAGCTGGCTAAGAAAATTTATTATTCTGAGGGCGACATTGAGCTAAGCAAATCGGATGCTGATTTAGTAAAGGAAAAGGTAAAGGCCAAAGGCTTTACTGTTCTTGTTTTGGGGCCGCTTTACGAGGCTTTAAAGGAAAAGTAAGGATAATACAAAGGCTAAATTTTAGCCTTTTTTTATTTGCTTTAAAATGCCTTATTTTTGGTAAACGAAAAGCAATTATTAAAAATGAATTTATTCAAAAGCGATGAGTTGGGAGTTCCCTCAACTTTCCTAGCAATCTTTGCAAATGTCACGGCAATGGCTGGTCTTCAGATGGTCAACGTGGTTTTTACCTCGGTAATTTCGGTTTTATCCATTGTTTATTTGGTTTATAAAATAATCAACGAAAGCAAAAAGCTTAAAAGTAATGGCAAAGGCTAAAGCTGCGGCAACCTCAATAAAGGTAACCTTTGGGACGCGGCGAAACGGCAAAGCCAAAAAAGCCTATTCCAAAAGAATTAACAAACCAAAAAAATATAGAGGACAGGGACGATGAGAAACTTTTTTACATGGGCAAAAGGATTCCTTTCCGAGCATGGGCAAGCATCCAGCAAAAGGCTTGTTGGTGTCCTAACTGCAATTGCCTTATGTTGGACTTTGTACTTTAATCCAAACGACGCTCTTGTTTATTCCGTGGCTGCATTAAGTGCGGCCGCTTTAGGTATAACGGCAGCGGAAAAGATATTTAAAAAACCAACTGACAAAAATGAAAATAAGTCCGAATCTTAATTTAGCCGAAATTACCAGGAGCGACACGGCCAAGCGCCAAGGCATTGACAACACGCCAACCGCAGAGCATTTGGAAAATTTTAAGTTACTAGCGGACAAAGTTTTTGAGCCAATACGGGAGCATTTTAAAACTCCTATTTTTATTTCCAGCGGTTACCGTTCAAAGGCTCTAAATGATTTTATAAAAGGAAGCGCAAGCTCCCAGCATTGCAAAGGACAAGCCATTGACATTGACATGGATGGAAGCAACGGTGAGGTCACCAATAGAATGGTTTTTGATTTTATTAAAAACAAGTTAGATTTTGACCAGCTAATATGGGAGTTTGGAACAGATTTTAATCCTGACTGGGTACACGTTAGCTATGTTAAAAGCGGAAATAGAAAGCAAAAGCTTAAAGCCATAAGGAATGGCGGCAAAACAACCTATATACCTATTTGATGGAAATCAAAAAAATTTCGAGGAATTTGCACCAAATAAACCTCGACCAAACAGAGTCTAAAATTGCTTTATTGTCGGACATACATTGGGACAATCCTAAATGTGATCGCGAAAAACTAAAACGGCATTTAGACTACTGCAAAGAACAAGCCATTCCCATCTTTATCGCGGGCGATTTTCTCTGCCTCATGCAAGGGAAATATGACCCAAGGCGAAGCAAAAAAGACGTATTACCCGAACACAATAAAGCAAATTATATTGACGCAGTAATTGAGGACGCGGTTGAATGGTGGAAACCTTACGCGCATTTAATTACAATTATTGGTTACGGAAACCACGAAACCGCAATTATAAAAAACTTGGAAACCGATCCTTTGCAACGATTTGTTGACTTGCTTAATTACACTAATAAAACTAGCGTTTTCACTGGAGGTTATGGCGGCTGGCTGGTTATTAAAAAACAATTTGAGAGTAATACGTTTATGACAAAAATGCTCAAATACTTTCACGGGAGCGGTGGCGGTGGGGTTGTTACAAAAGGAGCGATTAACTTGACTAGAGCGCTGGAAATGTATGAAAACATGGATATTTTTGTAATGGGACACATCCACGAAAATTCCAGCCGCAACGATGCCAGGGACACAATACAATACAACCCTGGTAAGCATTACCACGAGTTAATACAAAAACAAATTCACTTGGCAATAACTGGGTCGTACAAGGAGGAATACGAAGACGGATTTGGCGGCTGGCATATTGAGCGAGGCGCACCAATCAAACCAACTGGCGGTCGAATTTTAACTTTACATGGCCGACGAAATAGGACAAAGGACAACGACACTTTTGAAATGCTGGTCGATAGTTGTAAATTTCCGTTATGAAAGCAATAATTGAATTTGATTTACCCGAAGAAAACGACGATTTTCAAGCGGCAATAAACGGCCATAACTATAAAAGCGCCATTTGGGATTTTGACCAATTGTTAAGGTCTGAAATGAAGTACAAAGAATTATCGGACGATACTTACCAGGCTTATAAGTGGTGCCGCGAAGAGCTGAGAAAAATATTAGAGCAAGACAATTTATTTATCGAACAATAATGCCATTACCAAAGCCAAAACCAGCCGAAAGCCAAAGCGATTTTGTCGCTCGTTGTGTAACCGACCCAGTAATGGAGCGAGACTTTCCGCGTATGGATCAGCGCCTGGTTGTTTGTTACCTACAATTTAAAACCAAAAAATGAGAAAGTTACTAGACGACGAACGCATAAGAATTGCGACAATTGCTTTTTTAATTGGGTTGTTACTGGCCTTTGTAATTTTTCCAAGACCTGAAAGCGAAACGGTTTACAAATTTGAAACCGTGACAAAAACGGACACTTTAATTGTCGAGGTAAAGGACACGATTTATATTCCTAAAACAAAGATAAAAACCGAGGTTTTGAGGGACACAGTACTTGTCGATTATAAGCCTAAAATAAGCGCGTTTACGGCGTCTTTTCCTTTTGAGTATGGAAGTACCAACGTAAGCGGTGAAGTCCTTGGAGAGGTCTTAAAAATGACCGCAACAAGCGATTTTAAAATACCAGTCGTTACGAATACAATAACCAACACAGAAACTAAGACAATTGTCCAAAAGCCGAAAGGGATTTATTTGGGCGCAAGCGTCAACTCTTTGTTACAACCAGGCGCAAAAGTTTCCTATTTGGACAACAAATATATTTTTCAATATCAGTTTCAGCCTTTGCAAAAATTACATACACTTAGTGTTAATAAAAAAATATTCTAAAGGTTAACAAAAGTTTTAATTTGTAAACTTATAGGTTTCTATTCGGAAAAAATCCGAATTGTTTGTTACCTTTTTACATAAATCCGTAACAAAAATCGACAATATTTGGGACCAACCGTCGACATTTTGGCAACGGTTGCATGAATTTTTACTAATTGTGGCAAATTCGCCCTATTTAGGTTTTACTATTTCTTGAAGCTGATCCCAAACGCTTTGCGCGTTATCGCCCCAATAAGCATAGCATTTGCCAAACTTTATTGGTGGCTCAATAAAATAGGCTTGATAATCGCTAGGTTTAGCCGTAAAACGGTAACAACTTTCTTTGTGGGGACAATTTGTCCCTGGGCACATGGTTATGTCAGGCATTATTTACTTAATTGATTGTGACAATCTTTAAATGATTTAAACTTTTCGCTTTTTAGGTATTGGCTAGTCCTAAATATAGACCGTCCTTTTTTTACCAGCAATCCATCGCCAAACAAAACGTAAAACTCATTTTCAGCAACCGCCTGGTTAAACTCTAAATATTGCAACCACCAATCAACTGGCTTGCGATTTTCGTCCAACACCTTAATTGCCTCCAGGTAGCCAAACGGATTTAAAATTTTGTCCTGTTCCATGCTGCAAGTTAAAAGCATAAAAAATGACACGAAAAAAAAAGATTGCCTTTTGTTAAAAGTATTTTTAGAAATTGTTTGGAATCATAGAAATAAATAATAATTTCGGGTATTCATTCACCTAAACCCTAACAATTTTATGAATTACGATTCAGAAACACATTACGACAAAGAAGTAAATTTTATTTACCAGGGCCACGAATACGTTTGGCAAGGCGATTACACCGTAACCTATTGCGACGAAGACGAAAGCGAGTTCGCGCCAGGCTATGGCGAAACAGAAATCCAAATTCAGCATACGAATAGCCTATCTTATTACGATGAGGCTACCGACAATGTATTTGACGTGATCCCAACGCCAAGCATTTTGCTGGAATTAGAATTTGAAATTGAACGCAACCTTTAAACAACAAACACCTATGAAAGAATTGATTTTAATTCAAGCGGAGTTAAAAGCTCCAAAAAACCAGTACAATTCCTTTGGGAAATACAAGTATCGGTCAGTCGAGGATATACTTGAGGCGGTCAAGCCGTTGCTTTTAAAATACGAATGCACCTTAATAATTGAGGACGAAGTTAAAGAGGTTGGCGGCATTGTTTTTATTGAGGCAACCGCCAGCATACAAAAGGACATGGAAGGCCGAGCGGTAACGGCCCAGGCTGGCATTGACATTAACCGCAAAGGCATGGACGTGGCCCAATCCTTTGGATCATCGTCTAGCTATGCGCGTAAATATGCTTTAAACGGTTTGTTTTTAATTGATGACACAAAGGACCCCGACTCGACAAACGACCACGCGCTAAAGGTTGCAACGGTTGTAAAGCCAAAGCCAACCGACGAGCAATTTGCATTTATAGTTAAATATCTTAACGGAACGGACGCCCAGCAAAAGCAAGCTAAAGAGGCGATAACTAAATACGAATTTACACAGGATCAAAAGGACACTTTAGACGGATTAATATGAATTTATACGAAATAACAAGGGACGCGCTTGAATTAGCGTCTCTATTGGAAACCGAAGAGTTAACGCCTGAGCTGGAGGCAATGCTGGTAATTAACCAAGAGCAACTCCAAGCTAAGGTTGGCAACTATGCCAAGGTAATTGCAAACATTCAAAGCGATAGTGACGCAATCGACCAAGAAATAAAGCGATTAAAAGCAATGAAAGAAAGTAAAGAGCGAGCCATTACAAGGCTTAAGGATGCAGTAAGGGAGGCGATGCTGGTAAGTGCCATTGACAAAATAGAAAGTCCTTTATTCAAGCTTAGTTTGCGCCGTAGCGAGTCTGTCGAGGTCGACATTGTGGAGGCATTACCTAGCGAGTTTATAAATATTAAAAACGTGGTAACCGCTGACAAAGTAGCAATCAAAGAAGCCATTAAACGCGGCGAAAATATTACTGGCGCTAGAATAATCGAAAACTTTAACCTACAAATCAAATGAGAAATTATCTGTATTTAGGCAAATTTATACAACGCCCTGGGGACCTAGCGCCCAAGGGCGTGGCCTCGACCTACAACAAAGAGAAATTACCGTTCAACGAAACATTCGAAAGATTATGGAACTTGATGCGATAATGCAACAAATTAAGGCGCTTTACCTGGAAGGTTTAACGCGCAAAAAGATAGCCAAAACGCTTGGCTTAGACGACCAAAAAGTTGGGTATTTGCTTTATACTAAAATGAAGTTGCACGAGCTTTACCCGCGTAAGTTGATGGACGAAAATATTTTTCAAATTCTCACGGATTACCAAATAAGCAGAATATTAACTTTGGCAACTTATGGCTATGATTGCCGAGAAATAGCAGAGGATCAAAACTTGGAATTTCGCAAGGTTAAAAAGCTGCTAGACGTTGCCCAGGCTAAAAACATGATTGAGAAAAAAGTATAAATTATTTTTTATTTCTAAGATTTTTTTAATATTTGTTAAACATTTAAACAAACACCAATGAAAAAAGCAGTTAAAGTAATCGGAAAAATCATTTACACAGTACTGGCTTTGTCGCCAATCTTTGCGCTGGGTTATATGCTTGGCTTAAAACTTTCTTAAACACCTAAAACCAAACTCTTATGGAAAATTATTTAATTAAAACGACCAAAGTACTTGAGTTGCACATGGAAGTCCCAAGGTACTTTAAAATCGTCCATTTGCATTACATGATTATCAATGAAACGGACGTGCTTGTTGTAAATCCTTTTTACTTGTCTGACTTGCTTAGTTACGCTTATATAAAAGTTGACCAAGTTAGATGGCATTCAGATTTTTGGGCAAAAAATGAATTGGAGCCAATGACAGAATCGGAATTTAGAAAAGTATATACCGACGCAGTTTTAAAAATTTCTAATCTTATACAATAATGGAATCGACCGACTCACAAAACGCGCTAATAAAAGGCTGGCTTTTAAACGGCTATTCCATAACGCAGCTGGAAGCTTTGAACCAGTTTGGATGCTTTAGACTGGCTGCTAGAATCGCTGATCTAAGAGACAAAGGTTTAAACGTTGTAACCGACATGGTTACGCTAGAGAATGGCAAACGAGTTGCACGGTATTTCGTAAAAAGATGAGAGGCCGCAATTTAACAGAACACGAAAAAGAATTAATTTTTGAAGCCTGGCAAGACCGAAAGCAAATTAAAGTAATTGCACAAGAAATGGGTTTGTCTTATGGTTGCATTTATTTTCAACTAAAAAGGCGCTCGCTAGTTGGTTAAATCAAAAAGATTTATATTTGAATATCAAATCATTTTTGAGGTAGGAGCCAAAAATGATTTTATAAAGGTTTACTAATCCTAGCCCGACAGACTCCTACCTGTTGGGCTTTTTTATTGACTATGAAAAAAGAGGCTTATTACTTTTCGCATGATTCAAACGCCAGGGACGATCCAAAGATTTTGCAATTACGCATGGAAATGGGTTGGGAAGGTTACGGTCTTTTTTGGGCCATAATTGAAATGCTAAGGAACGAAAGCGACTTTCGTATGCGAACGCATTACAAAGGCATTGCGTTCGCATTGCAAACGCATGAAGATTGCATAAAAAGGTTAATTAACGACTTTGATTTATTTGAAACGGACCAGCAACATTTTTGGTCTGAAAGCCTAATAAAACGCATGGAATTGAAGGAAGAGCGCTCAGAAAAGGCGAGAGAATCCGCCAAAAAACGCTGGAATCGGGATATTGATGCGAACGCAATGCGAACGCATAGCGATGGCAATGCGAATGCAATGCAATTAAAGGAAAGTAAAGGAAAAGAAATTAAAGAAAATGAAATAAAAGAAAGTAAAGTAAATGAGGATTCACATAATGCAATTTTTCGTCAATTATGGAATAATAAGATTTGGCTTGAAGGATTAGCTATAACTTGGAAGGCAGATTTTAAAGAAGTCCAAGACCATTTAAATACCTTTAGGCAAGAATGTATTTTGAAAGCTGATTTTAAAGAAAATGAAAAGCTTGCAAAAGAGCATTTTTTTAATTGGGTTAAAAGAGGCAACCCAGTACCAAAAAAAGAAAGCAAAAGCAAAAACGTTTTTGACGAGCTTTACGAAGATTTACAAAAACAAAAATTACTAAAAAATGGATGAGATAATTTTAACGCACCTTCGAAAAATGGAGTTTGTTTGCGGACTAAAGCAGTTTAAGGAATACAAAAAAGAAGAGGCAAACGAATTACTTGGATGCCTCAGCAAATTATTTGGCTCTTATGGATGGATGAGCGAGGACCGAGTAAATTACATTTTGCACGCTGGAATGAGAGGCCAGTACGGCGATTTTTACCACGTTAACGAAAAGACGGTAAGCGTTTGGATTAATCAATACTATGCGCACCACCAAAGTCAAATCGTGCAAGAAGTTCAAGCGCTAAACAACAAAGAAAAGGAGCCGACAAACGAAGAGATTGCGTACTGGATT
>Ga0114970_10004425_pt1 | contig 10233 bp, 16 predicted proteins | sample M_140205_XF_Meta_FD_87030 | JGI IMG/M metagenome (GOLD analysis project Ga0114970, IMG submission 87030) | Freshwater microbial communities from Lake Montjoie, Canada to study carbon cycling - M_140205_XF_MetaG | ecosystem: Environmental > Aquatic > Freshwater > Lake | place: Lake Montjoie... | reverse complement strand
GCGAAATAGCATTGGCTGCGAAGCGTATTGACTTAAGTGCTGATATTATATCTTTCAGACCAAATGAAATAACAGGTAAAAAGGGTATTGAGCAACAATTATTAATTGATAGTAATCTTAATGTAGGAATAAATGCTGTGGTAAAAGGTGGATTACATGTAGAAGGAGAAGTATCACTGCACCATATCACTGCACCGTTGGAATGGCACACTACAGAAGCAGATTTCGAATTAGCCATTCAGAAAGAACCTACACCTATAGGCATTCCTCCTCCTCAAGGAGCATGTAAACCCGATGGATATTGTTGTCCCGGACCCTATAGTGGAATGAATGGCAAAAAAATGTCTCCTGATACTAGTGGAAATACTAGAGGTACTACATATGGTGATTTATTAGCAGGTGCATATATAGGCAGAGCAATTGGTAAAGATTCAAATGGAGATGATCATTGTTTAGAAGTTTATAGTGTGGCATCAGATAATGTTATATGTATGCATCCTCATTATCATAATTTCCCAACACTTCCTTTGACCTTAAAAGGTGAAGGTAGCATGCACGATGAAGTTCGTAAGGTTGGTGCAAATAACAATACTAATGTTCCTGCCATTGCAAATTATGTATTTGATAAATTGGCTCCCCTTTCTACCTCTGAAGGTAAGAAAAATGCTACTCCTGAAAAGGGTCAAAAAGACACACTTCCTAAAGGTGAAGGTGTTCGTACATCCAATTATACTCGTAAGCAAATTGAACAGAAAATGAAAGCATTGGAAAAACAAATGGAAGAGCAATATGGACAATTGAAACAAGACTTGGCTAATCTTTCCCAATTTAATGCTTAAGTAGATACTGATAATTCTAAGGAAAATCCTATCCTCATTGGAAATACTCCCAGTAATTGCTTATAAAATGATAAATAATATATTATGGCTGATTTAGACACTATTAAAAAAGACACACGTTTCTTAAAATGGATTAATTTCATTTTTAAATGGGAATGTGTATATGACAAAAAGGGGAATGTCATTTTCGAAGACGATAAAGATGATCCCGGTGGAGTAACCAAGTATGGTATTGATCAACGTTCGCATCCTAAATTAGATATTAAAAACCTAACGAAGGATCAAGCTTTGCAAATTTATTATGATACCTATTGGTTAGGTGTTAAGGCTGATAAACTTCCTAAAGGAGTTGGTGAAGTTATTGCCAATATCGGTGTTAATACTGGTAAGGGTAATGCGTCTCATTGGTTACAGAATGCTATTAAAGTAACTTCCGATGGTATTATCGGTCCTAAAACATTAAAAGTTGCTAATGAAACTCCTACTAAAGAAACTATTGAAAGATTATTAACCCACCTTGAAGGTTTTTATAAATCAATTGCAACAGGTAAGAAAGCCAAATTCCTCAAAGGATGGCTTAATCGAACAAACTCATTACGAGAATTTGTTAAAACTCTATAAAGAAAAAGGGCGCTTAAATAAGCGCCCTTTTTTTATAAATCGTCTGGATCAATAATATGAATAGGTGGTTCATCATCAAAATATTGATTAAAAAAATCAAAAGCTAGATGATTTAATCCACGGGTTTCAATAGGAGTACCGTGATTCTCTACAATCATTGTTTCTAATCCATCCACTGAAAAACCTACCAACATGTAACAGTCCATGAATTCATGTAATAAATGTTTCAATTTCTTAACAAATTCTTCCTTTTTATCTGGTGATAAATGTTTGAATTTCTTAGGCATTCTAGCAGGAGGAAGCCCGTCAATGAATTCTTCCACTTCTTCATAAGTGTTAAGTTCCTCATTGATTTGTTTTTTAGTTGGTTTCTTCTTTGCCATATATTAAACGGTTTCGGTCTTTGGTTTACCGTAATTCCAATGTTTATTAACAATGCCTCGTTCGTTAAAGTATTCAATTAATACTTCTACAGAATCAGTATCCAGCCTAAGATTAGGATTGAAGAATCTGGCTCCATCATATAATTGGATAGATGAATCTTTGAAACATGTTAGAATGATAGATGATACTCCGTTATCTACCATGATAGACCATTTTCGTTTATCACTTTCTTGGTAAGAAAGTGCGTCTAAACGATCTACTATATAACCACTATCCCGTAAACGTTTAATGGTGTATGACTGTGTTGTTATGCGATTGTTACTCATTGATTTCAAATATTGTTGTTGTAATTCCTTTGCCGAGCAGATTTTCAATAATTGGATATATATCCTCTTGATAAACATCAATCATAGTTTTAGTAGATGTTAAGATATCAAAGAATCTCGATCCCGGTCCATATTTATTAATGCCATATGTGACAACAATATTCTCCTTTTTAGGATTGATTAATGCTGTCCAGCATCTATGATCTGATGGATGATAGATAATGTCTAATTTATGAATAGTACATTCATAATGTTTAATTTTACCTAAGAAGGTAGCGTAGTCTAAGTATGTGTCTCTCATAAAATTATAATTTGGGTATATTAAAGTTAAATTGTTCTATTGGTATGTTCCATGTTATGCATAAGTTGTAGAATTCTACTAACGAAATTATTTGTATATCTCTTTTTTCTATATTACTAGAAAATATAGTATTTGATATACTCCAGTAACTTCTACCATCTTTAGTAATTAAGAGTCGTGGAGGAACGTTGGCATAATCCCATAAAATTTTATATAATATATTTTCATGAACCACATATTTTTGTGGGGGTAGGGGTATATGATCTATCTCCATATTATTTCTTTAAAGAAGTTGTTATATATTGCAGGGTGCTACTTTCATTTTGAATATTGACCATCATAGCATTTTTACCTACTTTAAATATTAAGTCATTTTTTGACTTTTCGATTAATTTCAATATATTAACATTGAATATATTTGATGGAATAGTTCCGCTGAACTTATCAGAAACTAATATTCTAATATCATCCTGTACATTAGCGGTATCTTCTGCCTTATCGCCAAACAAGAAATATAGTTTATCGCCTTCAACTTCTATATAAAATTTATCAGTAGATGTGGAAAAATCTAGAACCCGTTTAATATCTTTTATAACATCAGACTCTACATAAATCTCTGAAGAAAAGGGGAAATTTTTAATATTCTCTGGATTGATCTTAGGAGTCATCATGAGATTGTCACTTAGCAATCTTATATTAAATTTAATTAGATCGTCTTGATATGAAAGTGAATTATTTAATATGTTAAAAGTGGAAAAACTTTCTGTCTGTTTTACACAGTTCAAGGCTTTAATCACACGGGCAAGATTAATATTGAAACGTGTTAAAGGTTCATCTATTGCCACAGGTGTATAGGTATTATATAATACCACTCTATTATCTGCTGTCTGTGAGATACTATATAATTCTGTATCTGTACCGAAAATTGCAGCCTTACCTTCTTTATTAATCTCCAAAATTGGAGCAAGGAATTCCTTCTGAAATGACCGGAGATTGATTGTTAATTGCATTTATATCTAAAGGTTGTGATGGACTTGTTATTGATAATTTACTCTTTTCAGTTTCACGAATCAACTTATTTACTGCTTTTTTTAAAGATTTTATTTCCCTTAAAATTATATCCAGTGTTGATTCCTCTGCTTCATTATCTTGTGAAGAAGGTGCTTTGTTATATTTTGAATAGTCTGGAATTTGAAACCCTCTAACATCATTCATACCATTTGGTTGTTGGTATGGTGGATAGGTTTGACCTTCTGACATCACAGAAGGTGTTTGTGAAAGGTCTACTACATTACCGTCTCTATCTCTCATTACTAAAGGTAATTGTGAAGTTTGTGGAGCGACCTGTGAAGGTAAACCATAGTCTTCTACGCCTCCTACTTGAGGATAATATGGTTGTTGTTGTTGCGGGGGATAGCTAGGATTGAAATTGGGTCTGCCTTGTTGTCCTCCGTAATTATTATTTAAAAATTGACGGGGATCAATCCGTTGTGGTTGGCGAGATTGATAAATTTGATTTAAACCCATATTGGCTTGATGGGCTAAGAGAGCGATGTCAACGTCTTCATTCATTGTACCACTCTACTTAGCCCATCCATTTGCCATTTTAAAGAATTATGCTAGTAATTCATCAAGTTCTTCATCAAAATTCTTAGATTTTGTTCCAAGATGTGGAATTTCATCATCTTCATCAGAAACGGTAGTGTCGATACTATTATTGTCGTCAACATCAACGTCATCTTCTGCGGATGCGCTAGTTCCAAACCAATGTAAATCAAGAATTTCCTTAATTTCCTCTGGTGATTTAAGAGGCGGCACCAAATCATTTAAATCATGTGCCTTGTTCAGAATTTCCAACACTTGTTCTTTGGTATAATTCATTTCAATCTCGTATTCTTCCATTAGATCAAATTTGGATTGATCATAATTCGGGAAACCACCTTTATCAATAACATCAAAAACAAATTTGACATTATCATTTACGGTATTCGGAAGAATATAACCTTTCTTCCCGATTTTCTTCTGACCTGCACCGAGCAAACCTTCAAAGATTGCTTTATATGCGGCAGATTTTGGGTTCTTTTCCTTGTCTAATGCGGCAGGATAGCGGGCAACTTTAACTTCCCCGATTTGTTCTTTTGCTGCGGCATCGTCACCGATAACTTGAAGTAACAAGAAGTTAACTAGTTGTTTTCTTTGAGGGAACAACTTGTAAGTTTCCTTCATTGCGGCTTCATCATTATTAGCCTTTGCAGTCTTATATGCTTCCCATTGAGTTTTATTAAGGATGTTTTCACCTTTATATTTTAACGCAGGATCAGCATATGCTCTACCCGTGTAAACGTAACTCTGATCTACCCGACTTGTGAAGCCAATTTCTTCATAAGTTACTAAAGTATCTTTAGCGGTTGGTACGAAAAGACCGATATATTTACACCCTTTTTTAAAGCGTAGAATGCGGCTATCAATCGCACTATTATTTTCGGTCTTATTTTTCTTTTCTTCTGTATCTTTTAATGTTCCAATATTATTAAGGATTTCGTCTAGGTTTGTCATTTTATTTATTTTATTTATTTTATTTTTTAATCAGGAAAATATGTTATTCTCCTTTATGCTATTTATCTAAAAATACCGAATTTAGCTAGGTATTTTATCTTTTTTCTTGATAAGAAATTCATCAATTTCTCTGATCTTTTTTTCGAGAAATACTTTAGCTAACTTACTCGATCCATACGCAGAAATCAAGAAATTTAGATCAATATCTTCACCGAAATATAATGAAAATTCGTCCCGTGGCAATGATTGCACCAGATTTATAAAACCCGGAATTGCCATAACCAAATACCATGATATTTGATGATTTTTAAGATGTTTTAGACAATCATTTTGTGCGATAGATTTAAACCGAATATATTGGTTCAACATTAGGTCGTGTTCTGCACAGAAATTAGTAACAAATCTAAGGGACTCTTTCAGAAAATCTATTTGCTCATCGGGCTGTTGTTGAGCAAGTAACTTGAAATATGCTATGCAGGTAGTTAATCCTTTAAGTGAAGAAAAGAAATTTAAACCATAAAATTTCTTTGCATCATTATAGATAATATATGGAGCATCAAAAAATTCTCTACGCATCAGATGCGGGTATTTCTGAAAAACTCTCTCAATCTTTAACAAATGCGGATAAAAGGTTTCCTTATCTAAGTTGTGGAAATTCTTTCTATATCGGAAAGGTTTATTATTATGAACTCGCTGTGCTCTTAAATACCAATTATAGATATTCTTTTGCGCTTCAGTTATCATCTTTTAAAGGAATTTGTAAGGTTTTAAGGGTATTAAAAATACAAGTTGCTGTATGTTGAGTGAACAACATATCGTTCACTGTTCTATATGATTTTCCTCTCAATATAGCACGGGCTATATCCTCATGGGTTTTAGATGCAGGTACTATAATACGAAGTATAAAAATAATCAAATCTTTAAAAGTGCGATCCTCCTGCATTATATATCTCATGAAACAATTAAACCGAGTAATATTTTCTAAATAATTGGCACAGAAATCTACCCCAAAATCATCATAAAAAATATGTTCCTGTGTTAGGAACTTTTCTTTTTGAATGTCAACAGGGCATTCATGTTCCATATTATCAGTATTCCGAGAGTCTATTGTATATAGCATTTCTACAAAATGGTTTAACCATTTGTCAAAGTCAAAATCTGGAAATTTGGAGTTCATTTAATCTTTTTAGATTTATTTAAAACGGGCCATCTATGGCTCATATAGGATACGATATTGTACCATGAATGATCGGTTAGTTCAAGTAATAATGTGCACAGATTTTCATCTTTTCTAAGCATTGAAAATAATGACACACATGATAATGGTTTATTAGTTATAATTGACACCCATGCGCCAAATTTATTAATGGTTTCCTCTAACTCAATCTCATTAATTATTTCATTTGGGCTAGGTACTGTATGTTCATAGGGGAGCATGGAATTATTTATTCCACCACTATCTATAATCAATGCAATTCCTCAAAGGTGAAACTAGTCATTTCTCTATCCACTTGCGGCACATCCCTAGACGCTTGTTCGTTTTCTGTCAACTTTAAGGTATCATAGTCGATAGTCCAAAAATCGGAGTATCCTTTTGCACCGTCTCTAGCTTTTTCGCCAATGTAGCGAAGAATATTCTGTTCACGATCAATATCAGTTTGCCAAATATTCACATGCCAATCTTCATCAGAAATCATATCCCATGATCCCGACACAGAATTTAAACCGGGAGATTCCTGTTTATGTGCGCCTCTGTTAAGTTGTGCTACGCTGCAACCGGGAGCACCTAGTAGATAAGTTAATCCACGGCATTCTTGTGTAATAAACTGCATTTCTGTATGCTTCGATGCTTGCGTCACAGATGGCTTTAAAAGCGCATGATAGTCAAAGGCTATAAAGTCTGGTTGAAACGCTTTGCGCCTCTTTAACAAGCCCGCATGTGCTAACAACGTCTTTGCAGATACACTCTTGGTGGGAAACTCTTTAATTATCAACCGAGACATATGTTCTCGAATAAAATTGTTGATATATTCTTTAAAATTATCAACGCTGCTTGGTAAGTTGGCTAATGCAATACCTGTTAAAATAGCAGATATACGTTTGGCATATCGCATTTCAGACATTTCTAATGTGTATAATAATACATTTTTATTTTGTAATAATACATTGACTACAATATTGGCTAAACAGATAGATTTACCTACGTTTGTTTCCCCTCCAATTACGCCAAACTGTTTTCCTTCATGGAAGAATCCCCCACCAATAGCTTGATCAAATCCAACATAACCTGATGAAAAAATATTATCAGTTTGATTAAAGTAATCAGTAACTCTATCAATTTCTGCAAAGTATTCTAATCCAAGATTATCAATTAAAGATATTGCATGAATCTGTTCACTTTCTTTTTGGAAGCTTTCTAAATCAACTTGTTTATCAGTAATTTTTTGATCAATTGTCTTATTTAATAATAATTCAATTTTCCGCTGTCTTAAAAAATGTTCCGTATTACGGATTAATTCATCTTCATTATATTCACTATCAAGCGATCTGATTGTCTTGATAGCATTTTCAAGATGCGTTTTGGCTTGAGCAGTCATTACCCTTACCTTAAGTTCTGTAAGTGTCGGGGTAGTGGAATTTTCTAAATAGAAATCCTTGATGATATTGACGATTATGCCTATATCTTTATCTTTAAATAACTCTTTATCCAGATGATCAATACATGATGCTAGAAAAGTGCAATCTTTTTTAAGGATATTATAAAATATGATTTTCTCAAAAAAATCTAAATCAATTTTAGCCATTAAATTTGTCGGAATGTTTGGTTGGTTATTTTGTCTCTGAAATGTTTATCGGCTATATGCTTTTGATAGAACCATTCTTCAAAAAATGAGCCATCAATGCGATCCTCTGGATCAGATGCATCACGAATATACTCGTTTTTCTTGGAGAATATATCATATAATTGACCAACGGTAATTTTTTCAAATTTACCAGTTGTTTCATTTTTACTTTCCATTGCAATATCATCTTCTGCAAAGGTAAAGCGTATTATGTTGGGACGATCTATAAACGTCCCTATATATGATATAGTTGCTTCAATCATTAAGTATTAAATCCTAAATTCTTTTTAGGAGGAAGGATACGATAGTCTCTAACATCTTTCAACATATCAATATACTGTTGAGGTTTGGAGGTATGTAATGTTAATCCCAAACTAAACTCTGTATCTTCTGAATCTGCTAATCCAAGATTTGCTTGAATTATTCGGTAATTATCAAGTTGGCACCAGACAGATAATGTAGGTGGACGACCTGCATCAATTTCGACGGGGAAGGTACAAATATGACAATCTTTATATTTTAAGAGATAATCAGATTTATAGACTCCCGGTAAAATATATCGAACCAATGCACCACCTGTCTTATTCCCTAAATAAAGGATATGATCATTAATCTGTTTTGTAAGTCCTAACTTATCAAACGCCCAAGGATATTTCTCAGCAAAGGCGATATATAAATCTTCAAAATGAAAAGGGTTTTTATCCATGTTATAAACTGTATATTTTTTCTACGGCTGCACAGAAAGAGTCATCATCTAGAAGCGCATTCATTACGTCTTCATCTTCTTCAAGGTCTGCCCGTCTAACTTGTTTTTTATCTTCTGTCCAATCTTTCATCTTGTACCAGCCTTGTTTCTGTGGGATAATGTAACCCAAGTCTAAGGCCAAGTCAAACAATCCTGAAAAAGGATCAACTCCTTCACCAAAATGCACTGTAATAGGGAATGTAGCATTTTCCTTAACATATCTCGATAAGCCCGCACGTAGCGTGAATCGGAATCCCTTAAGAACGTCTTTACCGTCTTCTTTCTCCTTATCCTGTGCCTTTGTAATGAATAGAAGGGTATGAGCAGCATATTGTGTCTTACGACCACCGCTGGCAACTTCCTTAGAGAACATTTCTAGGGTTCCATATGAGTGATTAATAATAACAATCGGAATTTGCTTAATAGCAGATTCAGCAGTAATGATTCGGAACAAGGAATTCAATGCCTTTGCTCTTGTCATATCAGCAGCATCATGACCGGATTTAGCATCTTCTGTTTCCTTGTTAGAGCGAAGCATACCGATGGAGTCAACGCAAATTAGAACTCTGTCACCTTCTGATATATCATTTAAAAGATTTGCAATATCTGAACGAAGTTCTTCAACCGACTTAATAGGACGATGATCAATCTTACTAGTATCAAGCCCCATTTTCTCATAATAGCTAGGAGTTGATCCTAATTCACTATCATATAGAACGATGATATAGTCTTGATTCGCATTATCTGGATCATTTTGGAAACCTAACATCAATTCTAACATGAAGTTAGTTTTGAAATGTTTAGGTGGAGCGGCAATCTGTACGATTCCTTTAGGAAGACCCCCTCCACGAATCTTTCCTGACAGGGCTAGATTGAGCAATGGAACACGGGTCGCGATGAATTTTCCTTCATCAAAATATTTGCTATTTTTTAATAATTGAGCATCAACAATGGTATTTTTTCTTAACTTTTCGAGTAATTTCGACATGTATGAATTTACTCTATAACGCAGTGTATAACAACTAAAAAGGCGGCTTTCGCCGCCTTTTTTTAGAATAGTTTGACTATGTTATTTTCAGGTGTTTTACCCTCCGATTTACCCTCTACAGGTAGAGGGACTGATGCATTAGGAGGTAGCACTCCTATAAAGTTTTGCATATATACTTGGGTAACTTGATCGTTAAGTTCTTGAGGAACTGGATTCAAGAGCGTGTCTTTTTTGTACCAAGTTTCAAAATCAATATTTTGTTCTTTCAAGAATCCCATCATATGGAAAGGTGGGTCAAGTGTTAATAGTGTTACAGGGAAAAAGTTAGGGACTAGTCCGTTACCATTTTTATCTTTTTCTACACTAACCAATAATGCTCGGCGTAATACCACATGTGTATCTGTTTCTTTAACCAAAATACCGATGATAAACTGGCTAATGTCTTTGTAAATTCCTACGATTTGTTCCATGTTAGTATTAATCCTGTAGGTGAATATGTTTCAAGTATTATTGCTTCTTTTTTAAACTACCTTGATATTTTCTTTCCAATGCTTCATAATTAGATAAGGAATTCATATTGAAACTTTTCAACAAATCTATAGATTCTTGCTCTTTCTCTTTATATGCCTG
>Ga0114970_10004424_pt1 | contig 10234 bp, 13 predicted proteins | sample M_140205_XF_Meta_FD_87030 | JGI IMG/M metagenome (GOLD analysis project Ga0114970, IMG submission 87030) | Freshwater microbial communities from Lake Montjoie, Canada to study carbon cycling - M_140205_XF_MetaG | ecosystem: Environmental > Aquatic > Freshwater > Lake | place: Lake Montjoie... | reverse complement strand
TTACATCACCACCTTTTATAACTCCAAACGCCTGCATTCGTCTCTCGGCTACATGTCCCCGCTAGACTTCGAAGCCTCCCTCAACTAACAAAACACCTGTCCGCTTTATCGAGGCAAGATCATCAGGAAATCCAGCCCAGACCTGCCTTCCACCATCAAACGCCCGCTTCCCGCAGGACGTTAAGGCGAAAACGCTGACGTGGATCAGCGTGAGCTTCAGCTCACTTCCAGTTTACCGGTGCTGTCTCCCACCTTCTCTGCTGGCACACCCAAACGATCCAGCATCGAGAGATACAGATTTGTCATCGGTGTTTCGCCCGGCAGCACCACGCGTTTGCCCGGTGTGAAGGTGCCGCCGGCACGTCCAGCGAGCAGGATCGGCAGATTGTCGTGATTGTGACGATTCCCATCACCGATACCGCCACCAAACACGATCATTGAGTTGTCCAGCAGCGTCGTGTCGCCTTCCTTGACTGCTTTCATCTTGTCGAGGAAGTAGCCAAACTGGCGCAGATAAAATTGATCGATCTTCGCGATCTTCTCCAGCTTCTGCGGATCGCTTTGGTGATGGGAAAGATAGTGATGCGCGTCCGGCACTCCCAGTTCGGGGAAGCTGCGGTTGCTGCCATCATGCGCGAGCATGAAGGTCGAAAGACGCGTCGTGTCCGTTTGAAACGCCAGCACCATGAGGTCAAACATCGTGCGGATGTGCTCCTCATAAGAATCAGGAATGCCTTCAGGGATCTTCACGTCCGGCATTTGTGCCGTAAACTTCTCCGCTCGTTCGATGCGCAGCTCGATGTCCCGCACGGAGGAGAAGTATTCGTCAAGCTTGCGGCGGTCACTGGGGTTCACTTTGCCTTGCAGGCTTTTCGCTTCATCCAGCACGGTGTCCAGAATGCTTTTCTGCATGCGCTTGGCACGTGCGGCTTCCTCACCTTTTCCCGCCGTCGCTCCGAGGCCAAACATGCGCTCAAACACCAGCCGTGGATCCATTTCCGGCGCCATCGGCATCGTTTCGTTCTTCCAAGCCAGATTGAATTGATAGGCACAGGAGTAACCCGAATCACACTTGCCCGAACTACGCTGCCCGTCCGTGCTCAGTTCCAGCGACGGCAGCCGGGTCAGATGACCGATTTTCTGCGCTGCGATCTGATCCACCGAGATGCCGAGATGAATGTCTGCCCCCGCCGTTTTCTTGGGCATGCAACCAGTGAGGAAGGTCGCCGTGGCGCGCGCATGATCGCCACCGCCATTGCCATGACTGCGCGCAAAATCCTGCATCAGTCCCGAGACCACCATGAAATCATCGCGGTGCTTCTCGATCTGCTTCAAGGAAGGCGACATTTGATAACTGGTCCCCTCCCCCGTTGACATCCACTGCTCGACGTTCACGCCATTCGGAATGTACAGCCATGCGGCACGGATCGGCTTCGCGGCAGGTTTGGCCGCTGCAAAGGCACGCGGACCAAAGGATTCCAGAAACGGCAGCGAAATAAGCGAACCCAGCCCCCGCAAAACATGGCGGCGGCTAAGCGAATGGGCGGCGAGGGAGGTTTCGCGAAACTCGTTCATACAAAGGGACTACGATAAGGCTGGGGAGAAACTTTCGTGCCACACGGCGTGATCCATTACGCCACAACGGCGAAAGTAGTTGAAATTACGGGGCGACACGGCCCGATTAGTGCCTCCCCGTCAAACCCACCCATAAAAACATGAAGCACACCTGCCTCCTCCTTGCCTCCATCGCCGCACTCTCCCTTCCCGCCGTCGCGCAGGATGCCAGCGTCGCCATCATCGAACTCAAGCCCAGCGCGAATCCCGCCGCACCCCTGAGCTACGAAAAGACCGAACTCAGCGTCAAGGCTGGCCAGAAGGTGAAGCTCACGCTCAACAACTCCGGTGGCGTGCTGCCGCAGCCGCACAATTTCCTGCTCCTCAAGCCGGGTAAACTCGACGCCGTCGGCGCACTCGCCAACGCTATGCTGGCTGATCCTCAAGGCATGGCCAAGAGCTACATTCCTGAAGCCGCCAAGCCCGACATCATCGCCAACACCAAGCTCGTGCAGCCAAATGGCACTGAAACCATCGAGTTCACCGCTCCTGCCGATGCTGGCGACTATCCCTACATCTGCACCTTCCCCGGTCACTGGATGCTCATGCGCGGTATCATGCACGTCACCAAGTAATCCCACTCACCCAACGCGCCCATCATGAAACGCTTCTTCTCCGCCACCCTCCTCGCTTTGATCTCGCTCACCTCTGCCGTTCGTGCGGAAGATGAGAAGCTCGAAGTCGCCGGCCTTACCTTCAAATTCGCCGCGCCTTGGGCCTCGGTGCAAAGCACCGGCATGTTCCGTGCTGGAACACTGGCTGCCACCGTGGAAGGTGCGGAGAAGCCGGTCGAGGCAGTGTTTTACAGCTTCCCCGGTCCTGGTGGTGGTGGTGACGTGGAAGCCAACGTGAAGCGCTGGCTCGGCCAGTTTCAGGGCACGCCAGAATCCAAGCGCGAGGAACTCGATGCGGGTGGCAAAAAAATCACGCTCGTGACCGCCACCGGCACCTTCAACGACGGCCCGCCCATGGGAGCCAAGACACCACGGGAAAACTACACCCTCATCGCCGCCATCGTTCCCACCGAAGAATCCAATGTCTTCGTCAAACTGACCGGCCCCAAAGATGCCATCGCTAAACTGGCTGAGAACTTCAAAAAGATCGTCACCAGCCCGTTCGCGAAGTGAATCACTCACGCTAGAGCGGGAAGCCTCTCAGAGGTGACCCGCTTTAGCGGATGATGGGGTAGTAGGAGCGATGCGATGTGGGCAGATGAGCCCTCAATCGACGCCAAAAAGCTTCACCGGCGTGATCTCCACGCTGCGCTCCCCTTCCCCCACAAACAGCACGCCCTCCTGCAGCGTGATTTGCAGATCCATGGACCGCCCGGCCAAGGTGCCCAGCGCCTGAGTCTGCTCCGCCGGTAACTGCCACACCGTCAGATTGTTGACGCGCGCAAACCGCCCCGCCAGCGCTGCCCACCATGCCGGGGCTGTGTTACCGAAGCTATACACCGTCACCCGCTTCGCTCGGCCGCACACGCGCACCAGCCGCTTCTCCTCCGGCTGCCCCAGTTCGATCCAGTGCATCAGCAAGCCCGTCAGATCATGCTGGCTCAGCGCAGGTTCATCCGCCTCCCACATGTCCTTGCCGAACTCCAGCATGCCCAGATCATTCGTCGCCGGCGCATTCAGCACAAAGGCCAGCAGCCGCACCATCATCCGCTCCTCCGTCTCTGATGGATGCCGCGCGATCGTCAGCGTGTGATCGCTGTAAAGATTGCGGTCCAGATCGGAAAACGAAACACCCGCCCGGTAAATGATTGCCTTCAGTGCCATGGGGTGACGTAGAGGCCGGTCAAGGCATGGTCAAGAGGGCAACCGTCAGGCATCGTTCTCGTCCTCCTGCTCGTCCTCGATCCGGGCGCATTGAGTCTTGGAGTGCAGGAGAAATGGATCCATGCAGACACCAGCCAGTGGATGCATCAAGCCTTCCGCCTCGACCCCGGTCTTGTGAGCCTCCGCACGGCGGGCCGCTTCCGCTTCGAGCCCAACGACCGCTTCGCCTGCTCATGCATCTCCGACAGCAATTGCATCCCGCTTTCAGCCAACAACTCCTTGGTCTTCGCCTTCCCGACCTGTTCCATCATGATCCGCTCGCAGAACAGCAGGATGTCAAACTCCACGTCCTTCAGGAACGTTTCGAACTTGGGTCGTTGATCCTTCATCACGCCCGAAAGCCGCCGCTGTAGCGCAGGAATCTCCTCCTCAAGGCACTGCTTCACAAAGTTCCAGTCGTCCACATTCAGGCGGCGTTTGACCTTCATCCTCAGAATCCGCTTCCCGAGCTTCGCCAGCTCATGCCGCATGATGACGCTGTTCATCTCGCGATGAAACTGCTTGAGCAGCACCTTCGCTTTCCTCGCCTCCTCCGGTGCCAGCTTTCCGGACTTCACCTGCTTGTCATACAGCTCCTGCGATGCCTTGATATAGGCCTCTGCCAGCCGTGGGTTGGCCAGGAGTTCGGCCGCGAACGAGTCTCTTTTGGCCGGACCGTGAGAATGGGAAGCAACACGTTGACGATTGTTCATGCCATGGATCCTTTCCTGGATGTTTGATGATAACTGATCTCCGGCATGTGTGTCACCACCAAATTTCAGCCCCTGCCCGCCACCTACCAGGCCACCGCAGGTGATCCTACTCGTCCTCGTTCTCGCCGCACCCCCAAGGCTCCGGCGCCGCACCCCACAGGCTCCGATGAATCACCCTCAGGGGTATCAAATCCCACCCACAGGGCTGCGCCGAACCACCCAGCGAGGTGGCGTTGACCACCCTCTGGGGTTCGACGTGGCACCCTCTGGGGTCCGATGTGGCACCTTCTGGGCTCCGGCTCGATACCTCAACGGCTCCGATCAACCACCCCAAAGGCTGCGACGCACCACCCTCCGGGGTCCGACGCACCACCCCACAGGCTCCGACGCACCACCCCAAGGGCTCCGATCGACCACCCCACAGGCTACGACGCACCACCTCAAGGGCTCCGATGGACCACCCCAAGGGGTCCCGTTGACCACCCCTAAGGGTCCCCCCTTCCGGCGCGTCACCCCCTTCATTCTCAATCTTTTGCCCGACCTTCGGCAGCTCCAGCCCCCACAGGCAATGATCGAGTGAGTCATCTGCCCACAGAAAACATTCCGCCACTATCTGGGCCGACTTGCCGCTGGATGGCATCCGGCTTATAATTTTCATACATAATCCCCCTCATTGATGAAGCTCATTGCCCCCGATCCCAAAGTTCGCATCCGCATGCCCTACGAGTTCACCGCCAAGGCGCTGCTGACCGAGACGGAAAAGCGCTTCTATGACTGCCTCGCCAAGATCACCGACGCCCGCTGCCGCATTCAGGTGAAGCCGCGGCTGGCGGATGTGTTTCAGCACGAAAAAACCAACGGTGCCTTCCAGATGATCAGCCAGAAGCATGTCGATTTCTTGATCTGCCGGAATGAGGACTGGATGCCCATGCTCGGCATCGAGCTGGACGACGACAGCCACCAACGTGCCGAACGCAAAGACCGCGATATGTTCGTGAACAACCTCTTCGCCTCCACGGGCGTCCCCCTGCTGCGCCTTCCTGTGCGCGAGTATGACGACCTCGAAAAACTCGTCACCGAACTCACCCGCGCCTGGCAACGCCGATGGAAGACGCTGGAGATGGAATCAACCACCTCCGTTTGCGCTGTGAACTTGCTCACTCGACAAGTGAGCTGAAACATCCGCCGTTCTCGTCAGTAATGACGCCATCGGGATGCACGGTTACTGGAACGACGAATTCCTCAGTGATAACCGCGTCCTCGAATTCCCGTTCGCCATCAAGGAATTGCCGGAGCCGCGTCATCATGTGGTCTGCAATTTCCTTCTGCGCCTCCAGTTCGGTTTCAAACACCGTGTACCGTTCGCCATCACTGACCACCGGCACCGCACCTTGGCAAAGCGTGCTGATGTAGATGCAGAATCCCGACTGAATATCTGTTGGGTCTGTGTTGGGCATAATATTGCGCAAATAGAGTGTTCTATACTAGAACAAGAAGCGCAAGCGGAACCTGGTAGCCTGAGAGCTACCAAATGGGCCAGACCGCACAGAATCTTGTCGCCGAGCGCGTGAAAGAAGCACGTGCTGCTGCAACCCCACCACTCACACAGGAAGGACTTTCCAAGAAGCTCTCCAAGCTTGGTGTCTCAATTGACCGTGCGGGCATCGCCAAGATTGAGACGGGTATTCGTGGAGTTTTAGATTTTGAATTGGTGGCGCTAGCAAAGGCGCTTGGTGTCAAAGTGACGTGGCTGCTTAACTTGAAGGTGTAGCTCATGCCTGCTTACTTCCGAGCTACTGTTGCAGACTTCCTAGCGACAATTCCGGCGCAGGGCCTGGACCGTCTGACTGCCGGTCTTGCCGCGCAAGGTTTTGATCTAACGCCAGACCAGCGCGCCGCGTGGGTTGAAGAATGGCCCCGACTTCAAACCACATTGCGGAGTCTTTCCGAGTTTCAGCCAACAGTTTTGGATTGGGCGCTGCTCCTTGAATACCCGATACCGGGTCGGCAAAAGCGGATTGATGCTTTGCTGCTGACTCCACATGGAATCATCGTGGTCGAGTTCAAGAGCGGCGACGAGGCGACGAGTGCAGCGCGTTGGCAGGCTCGTGAATACTGTTGGAACTTGCGCGATTTTCACCGCGAAAGTCGCGGTGTGCCTGTGGCTCCGGTCTTGTGCATTGCTGAGTTGGCTCAATCCACCGTAGCCGACTCCCTTGAATTTTCCGACCGTCACCAGTTGGTTTTGGACTTGCAGACCTGTAACCCGGCGGGACTCGCGCACGCACTGGCTCGCGCGTTCGAGCGCCTCTGCGCTCGCCCCGATTGGCAATTCAATCTTGAACGATGGGACAGTTCTCCGGTTCAGCCGACGCCCTCAGTCATCGAGTTCGCCCAGCAGATATTTGGTGGCCATGATGTTCGTGAAATCTCTCACGCAACTGCTGATAACACGGACAACGCGCTTGACCGCGTGCGCATGGCTGTGGTCGAAGCTCGACGTGATGAGAAGCGAATCATTTGTTTCGTCACTGGCGTGCCGGGCGCAGGCAAGACTCTGGTTGGTCTGAATGTCGCCTATCGCTCTGAAATGGTCGAGGCCGCCGGAGGCCCGGTGTGTTTCGCCAGCGGCAACAAGCCATTGCTGGATGTTTTGAAGACGGCTCTTGTCAGAAACCGCTCGCGAAATTCGCGCCAACGCCGCGAAGTCGGTTATGGTCTGACTGCGCCGGTTCAGGATGTGCATGAATACGTCCGCGTAACTCTGAGCGCAGAGGAAGTCCAAGCCCCACCGTTTCAAGTCATCGTTTTCGACGAAGCGCAACGAGTTTGGGATGCGGACAAGCTCTTGGACGGACTGAATACACGGAAGCGCCGTCGGCAGCTAAACCAAGAACAGATTGACCGCATTCTTAGCCAAGGTAGGTCAGAGCCAGAGTTGCTACTGAGTCTGATGGAGCGGTGCCCCGATTGGTGCGTCGTGGTAGCCCTCGTGGGCGGCGGGCAAGAGATTCACACCGGCGAAGCAGGGCTTGGCGCATGGGGCAAAGCATTGAGCGGAAGAAAGCTGCCTTGGACTGTCTGGGCGTCAATTGACGCCCTTGATGGCGGAGTTGGCAGCGCTGGCCAAAGGTTGTTCGGTGACATCTTGCCGAATGGCGTGGATGTCATCCGACACGATGACCTTCACCTTTCCGTTTCTAAGCGATGCTTTCGAGCCGAACGCTACGCAGAATGGGTGAACCACGTAGTAAGCGGAGACGCAGATGCCGCGCGAGGACTAGCCACGGAACTTTCTGAGTTTCCTGTTTTCGTAGCGCGTGAATTGCCCAAAGCGCGTGACCTTATCCGACGCCACGCTGACGCTGGGCTTCGCTGCGGGTTGCTGGCGAGTTCGGGTGCGGTGCGACTTCGAGCAGATGGCATAGAGGTCTCGCCCGAGTTTCGCGGTGGCATTAAGTTTCCAGACTGGTTCCTCCGGCCCACAGGCGATATTCGCAGTTCAAGCCAGCTTGAAGTGGCCGCGACAGAGTTTGAGTGCCAAGGCTTGGAACTGGACTGGTGTTGTTTGTGCTGGGGCAACGACTTCGTAATAGCCCCCAACAGTGACGGCTGGCAGTTTCAGCGGCTTCGTGCGCCGGGCGGTGCTGCTCCGAGATGGAATTCCGAAGAAGACGCCGGCGTTCGTGAATTCGTCCGGAACAAGTATCGCGTTCTTCTGACTCGCGCACGCGCTGGCATTGTCATCTTTATTCCTCGTGGCTCGAACTCTGATTCAACAAATCCCCCAGAAAATTTCGATGCAACTGCTGAGTTCCTACGTCACTGCGGCGCAGTGATTTGCTGATAGTCATTTAGATGCCCATTATTTCCTTTCGCCAAGACACGGTTGCGTTGGCTCATGCCGTCCACCTTGGACGATGAGTCTAGGGACGATGAGTCAAGTCAGGGGCTGTTTGAAGCCGATTTACCAGCCCGCTAAGCTGCCGCACTCGTGGTCGTGGCGGCCGCAGCGGCTGCATTCGCCGCAGCAGCAGCAAGCACATGAGCGCTGGAACTGCCATGGACGGAGACGAGGGTAGCGACGCCGGTGCCGAAGCCCACCATCTCGTTCATCCAGAGCTGGCGGCCGGTGAAGGGATCAAGCGCATACATGTAGCCGTCCACGCTGACGATGAGGCGATCTCCATCCAGCAGGAGGCTGGTGTAGATACAGCCGAAGGGTGCCTTCCACTGCCAGAGGATTTCGCCGGTGTCCCGATGCAGGGCGGCGACGCGTTTGTTGAAGCCGGTGAAGAGGAGGTCGGAGAGGTGCATGAAGAAGTTGGAGGTTACAGGTTTAAAGTTTCAAGTGGGTGACGGGCGTGACAGGAGCGGGGAGAGTGGCCGAAAGAGAGAAAAAATGTAAAAAGGCCGGATGGATTCTGCGCCCGCTCTCTTTTCTTCTCTTGCCTCTTTTTCGGCCATTCAGCCCAGGAGCCAAGTGGAGGTTTGGCGGGGGTTTGGAATCCGCTTCGAAGACTGGATGACCGCAGAGAGAAGAATTTACCCCGTCATTTATTTCTGCTGATGCCGCAGCCATTGACCCGGCTTCATCGTGACAACGACACTGGCATCCAGCGCCAGAAGTTCTTCATCCAACGTCACCAAAGTGGCCGAGAACTCCGCCGCCACGGCCAGATAATGAGCATCCGCACCCGCAAGGCCATGCCGGGCGGCCAGCCGCGCTGCCCGACGCGCAAACGGGCCATCGGCGATGCGCAGACGAGTCCTGGGGAAGTGCTCAATTCGCAACGCAGCCACATCGCCAACCGAGTGATCCTGTCTGACACGCGAAATCACCCCGGCGACCTCTGCGAGCACCAAGACCGGCTCGTAAATCGACTCACCCACGAGCCGTGCTTCCAAAAGAAACTCAGTCGCAACCCGATGGAATTTATCTTCAACCAACGCGGCGGCCACGAAGACACTGGCGTCGATCACGAGGCTCATGAGCGAGTTTAACGCCCTTGGCGCACCAGTTCCACCGAGCTTTTCGTCGCCTTGGCTCCAAGGCGCATCTTCTCCAGAAAGGCGGCATCAGATGCCAGTATTTCTTCCCGACTCATGCGGCGGTCAGAGCCACAAACCACCCATTTAGCAGACCGAGGGGCAGCCCCGGCTTTACGTGCCGACGGTCCCGGTTTGCGAATGGATTTGGTGGCGGCACTCAACGTCTTCATAAGCGGAGTATGTGTTAACGCCCATCTGGATGCAACGATGACTTCACTCGGCCACCCCTGCGGTGGAAATGGGCCTGAAGCTTCGTTAAACCGACTGAAACAATTCAGCCTGTTGCCTCTACCGGCGCTTTTTCTTTTTGCGGCCGGTGAGGATGGCGCGGGCGCGGTCTTCGTCGTCGAGGGCGGTGGTGTATTTGTAGCTGAAGCCGTCGAGCTTCCGGCGCTCGATCTTCTGGCTGATAAGGCGCTCGATGGAGGCGACGTTCATGAGTTCGTCGGCAGAGAAGAGGGTGAAGGCATCGCCTTCTTTCTGCGCACGACCGGTGCGGCCGATGCGGTGGACGTAGTCTTCGGAATGCTCCGGCACCATGTAGTTAATGACGTGCGTGACGCCGCTGACGTCGATGCCGCGAGCGGCGAGGTCGGTGGCGACGATGATTTCGAATGCGCCGCTGCGGAAGCCCTGCAACGCACGCTCACGGTCCTTCTGGCCGATGTCACTGTGCATGACGGCGGCTTTGTATTCACCGAGGCGGTCGATGGCGGCGAAGACCTGATCTGCCTGCGCCTTGGTGCGGGTGAAGATCATGACGCTTTCGAAATGGGTCTGCTTGAGGATGGCGAGGAGCAATTCCTCACGCTGATCACTGGCCACGGGATACATGTAGTGGCTGACGGTCTCTGCGGCAGAGAAGCGGATGCCGACTTCGACGCTTTCGGGGTCTTTAAGGGCGAAGTCCGCGAGGTTTTTGATCTGTGGCGGCATGGTGGCCGAGAAGAACAACGTCTGGCGTGTGGCGGGCGTCTTTTCGACGATGCGGCGCACGTCGGGGAGGAATCCCATGTCGAGCATGCGATCCACTTCATC
>Ga0114970_10004422_pt1 | contig 10236 bp, 8 predicted proteins | sample M_140205_XF_Meta_FD_87030 | JGI IMG/M metagenome (GOLD analysis project Ga0114970, IMG submission 87030) | Freshwater microbial communities from Lake Montjoie, Canada to study carbon cycling - M_140205_XF_MetaG | ecosystem: Environmental > Aquatic > Freshwater > Lake | place: Lake Montjoie... | reverse complement strand
TAGCGAAAGCAATTTCAAATGATTTAGATACACCTCTTGCTCTCGATCTCATCGATTCTTGGGTAGCTAGTACATCGGCTGGTGAAACTGGAGGCAGCGTGGGGGAGTTATCTCGATTTTTGGATGCAACTCTTGGCCTAGCTCTCTAAGGTAGCCTTCTCCCAAATGAAAATTTCATCATCCCTTCGTGCCGAAATGGCCAAACGCGTCATTATTGCTGACGGCGCTATGGGAACGATGCTGCAAGAAGCTAATCCGACGCTCGAAGATTTTCAGGGGCATGAGGGTTGTAATGAAATCCTCAATGTTTCAAAACCAGAATTAGTTAAATCTGTTCATAGAAAGTATTTTGACGTCGGCGTAGACGCCATTGAAACAAATACCTTTGGAGCTAATTGGGCCAACCTTGCAGAATACGGAATTGAAGATCGTATCTACGAGTTAGCTTTTGCCGGTGGAAAACTAGCGCGCGAAGTTGCTGATGAATTTGCAACGACTGATAGACCACGTTGGGTTTTAGGTTCGTTGGGACCCGGAACAAAGCTTCCGACTTTAGGACATACCGAATATGTGAAGTTGAAAGAGGCGTATCACATTGCATCCAAGGGTCTTGTTGATAGTGGAGTAGATGCGCTATTGATCGAAACTACTCAAGATTTGTTACAAGCCAAGGCTGCAATCAATGGTGCCCGCGAAGCGATTACCAATTGCGAACGCGATATTGTACTGATTGCTCAAGTTACTGTGGAAGCAACCGGAACAATGTTGCTAGGTTCTGAAATAGGAGCGGCGCTAAACGCGCTTGAGCCACTTGGAATAGATTTAATAGGTCTCAACTGCGCCACCGGTCCAGCTGAAATGTCCGAACATCTTCGCGCTCTTTCAAAAAATAGTACCGTCGGAATTTCGGTTATGCCGAATGCCGGGCTGCCAGTACTGGGCGCTAATGGTGCGAGCTATCCACTTGGACCTGATGAGTTAGCAAAGTTCTTGTCAGAGTTCGTCGAGTCTTATGGCTTGACTTTGGTTGGCGGATGTTGCGGAACCACGCCAGCACATCTTGCTGCGGTTGTTTCAAAATTGCAGAACCATCCAATTGTTAAACGCCAAGTAGCTCGTGAAATCGGAGCTTCATCGCTCTACCAATTTGTGCCCTTTAAACAAGACCTTACCTACATGGCTATTGGTGAACGCGCCAATGCAAATGGTTCGAGAGCATTTAGAGATGCGTTACTCGAAGAAGATTGGCAGAGTTGTATCGAGATTGCGCGAGATCAAATTAGAGATGGCGCTCATATGTTGGATCTTTCAGTTGATTATGTCGGGCGAAATGGCGTCGCAGACATGAATGAATTGGCATCTAGGTTGGCGACAAGTTCTACGCTACCAATTGTTTTAGATTCTACAGAACCTGCTGTTTTGAAAGCTGGTTTAGAACATTTAGGTGGCCGCAGTGTCATCAACTCGGTTAACTATGAAGATGGCGACGGACCAACCTCGAGATTTGCAAAAATTATGCCTTTAGTACAAGAACATGGCGCGGCGGTTGTTGCTCTTACGATTGACGAAGAAGGTCAAGCTAGAGACGCTGCGTGGAAGATTCGAGTTGCAACGCGGCTTATCGAGGATTTAACGAATAACTGGGGAATGAAGACCGAAGATATTTTGATTGACACACTTACTTTCCCAATCGCTACTGGTCAAGAGGAGACTAGGCGAGATGGTATTGAAACACTCAATGCAATTGCTGAATTGAAAAATAGATACCCAACGGTACAAACAACTCTTGGGGTTTCGAATGTTTCGTTCGGGCTAAATCCTGCTGCAAGAATTGTTTTGAATTCCGTATTTTTGGCGGAAGCGGTGAAAGCTGGTCTGGATTCCGCCATCGTTCACCCCTCAAAAATCACACCGATGGCCAGGATCGATGCCGATGCGCTAAAAGTTGCACTGGATCTTGTTTACGATAGAAGAGTTTTCGATACTGAAGGAAATTGCACTTATGATCCACTCTCAACATTTCTCGAATTATTCGATGGGGTTGAAACTAAATCAACAAAGGTTTCCCGAGCTGCAGAACTGGCAGCACTACCGTTAATTGAACGGTTAGAGCGCAGAATTATTGATGGTGAAAAAGTTGGGCTAGAAGCAGACTTAAACGAAGCTATGGCCTCGGGAATCAAGCCACTTGTAATAATTAACGAGCATTTACTTGCGGGCATGAAAACGGTCGGTGAACTCTTCGGAAGTGGCCAAATGCAGCTTCCATTCGTTTTGCAGTCTGCTGAAGTTATGAAAACTGCTGTTGCGCTGTTAGAACCACACATGGAAAAAGTTGAAAACGCCGGTAAAGGAACGATGCTTCTGGCAACCGTTAAGGGGGATGTTCACGATATTGGAAAGAATCTCGTAGATATTATTCTTTCGAACAATGGTTATACCGTGGTGAATATCGGAATCAAACAAACTATTAATCAGATCATTGATTCTGCTACGGAATCTAAAGTAGATGTTATTGGCATGTCTGGGTTACTCGTAAAGTCGACGGTAATTATGAAAGAGAATTTGGAAGAAATTTCAAACCGTGGCCTAGCTACTAGATGGCCGATAATTCTTGGGGGAGCAGCGCTAACAAGAAGTTTCGTCGAACAAGATCTTGCAGGTAATTTCGATGGAACGGTGCGTTACGCGAAGGATGCATTTGAAGGTCTTAGTTTGATGGATTCAATGATGGCAATTAAGCGAGGCGATACTTCGGTTACCTTGCCGCCGCTACGTGAACGTAAAACTATGAATACTCGAACTAATAGAGCTCCAAACTTGGATGTAACTAGATCTGATGTGTCTGGTACAAATGAATTACCAAAGGCGCCGTTCTACGGTTCCAAAATTGTTAAGGGCATACCGCTGGCTTCATATTTGAATTCGCTTGATGAACGTGCGTTATTCGTGGGGCAGTGGGGTTTGCAAGGTAAACGTGGCGAGTACGAAGAGATGGTTGAAAATGAGGGTCGACCAAGACTTCGCTCATTGCTCAATGATGTAGCTTCTAATGGCTGGTTAAATGCCGCAGTCGTTTATGGATATTTCCCTTGCTACAGTGAAAATAATGACCTTGTTATATTGCATCACGAAGGGGTCGACAAAGGAAAAGAGCGCGTGCGTTTCACCTTCCCAAGACAGACGAGAGATCGACGATTGTGCTTAAGCGATTTTTTCAGAAGTAAAGCGAGCGGAGAAATCGACACCGTTGCTTTTCATGTTGTAACAATGGGACAGAGCGCTAGCGACGCCACGGCGAAACTTTTTGCAGCCGATAAATATCGCGAATATCTAGAACTCCATGGTTTGTCGGTTCAACTAACTGAAGCGCTAGCCGAACACTGGCATGGTCGAATTCGCGAAGAACTTGGATTCGCTACCGAGGATTCAAAGAATATTTCTGAAATTCTTGATCAGGGCTACCGTGGATCAAGATACTCATTCGGTTACCCAGCTTGTCCGAATTTAGAGGATCAGAAACAATTATGTGAATTACTTGAACCCGAGCGAATTGGCGTCGAGTTGAGTGAAGAATTCCAATTACATCCAGAACAATCAACCTCTGCAATTATTGTGCACCACCCCGAAGCTAAGTATTTTAATGCAACTTGAGAGTAGGCGAGATGTCAGATCACATTTTTAAGGTAGGGGATCGAGTTCAACTTACCGATGCAAAAGGTAAAATGCACACAATTACTCTGCAACTAAATCAAGAATGGCATACTCACAATGGTTGGCTGGTCCATAACGATGTTGTTGGACAGTCCGAAGGTTGCGTTGTGGAAACTACCGGTGGCCTAAAATTCCTAGCTTTCAAACCATTACTCGCAGATTATGTACTTGCTATGCCTCGTGGGGCGACCATTGTTTATCCTAAAGACGCCGCAATGATTCTCGGAGTGGCAGATATCGCGCCAGGTTTGAAAGTTTTAGAAGCTGGAGTTGGCTCTGGCGCACTTTCGATCTCTTTACTACGAGCGGTAGGACCTAATGGGGAAGTAGATTCATTTGAAAAACGTGAGGAATTTTCAACGATAGCTGAAAAAAATATCAGGCAATATTTTGGTGAGGTTCCAACAAACTGGAGCCTGCAATTAGGTGCGGTTCAGGAACATGAGCACACAAAGAAATATGATCGAGTAGTTCTAGATATGTTGGCACCGTGGGAATGTATTGAAATGGCCAGTAACGTACTTCTACCTGGTGGCGTTTTTATCGCTTACGTAGCAACCACAACACAGCTTTCACAGACAGCAGAAGCTATTAAAAGCAGTGGTAATTTCACCGAACCAGAGAGCAGCGAAACAATAGTTCGAGGTTGGCATCACGAAGGTCTAGCCGTTCGCCCGCAGCACAGAATGATTGCACACACTGCGTTTCTAATTATGGCTAGGCGATTAGCCCCAGGAACAATTGCGCCTGCAAGACGCCGTAGACCTTCCAAAGGTGCTTACGGAACTAATGAGACAGAAGCTTAAGAAGTTTTAGCTAACTGCCACAACGTCTACAACAAAAGCAAGAGTTTCGTTAGGTCCGATTGGGCCGGCACCATTTGCACCGTATGCGAGCTCAGGTGGAATAACTAGCAATCTGCGACCGCCTACTTTCATTCCGGGCATTCCTTGCTGCCAGCCTTGAATCACGCCACTAAGTGCAAATACTGCAGGTTGGCTAGCCCACGAAGATTGAATTACTTCGCCAGTTTTCCAAGAGATCAAAATATATTGCACTGTAAGAGTTGAAGTTGGTGTTACTTCGGCGCCAGTTCCGACAATAATATCTTTGGTTATTAGCGTCGCAGGGGCTGCACCTATTGGTTTACCTACGGTTGGTTCTGCACCAGCATTTGCTGAAACCGATAGATATTCACGATTTGTCGGGCTGTTATCTGACATAGCGGTCTCCTTTGTGGCGCTGCCACCATCTAAAGTGCACGAAGTTAATAGGCTGGTTAATGCTAGAGAAGTTGCTAGTAATGCTTTCCCAGGTTTGGTCATGTCTCTCCAATTGATTCAAAATCTAAAAATGGGGTCTTGTTCAATGCACGAAGGCTACCAAACCACTAGGGTTTTCTTGTGTCAGATCGCAAAACCGAACGACTTATCAACTTAACTCTCGCCCTGCTCTCAACCAAGCGATACTTGAAGAAGAGTCAAATTCTTGAGAACGTTTTCGGCTACGAAGGGTCGCAAGAAGCTAAAGAGCGGATGTTTGAACGCGATAAGGACGATCTTCGATCACTTGGAATTGAAATCGAAGTTGGTGATCTTGATAACTTCTTTGAAGATGAACCTGGATATCGGATACCTCAAAAATCATATGAACTAGTTGTTCCGGATTTAACCCCGCGAGAAATGGCAATAATTTCAATCGCCGCCAATTTATGGAATGACACCGCCTTTGCACCTGATGCCCAAGGTGGTATTCGCAAACTGCAATCATTGGGCGTTCCAACAACTCTTGATTTGGATATCAAACTTAAATATCGCTTTGAAAATCCGGCAATTTTATTGGAAATTGTTACGAAAGCTATCTCCAGTCGATCCACGATCTCCTTCTCCTACGATTCCCAAAGCCTGAAGGAGCGACGCGTAAATCCATATAAAATTCTCTTCTGGAATGGTTTTTGGTATTTGATTGGTTTCGATTTGGATCGCAACGAGATCCGACTTTTCAAGCTCTCTAGGTTTGTTTCTACGGTCACGATTGCGAAGAAGCGAAGCTCTTATGAAATACCTGAAGATTTCGAGGCAAAAACCTATCTGTCGCAGTCAGAATTTGATCTCAAGCGAATATCCAAGATTGCAATAACTAAGGATGCCGCACTAATTCTACGAAGTCGTGGAAAATATTTAGAGGAGAAGGATGGATATGACATTTATGAGATTGCCTACAATAACGAAAGCATTTTCATAAGAGAAATTATCTGGCATGGCGATAGCGTCAAAATATTGGAACCAACATCGTTAGCTGAATCGCTTATTGCAACGTTGGAAGGGAGCCCTAGATGAGCGAATCTGCACTAGAGCGAACTTCACGAGCCTTGGATTTAGTGCCATATTTACTCGAACATCAAGGTATTTCAATCACAGAACTCGCTGAGGTGTTCGGCGTCAGTGAAAATCAAATTAATGAAGACTTGATATTGATACACATGTGTGGCCTTCCTGGCTATACGCCGTTGGAATTAATCGATATGTATTATGAAGATGGATATGTAACGGTTTCAGAACCACAATCGCTGCATTCACCTAGACGCATGAATCGCCATGAAATGGCGGCAATATTGGTCGGGTTAGATTTGCTGAAATCGATTCGCTCCGGCGATCTAGAAATAGAAATATCGAATTTGCAAGCAAAATTGCTTAGCAATATTAAGATAGAGAATCCATTTGTTGTAGTCCATCAAGAGTTGACGAACGATTTTCTTCAAATAATTGAGAGCGCCATAGCGAAATCGACGCCACTGAAAATCGAATACGTTAGTGCCAACAAGGATGAGAAGAGCGAACGTAATATTTTGCCATTGGAGCTTTATGTGCAAAATAGGATGAATTATCTAATTGCCTGGTGTGACAAGGCGCAGGCTGATCGCACTTTCAGATTGGATCGAATTTTAAAATGTGAGCTGCTTGCGGGGGTAGAGATTCGCTCGAAAAACCACCAAGGACTGGTAGAACAAATCGCTCCCTCTACCAAACTCTTGGTTCACTCTTCTGCGCGAAATTTCATCGAGGAGAATCAAGCAATTATTTCCGAAATCTCTAAAATTGGCGAAAGTTTTGAAGTGAAGCTCTCACAAATCGAGGAAGAGTGGTTAATTAGGACGGCCTTGGGCTATGGGCCTGGGATTGAAGTGATAGCACCAGCTCGCGTGGCCACCGAGATCTTGAAGCGGAAAGGCGCGATTCTCAGCCGCTACACCTAGGAATGAGTGGGTTGAGCGCTTAAATGGAACTAGAATTTCCAGTGGTACACATCGATTGAGAGTGGAGAAGCAATGTTACGTGGTCTCGAAGGTTGGCACTTTATTATTATTGCAGTCGTTTTTGTCCTCCTTTTTGGTGCGAAAAAGCTACCTGATTCAGCGAAATCGATCGCTAAATCGTTAAAGATTTTCAAGAGTGAGATGAAAGATGGCGACGCCAAGAACGATAAGGGCGAAACCCCTAAATCTGATTCATAAACTTAAATTCCTTTTGAAGTAATTTATATGAACAAAAAATCCGCTAGTTCAATGCCATTAATTGAACATTTCAATGAGCTTCGAAAGCGACTCTTCAAATCCGCCTTAGCGATAGCAGCGGCAAGTTTCGTAGGTTGGTTTGCGTATGAGCGGATAATCAATAGATTGGCTTCGCCCATATGCGATTTGCAGAAGGCCACAGCACTTGGATCTGATAGTTGCGGTGTTCTGTATATCAACGGCGTTTTAGGACCAATTGATTTAAAGTTTAAGATTTCCATAATCATCGGCGCACTAATCGCAGCACCAATATGGCTCTATCAAATATGGGCTTTTATCTCACCAGGTTTACACAAACGAGAACGTCGAAATTCAATTCTCTTCGTAATATTCGCAGTTCCCTTCTTTGCGATAGGAGTCTTGGCTGGGTATTTGGTCCTCCCGATTGCAGTCGATGTACTTCTTAGTTTTACGCCAAATTCGCTTACCAACTTGGTGCGGTTTGATGATTATCTAGGATTTGTTACCCAATTGATTTTCGTATTTGGTGTCGCTTTTGAGCTTCCGGTTTTTTTGGTCGCACTCAATCTGGCAGGGATTTTAAGTGGCCGCGGAATTCTGAAACCATGGCGTTATGCAATATTTGCAATCACGCTATTTTCGGCAATCTTCACACCCACCGGCGATCCCATCACGATGTTTTTTCTCGCAGTTCCGTTATATCTGCTCTATCTAGCAGCCGGTGGTATCTCACTTCTGGTCGATAGAAAGCGTCGACTGCGAAAAGTCGTTGATGACTAAAACCCAGGTTTTAATTCTTGTTAATCCTAAATCGGGTCGTGGTAAAGCTCTCGATACAGCTCTAGGTTTGCTGAAATTTGCGCAGAAGAACGCAATAACAGCCGTGTTATTGGAACCACAAAGTGCAAAAGCAGCGATTACTGATCTAAGTGAAGTTCTCGCGAGAAGCAATTTTGACGCTGTAATTGCCATTGGGGGAGACGGCCTAGTTCATTTAGTGAGTCAAGTATTGTCGGGAACTTCTGTTCCTCTCTTTATTGTTCCCGCTGGAACTGGGAATGATTTCGCTCGATCAAATTCTTTGTTAATGACCAATCCAGCAGAAATTTTTGAAGCCATAAGAACCAGGAAACCTCAACTTATTGATGTTGGGAAAATAGAGCTCAATCAGGAAAATCGAAATTTTGTACAAATTCTTAGTACAGGTTTCGATGCACAAGTCAATGAACGTGCAAACCGAAATAGATTTGTAACTGGAAAAATGAAATATAACTTTGCGACCCTTGCAGTGTTGCCAGCCTTTCGACCAATTGAATATGAGTTAGAGATTGATGGTGTTCAACGTAAAATTATGGCCATGTTGGTTGCGGTAGCTAACGGAGCTTCTTATGGTGGTGGCATGCAGTTGTGTCCTATGGCCGATAGAAGTGATGGTTTCTTGGATATCATGATTCTCCATCCAGTTTCCAAATTAGAACTACTAAAGGTTTTTCCCCGCGTTTACAGTGGAAAGCACGTAACTCATCCAGCAGTTGAATTCGTAAGAGCTAAAACTATAAAACTCAACGCCGATACCGTCGCTTACGCCGATGGTGAGCACATCGGGCGGCTGCCAATCTCGGTGAGTGTAGAACCCAAAAATCTGGCCACTTGGATGGCCTCATGAGCACGCCAGCTACTCGTCTCGCCGAAGCAAAAGCGAGAAACGCGCACAAAGTTACAAATACTTTTATAGAGCGTTATCCATTTAGTTTAGATCCCTTTCAAATACAGGGATGTCACGCACTTGAAAGCGGAAAATCTGTTTTGGTTGCCGCACCAACAGGAGCAGGTAAAACAATTGTGGGGGAGTTTGCTGCTTTCCTGGCAATAGAGTCGGGTAAGAAATGTTTCTACACCACACCAATAAAGGCGCTCTCTAATCAAAAATATCAAGATTTAGTGGCAATGTTTGGTGAAGATAAAGTCGGTTTGTTAACTGGAGATACGAGTATTAATTCTGAGGCTCAGATAGTTATTATGACGACAGAAGTTTTGCGAAATATGATCTATTCTTCATCGAAAACTTTGCTTGATTTGCGATATGTCGTCATGGATGAAGTTCACTACTTAGCAGATAGGTTTCGGGGCGCGGTTTGGGAAGAAATCTTGATTCACTTGCCAGAAAGCATTCAGATTGCGGCACTTTCTGCGACAGTATCGAATGCCGAAGAATTTGGTGATTGGTTACAAACAGTTCGCGGTGAAATGAAAGTGATCGTTAGTGAAATACGCCCAGTTCCGCTTTATCAACATGTGCTTTTTGGTAATCGTTTATTGGATCTGTTTTCGAGCAGCACGAAGGTTAATCCGGAAATCCTGAGACTTGAAAAAGAATCCTTCCGAGCGGTGCGCGGAAAATATGGCGAGAGTGGCGGAAAAGGAAAGTGGCGGGATAACTCGCAGCTAACACCTTCGGTCAAGGCGCTGGGTCGCGCAGAGGTAATTGAAAAATTGGATCGCGAAGGTCTACTTCCAGCAATCGCTTTTATTTTTTCTCGTGCCCAGTGCGATAGCGCGGTGCGTCAGTGCGTAACGGCTGGAATTCGCCTAACAAATGCGGAAGAGCGCAGCGAAATTCGGGCAGTTATTTCCGAAAAAACTAAAAATCTTCCAGAAGATGACTTGGCAATTTTAGGTTTTCACGAATGGGTAGATTCATTAGAACGAGGTATCGCCTCGCATCATGCTGGTTTATTGCCTGCCTTTAAAGAATGTGTAGAAGAGCTCTTCCAAATGGGATTGATAAAGACAGTATTCGCAACTGAAACTTTGGCGCTTGGAATTAATATGCCGGCGCGAACTGTAGTACTAGAGAAGTTAACTAAATGGAATGGTGAGTCACACGTATCAATTACGCCTGGTGAATACACCCAACTAACAGGCAGAGCCGGGCGCAGAGGAATCGATATCGAAGGTAATGCTGTGATTCTTTGGAATAAAGATAT
>Ga0114970_10004418_pt1 | contig 10241 bp, 8 predicted proteins | sample M_140205_XF_Meta_FD_87030 | JGI IMG/M metagenome (GOLD analysis project Ga0114970, IMG submission 87030) | Freshwater microbial communities from Lake Montjoie, Canada to study carbon cycling - M_140205_XF_MetaG | ecosystem: Environmental > Aquatic > Freshwater > Lake | place: Lake Montjoie... | reverse complement strand
CACCTGATTCTCCTGTAGCACCTATAGGACCGGTTTCTCCTTTTTGTCCAGTAGAACCTATAGATCCTGTAGCACCTATAGGACCTGTTTGTCCTAATTCTCCTGTAGCACCTGTTTCACCTGTAGCACCTATAGGACCACCTGACGGACCGGTTTCTCCTTTTTGTCCAGTAGGACCTATAGATCCTGATTCTCCTGTAGCACCTGTTTGTCCTGCAGCACCTGTTTGTCCTGTTTGTCCTGTTTCACCTGTAGCACCTATAGGACCACCTGACGGACCGGTTTCTCCTTTTTGTCCAGTAGGACCTATATGTCCTAATTCTCCAGTAGATCCGGTATCTCCTTGTAATCCAGTAGCTCCTTGTAATCCGGTAGATCCAGTATCTCCTTGTAATCCAGTAGCTCCTTGTAATCCGGTAGATCCAGTATCTCCTTGTAATCCAGTAGAACCTTGTAATCCAGTATCTCCTTGTAATCCAGTAGATCCAGTAGCTCCTTGTAATCCAGTAGCTCCTTGTAATCCAGTAGCTCCAGTATCTCCTTGTAATCCAGTAGATCCTTGTAATCCAGTAGCTCCAGTATCTCCTTGTAATCCAGTAGCTCCAGTATCTCCTTGTAATCCAGTAGCTCCTTGTAATCCAGTATCTCCTTGTAATCCAGTAGCTCCAGTATCTCCAGTATCTCCTTGTAATCCAGTAGCTCCAGTATCTCCTTGTAATCCAGTAGCTCCAGTATCTCCTTGTAATCCAGTATCTCCTTGTAATCCAGTAGCTCCAGTAGCTCCTTGTAATCCAGTAGCTCCAGTAGCTCCTTGTAATCCAGTAGCTCCAGTATCTCCTTGTAATCCAGTAGCTCCAGTATCTCCTTGTAATCCAGTAGCTCCTTGTAATCCAGTAGCTCCTTGTAATCCAGTATCTCCAGTAGCTCCTTGTAATCCAGTATCTCCTTGTAATCCAGTAGCTCCAGTATCTCCTTGTAATCCAGTATCTCCTTGTAATCCAGTAGCTCCAGTATCTCCTTGTAATCCAGTAGCTCCTTGTAATCCAGTAACTCCTTGTAATCCTGTATATCCTTGTAATCCTGTATATCCTTGTAATCCAGTAGCTCCTTGTAATCCTTGTAATCCAGTAGCTCCTTGTAATCCTATATCTCCTTGTAATCCTGTAAATCCTCGTGTTCCAGTAATTCCAGCTCCTAAACTTTCTCCTGAAGGTCCAGTATCTCCTTTCAGTCCTCTAAATCCTCTCAGTCCTCTCCGTCCTGATGTATTTGATGTATCATAAATTTTCATTATTTATTTATATATATATAATTTATTTTTATATTTAATTAAATTATGGTTTAGTTAAATAATATAAAAATGATCCTTTTTCTAATTGATGTATATTATTAACTTGTTTACATATTTCAGGAGTTAGTTTTAGTCGTGAACAATCTTCAGTTATACAGTTCATAACAAATACAACTGTATTTTTATTAAACTTATATTTATGTTCTAAATTTGCTTCTATAGCTCCATATATTTGTTCAATTGTTTGTAAATGCATTTTATTGTATTCAAATTGTTTTTCTTTCATTCTAGTTTCAACAACGTCATATAGTATACCTTCTATATTTTTTGATAAACACAAAAGTGAACAAAGCATTTTTTCAAAATGTATGTCTTTAGGATTACAATATTTAGATACACAATTTATCCGTTCAAATACAGATCTACGAAAATACCCAACAGCATTGGGTCTTGATTTTGTATTAATATAATCTGCTCTAACCTCTCTTGCAATGTCAACTATTCCTTTTAAAATATAAAGATTATAAAATGGGTTACCTATTTCGTTTTCTATTTTGACAAATTCTTTTAAAAATGTTGTATAAGATTTGTCAATATTATCATATTTTTGTTCTTGAAGAGGTAAAATAATTAGAGATTGAATTAGGTCTATACAATAATGATTGTAATTGTCAAATAAATTAGAATTTTTATTATAAGATTCTAACATATTTATTACATAATCAGAAGCACCTCTTTTTGTTTTTTTATCCCATCCACAGTCCCAGTCTATAGTTAAACTCCTAAAAATATTTTTTACTATATTTCTAAAAATATTAGCTTTCTTATTATTACGTTTGTTTTTTAGTTCTTTTGATACTGTTACAAGAAATAATTTAGGATCTGCTACGTGATCATATCTATCACTCATAAAACCAACATTAGTATGTGCCATACTTGACCACGCTGGATTATCTTCTAGATTATTAATATATGAAAATCCAAAATCAATAATAATAGGATAATGACCAAGTGTAGGAACACAAAATTGGTTTTCATTATCTAATACATATAAAAAAACAACATCTTTATTACATTTTTTCATAAGTATATTTGATGAATGTAAATCATAATGTGTAAATTTTTTCTTTCTTTGAGCTATAGCTATAGCTATAAGCACTTGTTTAACAGTTGAATATATTATATCATCATCAATTTTATCGCTTTTAATATAATTATATAAACTAGTTGCTTTATCAATATGTTCTGATAATAAAACTTCTTTTTCTATTGGATATTTTGTTGTTATTTGAAAAGGATTACCAGTTTTTTTAACAGTTGGATCTACTTCACATAAAATAGTTCCAATAGCTTTACAAAAATGGGGGCAATACAATGCTAATTCATTTAATCCTTTCATTACAGTATATTCATGTTGTACTAAATAATTAATATACTGTGATATTTTAAAAATAAATTTAACTTGTTTTTCTTTAGGACTTTTTTTAAGATGTAACAAACCAACTAAACCTTGTTTACCGTGTTTACAAAATGTTTGATCAAATTGTAACCATTCTGTCCATTTAGTATTTTTATGTGTATTGTAATAATCTAACAAATAATTAAATCCTGATATTTCATTTAAATTGTTTTTTTCCATTTTTTCCATATACTTGTAATTGTTTAATTGGAAAATGTTAAATATCATTTAACATTTTTAAAAAAAATTTAAGTAAATTAATTTGTTATCATTTTTTCACTGGTATGTAATAAAACAGGACATGGTTTGTATCCATTTAACCATTTAAATCGTTTACTTAAATTTTGTCCAACTTCTTCTAGCCATCCAACAAACGGAATATAATCATGCAAATCATCAGTTTTTCCTTCTAATCTATCCATTCTGGTATTTAATTCTTTAATTTCATCACTTATTTTATCAAGCTGTTTTGATATAAAAATTAATATTTCTTTTTGTTCTGACATTTTATTTGACATTTTAATTTTAACTTTTTAAATAATTAAATGAAATCATCAATTGTATTTTTTGATAATTTAGAAAATAGTAAACGCGGTACATTAAGAGGTCTAGTTATATTTCCAATATTTATATTATTAAATTTACTTTGGTTTTTTTTTACAAAAAAACAATTATATGATAAACATATTGATACAGTAAGCACTAACCGTTTATTTGTTTCATGGTTCTTATCAGCACTATTAATTGTATCTGCTATTGGTGTACATACACCAGATTCATCAAAAAAAGCCATTGTTTTTTCAGCGTTAGTTGGGTTTGTTGTATATGGAATAAGTAACGCAACTATGTTAGCCGTATCAAACAAATGGAATTATTTAATATCGTTAATTGATATTTTATGTGGTATATTTTCAACATCATTATTAGGCTATATTTTATACATTGTAGTAAATAAATATCCTAATATATTTGCTTCTATATAATTTTAAAGTTTAAAATTATTAACTTAAAATATTATTAAATGACAACTAAATATAATGATATTAACATAAGGTCAGCTAGATTGAAAAAATATGCAAAAGTTTACAATTCTTACATAAGAAAAATTGAACAATCAAAATATAAAAAATCAACTAAAAAGACTAAACCAAAACTTTTAAATTCATATCAAAAATTTGTTAGATCAGAAAGTAAAAAAGATAAATATAAAAATTTATCAGGAAAACAACGTTTAATTTCTATAGCTGCTGAATGGAAAACAAAATCAACTTATAAATAAATTTATTTCTTTGTTTTATTTCTTTTGTTTTATTTCAACATGATGTAACCTCTTTTGTAAATCATTAACTTTATTAAATAAAGTGTCATAGTCATCATCATTGCGTTTATAAGCTTTTCTTCTTGGAGAAACCGGTTCAGGGAAATCATCTGATGATGAAGAATTATATGATGATGACGAATATTTATTACTATCTTCTTCATATAATTCGTTAAAAGCTCCTGGTTTTTTACTAAAAGACTTGTAATATTGAAGTACATTTTTATTATTATTTTTGTTTACACTTTCAATTAACTCTTTTTTTGGTATAACTTTATTTGTAACTCTATTTTTAAAAGTGTTTTTATCTTTTATTTGAGTAATTTTTTTTTTGTTAATACTTTCATCTGATTCAGACGATTTTTTGTCTGATTCAGATGATTCTTTATCTGAATCAGACGATTCAGATTCAGATTTTTCATTTAACTCTGAATCACTATCTAATTCGCTATGCTCACGATAATATTTTGATTTTTTTTTCTTTATAAGTTTTACTTTAACGTCTTTTTTAATATCGTCTTGTATCACCTTTTTAATATCGTCTTGTATCACCTTTTTAATATCGTCTTGTATCACCTTTTTAACATCATCCTTTATTACGTTTTTAACATCATCCTTTATTACGTTTTTAACATCATCCATAGAATTAATTATTTCTTGTAATTTAGGTACAAATTCTTTTCCTACAAGCCAACCTTCTCCTCCTTTCATTCTAGGATTCCATCTACCTTTAACTTTTTTTATTATATTAGTAAATTTATTTCTATCACCTCGAACAGAAACTGATTTTAAATTATAATCTTCATATGTTAAGGTTTGATTCGACATTTTATAAAATGTTTGGGTTAACTTTAAACCTAATATTTAAAGAAAAAAACGATTTGTTTTTGATAGATTTTATAATACAAATAGATACAATGCAGATTACTTTAAAAAATTTTAGATGTTATGAAAACTCAACTTTTGATTTTGGAAAAAATGGTATTATCTTATTGTCAGGAGCAAGCGGACAAGGAAAAACTACTATACTTATGGGTATACATTTTGCTCTTTTTGGAACAGGAACAAAAATTATAACTTTTGGAAAAACAACTTGCAGTGTTACATTACTATTTGATGATATGACAATAACAAGAACAAAAAAACCTAACAGACTTGTGTTAAACGATATATATGAAGATGAGTCTGCTCAAAATATTATAAACAAACGATTCGGAAACACTTTTAACACGGTTGGATATATATGTCAAAATGCACAAGATTCGTTTATAATGATGTCACCTATAGAAAAATTAGGGTTCATTGAAAAATTTGCATTTCAAGATATTGATATTTGCCAAATGATGAAAAGATGTAAAGATTTAATAAAAGAAAGACACGAAACTCTTATTAAAACAACAGCTCAATTTGAAACCGCATCTAATATGATTGAACAATTAAAACAACCAGATAAAGTTTTGTTTCCAATAAAATGCTCAAAAAAAAATAAAGACATAGCTATATCAAATGAAATAGTTAAATGTAAAAATACAAATACGTTTTTACATAAAAATAAAAAAAAATTAGATATTTTACAAACAGAATTAACGTCTTTGGAGATATTAAATGCTTTAGTTCAATCTAAAGAAGAAGGTCTTAATTTAGTAATAAAAAAATTACTCACATTATCTATACAAAAAGATAATATATGTTACGAAGGAGATGAAAAACTACTAGAATATGAAGAACAACTTTTATTAATTATACTACAACGAGATTTAGCAATTCTTAAAAATAGATATAATGAAGATGTTAATAGACTTCAACTAATGAAAGAAGAAGAATTAAATAATAAATGTAAAAAAATGTTAGAAATAACAAAAATAATTTGGGTAAAGTATACAGAAGATGAATGTAAAAACATAATTAATGAAAATAAACAAATAATTAAAGATCTGGAAAAATTAAACGAATTAAATGCTAAATTAGATTCGTTTAAAATTAATGAAGAAGAATTAATTTTAAACAAATTTAATTTAGCAAAATATAACACTGATATAGAATCTAAAAAAAAATTACTAGAAAAATTAAAAATCCAAAAAGAAGTATTTAAATGTCCATCTTGCTTTACACACCTCAAATTACAAAATAATAATCTATGTATTTATAATTTAGAAATTGATGAAAATTCAAAGCTAGAAGACACTAAAGACGAAATTTTTATTTTACAAAAAAAAATTTCTTCTTTAGAATCATGTATATTAAATCAAACAAATAAATTAGATCAATATAAACAGATTGAAAAATTAATATTTAATATTAAGGAACAATATGAAGCATTACCAGTATGTGATGAAATTAAACACGATTTAGAATACATTAAAAATTATATGACATCTCAACAAGAACTTAATAAAGAATTTAATACTCTTAAAAATGAAAAAAATAATAAAAAGTATTCGTTTACTGTAATGTCATTTGAAAAACAAATCGTACAACAAGATCAACATATTAAAGAAATTGAATTGACCAACAAACAAGTTAATAACAATTTTAATGAAGAGTTATTGAGATGTAATATTATTACTCAAAAACAAAACAAAGAAAACCTCGAATTAATAAAAAATAATATTAATACACTAAAAAAAGAAAAATGCAATTATGAAAAGCAAATTACAGATTATAAAAACAATCATATAACAAAATACAGTAGACTAATAGATGTATGCAATATTAAAGATGAATTAAATATAGTTATGTTAGAAAAAAAAAATTTAGAATTAAAAAAAATAACACATGAAAAAAATGTTCAAGATATTGAAAAATATCAACTATACAAAAAAGACAAAAATACATATGATATATGGGTAAATAAAATAAATTTATTAAAAACAGAAGAATTTGAATGTAGAAAGTTATACGCAGCGTCTACTTTATTGAAAGAAAAAATATTAGAAGCAGAAAGTATTGCAATGATAAATATTATTTCATCTATCAACACTCACGCAACTGTTTATTTAGAATATTTTTTTCCAGATAATCCAATATCTGTAAAACTAGTAACTTTTAAAGAAACAAAAAAAGGAAAAACTATCAAAAAAAAACCACAAATTAATTTAGAAATTGAATACAAAGGCATGGAAGCTGACATCAATATGTTAAGCGGAGGAGAACTTAGTCGTATAATTCTAGCATTTTCTTTGGCTTTAGGTGAAATGTTCAATACTCCAATGATGTTACTAGATGAATGTACTTCAAGTTTAGATCAAGAACTTACAACTGTTGTAATGGATGGAATTAGAGAAAATTTTTCAGGTAATATAGTAATTATTATAGCCCACCAATGTATAACAGGTATGTTTGATAAAGTAATAAAAATATAAGACATCTAAAGATTATTTATATAATTATATAAATAATGCAAAATACTCCATATAATTTTATTAGTAAAATTAATCAAACTATGAAAGTGTTAATTTACGGTTACAAAGGGTGGATTGGATCTCAATTTACTAAATTATTAGACTCGCATAATATTATTTACAGTGAAGGTAAAGCTCGTGTTGATAATATAGAAGATGTAATATCTGAATTACTTGAAACATCACCTACACACGTTGTATCATTTATTGGGAGAACACATGGTAAAATTGATGAAAAAATATATACAACAATAGATTATTTAGAACAGCCTAATAAATTACAAGATAATATAAGAGATAATTTATTTTCTCCTTTAGTTTTAGCATTTTTGTGTAAAAAATTAAATATTCATTTAACTTATTTAGGAACTGGATGTATTTTTAAATACGACAAAGAACATCCTTTTGGTCAAGAAACAAATGGATTTACAGAAAATTCATTACCCAATTTTTTTGGATCATCATATTCTACTGTAAAAGGATTTACTGATCAATTAATGAAATTTTTTGACGACACTGTTGTTCTTAATGTAAGAATTAGAATGCCAATTTCTGGTGAGTATAATACAAGAAATTTTATTACTAAAATAACAACATATGACAAAATATGTAGTATTCCAAATTCGATGACAGTTTTACCCGAGTTATTACCTAAAGTATTAGATATGATGAAAAAATGTATTATAGGAACTATTAATTTAACAAATCCTGGTTTAATATCTCATGATGAAATATTAGATATGTATAAAAGAATAGTTGATCCTACTTTTAGATGGAAGAATTTTTCAGAAAAACAGCAAAGATTAATATTAGATAGCGATAGATCAAATAATTTTTTAGATACTCATAAATTACAACAAATGTATCCTGATGTTAAAAATATTAAAGAATCTATAGAAAATGTGTTAGTCTTATATAAAAAAAATTTGCTTAAAATGTAATTTTGTAACTATAAATTAATTTAAATTACTTATTAACTTAATAAGTAATATTTAAAGTTTTTGATTTTTAAAGTTTAAAGTTTTTGATTTTTAAAGTTTCTGATTTTTAAAGTTTTTGATTTTTAAAGTTTTTGATTTTAAAGTTTTTGATTTTAAAGTTTTTGATTTTAAGTTTTTGATTTTTAAAGTTTTAAAGTTTTTGATTTTTAAAGTTTTAAAGTTTTTGATTTTTAAAGTTTTAAAGTTTTTGATTTTTAAAGTTTTTGATTTTTAAGTTTTTGATTTTTTAAGTTTTTGATTTTTAAAGTAAGTTTTTGATTTTTAAAGTTTTTGATTTTTAAAGTTTTTGATTTTTTTATAAATATAAAATATTTACACACACACACAAATTCCAAATTCCAAATTCCAAATTCTAGAATTCTAGAATTTGGAATTCTAGAATTTGGAATTTAAAAATATGTTTTTATATACAAAATGACTATACATACATGTAAAATATGTGGTTATTCTACTTCAGTAGCAACTAACCTTAAAAAACATATAAATAGAAAAACACCTTGTAATAAAGCGTGCTTAACTGCTCCAAAAACTGCTCCAAGTGCTCCAAAAACTGCTCCAACTGCTCCAAAAACTGCTCCAAGTGCTCCAAAAACTGCTCCAAGTGCTCCAAAAACTGCTCCAAGCGCTCCAAAAACTGCTCCAAAAACTGCTCCAAGTGCTCCAAAAACTGCTCCAAGTGCTCCAAAAACTGCTCCAAGCGCTCCAAAAACTGCTCCAAGCGCTCCAAAAACTGCTCCAAGCGCTCCAAAAACTGCTCCAAGTGCTCCAAAAACTGCTCCAAGTGCTCCAAAAACTGAAGCAAAGAGTAAAAATAAATTAATAATTATAAATAAACTTCAATGTATACATTGTTTAAAAATATTTTCTAGAAAAAATAATATGACTAAACATCAAATTAAAAGTTGTAAGAAAATAAATTATAATGAAGAAGTTGAATTTATTTATGTTTCAGACAATGAAGAAAAAGATTTATATAATAAAGATATGTTAAAAAAATTAAAAGAGGAATTAAAAGAGGAATTAAAAGAGGAATTAAAAGAGGAATTAGAAGAATTAAAAAATAAACCTAATATAGTGAATAATCATGTACATCTATATGCTGTACCAATGGATCAAGAATCAATAAAACAGATATTTGATGAAAATTCTGGATCTAATTTATTTTATGGAGGACCTCAAAAAGTAATAGAATTATTATATAATGTTATGTTTAAAAAAGATATAAAGTTATTAGACATATCAAGACAGATATTTGAATATAAAACAAAAGAAGAAAATAAAGTAATAAAAGATGTAAAAAATTATAAATTACTACAACATATAAGACCATCATACAAAAAATGTATATTATCATATTCTACATCACAGTTTGAAAATACAAATACAAATATGAATATGAATGAGATTGTAAACCAGTGTGTAGATAAACATAAAAAAGCAATGGATGATATAGGAAATTGGAGTAATATGTGGACATTAGTAATAGGAAAATAATTTGATTTAGTTTTTTAAAAATTTAGTTTTAAAGTTTTTGATTTTTAAAAATTTAGTTTTAAAAATTTAGTTTTAAAGTTTTTGATTTTTAAAAATTTAGTTTTAAAGTTTTTGATTTTTTATAAATATAAAATATTTACACACAAATTATTAATAATTATTATTTAAAATTATAATTTTTATATACAAAATGACTATACATATGTGTAAATTATGTGGTTATTCTACTTCAATTACAACTAACCTTAAAAATCATATGAATAGAAAAACACCTTGT
>Ga0114970_10004412_pt1 | contig 10246 bp, 9 predicted proteins | sample M_140205_XF_Meta_FD_87030 | JGI IMG/M metagenome (GOLD analysis project Ga0114970, IMG submission 87030) | Freshwater microbial communities from Lake Montjoie, Canada to study carbon cycling - M_140205_XF_MetaG | ecosystem: Environmental > Aquatic > Freshwater > Lake | place: Lake Montjoie... | reverse complement strand
TCTAGTAAAGAAGTTTATTCCAGATAGTTCTGATAAAAAGAAAACTATTCGTATGTTGGATAAGTTTTGCGAGGGAAAGATCCAACCGTTCATTGATGAATCTTACCAAGAGCTCTCAGATTACATGAATGCTTATGCTCAGAAGATGAAGATGAAGCGTGAAGCGTTGGCTGACAGAGCAATCTGGACTGCTAAGAAACGCTATCTAATCAACGTCTATAATAATGAAGGCGTGGAATATAAAGAGCCACAGATGAAGATTATGGGTCTTGAAGCAATTAAGTCTTCAACGCCAAATGCTTGCCGAGATAAAATTAAAGAAGCCTTTAAAGTTATCATCGAGAAGGATGAGGCTTCAGTTATGAAGTTCGTTTCAGACTTTAGGCAGGAATTTAAAACTCTACCTATCGCTGATATCGCTTTTCCGCGAGGCGTTAATGGGCTTGAGAAGTATCAGGATGATAAGTCTATCTTTGGATTTAAAACTCCGATTCACGTTCGCGGTTCATTAATTTTTAATCATCAGATTATAACTCGCGGACTAAGTAAAAAGGATCAGCAGATTAAAGAAGGTGAAAAGATTAAATTCATCTATTTGAAACAGCCGAATACTATTCGTTCTGATGTAATTTCATTTCTAAGTTCTATTCCAAAAGAATTTGACTTAGAACAGTATATAGATTATGATACACAATTTGATAAATCATTTTTGGAACCTTTGAAGATTGTTCTTGAATGTATCAACTGGAAAGTTGAAAAGACCAATTCTTTGGAAGATTTCTTTTCGTAAAGAGGTAATGTTATGAGTTTGTTAGATAAGATTAAAAAGAATTCAACAATTAAAGAAACTGCTATTCTATCTAAGTCTAAGTTCTTTAATTCTAAGGACTTGATTACTACTCCTATTCCCGCAATGAACGTTGCGTTTTCAGGAGATGTTGATGGAGGTTATACCCCAGGACTTACTATGTGGGCTGGTCCTTCTAAGCACTTTAAGACCGCATTTAGCCTCTTAATGGCTAAGGCTTATCAGGATAAGTATCCTGATGCCGTAATTCTTTTCTATGATTCTGAGTTTGGTACGCCACAGTCATACTTTGATTCTTTTGGAATCAATCGTGACCAGGTTGTACATACTCCAATCACCGACGTTGAGCAGCTCAAGTTCGATATTATGAATCAGCTGAAGGAAATTAATCGCGGTGACCACGTAATGATTCTTGTCGACTCGATTGGTAATCTTGCTTCCAAGAAGGAAGTTGAGGATGCTCTAGATCAAAAGTCGGTTGGAGATATGACTCGCGCCAAGCAGATTAAGTCTCTATTTCGTATGGTTACTCCACACCTTACGCTTAAAGATATACCCATGGTCGTAGTGAATCATACATATAAAACTATGGAAATGTATGCAAAGGATGTCGTTGGTGGCGGTACTGGTTCTTATTACTCTGCAGATAATATTTACATCCTCGGTCGTCAGCAGGAAAAAGAAGGCTCAGAGCTGATTGGATACAGCTTTATTATCAACGTGGAGAAGTCGCGTTACGTTAGAGAAAAATCTAAGATTCCTGTTACGGTTCGTTTTGATGGTGGAATTTCTCGCTACAGCGGCTTGCTTGACATGGCTCTCGAATCAGGTCATGTTGTAAAACCAAATAATGGTTGGTATTCTAAGGTTGATATGGAAACGGGCGAAGTTGAGGCTAAGAAGGTTCGACTTGTCGATACTGAAGCCGAAGAGTTTTGGAATTCAATTTTAGCCGATGAAACTTTCAAGGAATGGATTCGTAATCGCTACCAGTTTACATCTAATGTAGCAGGTAAGACTTTTGATAAGGTTGCCGTTCAGGATAACGAAGATGTTGAATGAAATGGTACAACGCTGTATTGATGCGGCACAAGGTAAGTATCGTAATTACAAGTATAAAGAGGGTGTATATTTTACACCCTCTCCTGGAGAAGACACAACTCAACTAATGAGAATTAAGTTGCTTAAAGGTCCTTTTAAGGGTATAATATACTCCTACGGTGACATTAATTTTTTGGAGGATCTTGGTTATCGCGGTTCACAGGCTTCCTTTGATGTCACTATACTGAACACAGAACTAACTGAAAAAGAAAAAGAAAAGTACGTTACAGATCCTAAATTCAGTAAGGTCGTAGGTCAGATTCTTCTCGTAATTATCGAGAAGGCTTTAGAAATGCAAGTCGAAAAATATTACAGCGAGAATCTAAATGAAGAAGATCGAGAAGATTATTTTGAAGAACCTGTTCCAAAACGAACCGTTCGTAAGAAAGGTTCTCCCGTATCTAAAGGCAGAGTATCTTCAGGAGAGATCGGAGAAGATTCTATTTGAGGAAATTCAAAAGTATGTTCTAAAGTATAACAACCTTCCAACTCATGAAGCCATTCAGGTAGAACTTGAGAACCGCGAAGGTTTGTTTGAAGATGATTATAAAAAGTGTTTCGAACTTGTCGATGAACTAAAGTCTAGTACAGAAGTCAGCCGTCAAGATTGGCTGGCTGAACAAACTGAAAAGTTTTGTCAGGAGAAGGCACTTCATAATGCTATCCTAGAGTCGATTCAGATTCTAGATGAAAAAAGTAAAACCGATAAGAGCAAGGGTTCTATTCCACAAATCCTATCTGATGCTCTATCGGTTTCTTTTGACCCTAATATCGGTCATGACTATATTGAAAATGCTGAACAACGTTATCAGTTTTATCATACCATTGAAAAGCGAGTACCATTCGACCTCGATTATTTCAATCGAATCACTAAGGGTGGTTTGCCACAAAAGACTTTGAATATCGCTTTGGCTGGTACTGGTGTTGGCAAGTCATTGTTTATGTGTCATATGGCGGCTTCTTGCCTAAGTCAAAACCTGAACGTTCTCTATATCACAATGGAAATGGCTGAGGAAAAGATTGCTGAACGTATTGACGCCAATCTTCTAAATGTTAAACTTGAGGATCTTGGTAATCTTCCGAAAGATGTCTACGATCGAAAGATTAGTCGGTTGAAAGAAAATATCAAGGGTAAGTTTATCATTAAGGAATATCCAACTGCCTCGGCGAGTTCTATTCATTTTCGCAATCTTCTAAACGAACTAAGCCTGAAGAAACATTTTAAACCTGATATTATCTTTATTGATTATTTGAATATCTGTGCTTCGGCTCGTATTAAACATGGGGCGAACGTAAACAGTTATTCATATATCAAGGCGATCGCCGAAGAACTTCGCGGTCTTGCGGTAGAGTTCGCTGTTCCGATTATGTCGGCTACTCAGACAACTCGTACTGGTTTCAGTAATACCGATCCTGGGCTTGAGGATACTTCTGAGTCATTTGGTCTACCTGCTACCGCAGATATGATGTTTGCCTTGATTACAAGCGAAGAACTCGAAAGTTTGAATCAGATTATGGTAAAGCAGTTAAAGAATAGATACAACGATCCTACGCTAAATAAAAGGTTCGCCATCGGTGTTGATAGGTCTAAAATGAGACTTTACGACATTGAACAGAGCGCGCAAAAGAATATTGTTGACTCTGGTCAGGATTTTGATCAGCCAAAACAAACTAGCAAATCTAAATTTAGCGGATTGAAGGTGTGATTCAATGAGTTCAAACGATCTTGGAAACACAAATAAAAATCATCAAGAATTATTAATCGCACATTTAAAACGATTAATAAATGAGGCTCATCGTTTTTTAGAACCTAAATTGACAGGTTATAATTCTAACAAGATACTTCATCTTAGAACTGAAATACGAGGAAGAGACCCCCTAGATTATTTAAATTCATTAACAAATAGGTCGTTAAAAGACGCTCAAATTGAAAACCCAACGAGTATGTCAAGTGAAGCAGATTACACAACTCGCGTACTAGAAACAACTAAAGTAATTGTTGATGAAGAAGGAAATAGGATTCCGAGTCGCACAAGAATATACTACTTAAATACCGTTAAAACTAAAGATACCGCAACATTTAATAGAAATACTAAAGCCTTAACTCCCGCAAAATTTAATCTTAATGGTAAAACTATACACGAAAGTAGATTAAAAAATAGAATTATACAGGCATTTAACGATATAAATTCTCCCGCAAACGATACTAATTATAAAATTGCAGATTTTTGTAAAGCCTTAATAGAACAAATCAACGATAGCCCACCTAAAAATAATCAAAATTTAAATTTTAATAATATTAGAAAATTTTCCAAAGAAGAAATTGAAGAGATTAATAATTCAGATATTAATGTAGTCGCTAAAAATTTTGGTGAAATTTTAGGCGCTCTTTGGTATATGAAAACAGACCCCGATGATAATAGTGTTTACTATCCAAACAAGGAAAATGAACCTCTGATAGATTATAAAGTTTATACAAACGAAAATAATAAAGTAATATCTTCAACATCAGTTTCCGCAAAATCTAAAGCTGGTGCTGCAAGTTCTATTTCAGGTTTACATAGTACTGATGACATTGATGATAGTTCAACCATTGAAAGTACGGAAACATTAAACACAGAAGAAGAAAAACTTAAAAATTTTTTAATTTCTAATAAGAATGAAAAAATTCCACAAAAAATATTTAATACGAATAGAATATTAATTAATGATGATAATCCAATTAAAGAATTAAAAAAATTAATGTCAAACAATAAACAATTAACTCTTGATGAAATTAATAATTACTTATTTGATATTAAAGATTATGAGGATGCAATTTCAAAACTTAAACCTTTTTATGATACTTGTAAATATGATTATACAAATTCATTATCAAAATCAATATTGACTAAAATTTTTGCTAGATCAAGCGGAAGTAAATTGGGGGCAATAATTTACCCATTAGGTATTCATGCGGCTAGAGAAATGAATAAAAATAAAAATTGGTTAAATTTTTTGAATAGGGTAATTAAAGGTAAAAAAATAATTCAAGTTAATATCTACCTAACTAAAAAAAGAATTAAATTTGTTAAAAATGATGTAAATGCTGAAAATAATAAAAAAGTATATGAATTTGTTTACAATGGAATGGCTGCTGACGAAAATAATAGGGGTATGTCTTTTAAACTTAAAGGTAAACAAGGTTAATTAAATGTCTAACTTTCTATCATTTCTAAACGAAGCAACAAGTTCAGGATATAATGATGAGCATGCGTTTACGCACCTATGGAATCATATAGTTTCATCGCCTGAAGCGAGACAACATTTCGCTCACGATAATTCTGATACTATTAGACTTGAAATAGAAAGAGCTAAAGACGATATTACTCATCCTTTGAATGCGCATAATGCTCCAAAGGAAGGATTTACTGGCGGTAAAAGAGACCATGAAGCATATTATAAAGAACTTCATCATGTAGCTGATGCGGTTCATGCTGTAGCCAATCATCCCTCTTTTCATGAAGCGGTAAAGAAAAAAATGAAGGCGAGAGCTGTAGGTGGAGATCGCGGTATATTAACCGATACTTGGAAAAGAAACGGTTCAAAGCCAAACACCGCAGCCGCAACTTCTAAGTCAGACGTTATCATCGGCGACCATACTTCAGACGATCATCATAGTATTTCTTTGAAGAAAGGTAAGGCTCAACTAATGTCTGCGGAGCCTGAAGAAATGTTGGCTACATATGATCACGCTACAGATGAACATATGAAGACCAATAAGAAATTTACCCAAGAGCATAAAGAACATGTAATGGGCGCTATTCGCGCCGTTGCTGAACATCTTCATGATATGAAGAATAAACCTAAAGCAAAGCAAATTGGAATGCTAAGAGAAACGCAAGCCGTTATGGACGCGATTCATGAAGCGCACCCTGGCTTGCTAAAACACATTCATCATGAGGCGGTTACAGGTCATGGTAAGTTTGGATATGGACAAAAAGGAACTGCTCGCCATATCGTTACTATGAATGAGAAAGGTTCTCACGTTCACGATACGTTGACTGGACATGAGCCAATTTTAGCAGGAAAGGTTCGTATGTCGCTTCCTAAATACGAAGGTCGACCAGGCAATGCGAAGGTTGAGTATCAAACAATTAAAGTGAAATGATTGGAGTTTTATGAGTAATGTTATAGTGACAGGTGGCTGCGGCTTCATCGGAAGCAACTTTATTCGTTATCTATTGAAAAATCATGATGATGTTAGAGTTATAAATCTTGACCTGTTAACTTATGCGGGCAATCAATCAAACCTAAGTGAATATCAATTTAATCCAAGATATATTTTTATTAAAGCGGATATCCGCGATAAGAATCATCTCCAGCAAATTTTTCACAACCATAAACCAACAGCGGTAATTCACTTTGCCGCTGAGAGTCATGTTGACCGTTCTATTAAAGATTCTATGCCTTTCGTCACCACAAACGTCAATGGTACAGTAAATCTACTTGAAGCGATTAAGAATCAAGATTATTCTATTCGTTTCCTTCATGTATCTACAGATGAAGTTTATGGGTCTCTTGATGAATATGCCTCACCATTTACTGAAAAAACTCCATACGATCCTCGGTCACCGTATTCTGCGAGTAAAGCGGCTTCAGACCATTTCGTCCAAGCATATCATGAAACATTTGGTCTTAATACTGTAATTACAAACTGCTCAAACAACTATGGGCCATATCAACATCCCGAAAAGTTTATTCCAACAATTATAGACAGAGCTCTAAACTATATGAAGGTTCCTGTTTATGGTAATGGTATGAACATTCGAGATTGGTTATATGTTGAAGACCATTGCGCCGCACTGTGTGCAGTTCTATTTAAGGGTAAGTCTGGTCAAAAATATAATATTGGCGGCGATGACCCGCAGCCAAATTTAGAAATTGTAAAGACTATTCTTAATAAAATGAATCTAAACGTTTTTGAAAACTTTGAGTTTGTTGAAGATCGTAAAGGTCATGACTTCAGATATGATATTAATAGCACTAAAATACAAGAAGAACTTGGGTGGAAGCCAAAGGTGAGTTTTGAAGAAGGTATTGAGAAAACTATTGAATGGTACACTGCAAATCAAAATTGGGTAAGAAATACTTTGGGGAAAAAATAATGTTTAATCCTGAGACAATAGAAAAAATTCTATCAACTCCGATTGAAACCGAACCATTTGACCATATTATAATTGATGATTTCTTCAATGAAAGTTTTGCTAATGGATTAGCCGAAGAGTTTCCAGATTATAATGATGACCGTTTGTATCGTTACGATAATCCTATTGAAGTAAAACGCACAATGAATTTTTGGGATCGTTTTCCCAAACTAACCTATAACGCATTTTGGTTTTTGTGTAACCAAAACTTCTCGGATATTTTATCTAGAAAAATTGGAAAGCAGCTATACGCCGATTATGGATTAAATGGCGGCGGTTGGCATATGCATGGTAATAGTGGTAAATTAAATATTCACCAAGATTATTCAATACATCCTAAGATTCCTCTACAAAGAAAACTCAACATTATCATTTACCTATCTAAAGACTGGAATCCTGAATGGGGTGGTGGATTAGAGTTTTGGTCTCATGATGATGAGAAAAATAAAGCCAAAGAAATGGTAAAGCGGATAGATGTTAAGTTTAACCGTGCGGTTATTTTTGATACAACGCAAAACTCTTGGCATGGACTCCCAGAAAAATTAACTTGCCCTGATGGAGTCTATAGAAAATCTTTAGCAATTTACTATGTTCAAGAACCAGATGAGAGCGTTCAAATGCGTTCTAAGGCTTGGTACGCTCCATATAAAGAACAAGAAACCGATGAGTCTATTTTAGAATTTATTGAAAAAAGAAAAAACACAACTCCAATAGTTTGAGGTATATTATGAGTAGAACACTTGGTATAATTTTGGCTGCTGGAAAATCGTCAAGACTTTATCCAGCAACGATGGCGGTAACTAAACAATTATTGCCCATTTATGATAAACCCCTAATATATTATCCTCTATCAACCTTGATGTTGGCCGATATACATGATATCTTAATTATCACTTCTCCAGATGAACTATCAACCTTTGAAAAGTTGTTTAATAAATCTGATGTTCATCTAGGAATTAATTTAAAGTTTGCAACACAAGAAAAACCTGTTGGAATTCCAGACGCATTTAATATTGCGGAAAGTGTATACAAACAAAATAAGTTTGATAACTATTGTTTGATTCTTGGCGATAATATTTTTTACGGTTCAACACTCACTGGTTCATTATTAAGTGCAGCGGCTAGAACGGAAACTGCAAGTGTATTTGCGCAAAGAGTTCATGACCCAGAAAGATTTGGTGTCGTTGAAATTAAAAACAATACACCAATATCAATCGTTGAGAAGCCCCAAAATCCAAAATCAAATTTTGCGATTACAGGACTATACTTCTATCCGAAAGATGTATTTGAACAGGTTAAAAAGTTAGTTCCTTCGCCTCGTGGTGAGTTAGAAATTACTGATTTAAATAATGTATATCTAAAGGAAGGTCGCCTTGACGTTCAGGTTATGAAACGAGGAATCTGTTGGTTCGATACGGGAACGCCAGATTCAATGCTAGAGGCTTCTCATTTTGTTCAGACGGTTCAAAAGAATCAAGACGTTCTAGTTAATTCGCCGCATGAAATTGCGTTTACGAATGAATGGATTGATAGAGCCGAGCTTAGAAGTTTTGCAAACACTTGCGGTAAAACTCAATATGGTAAATATTTGTTAGAATTATTAGGAGATTAACTATGAGATTTTTGGTAATTGGTAGAGGTTGGACTGGAAATAAAGTACACGACGCTCTTTTAAATAGAGGTCATACCGTAGAGTTTATTTCTCACAACGATGTTGATGGCGCACTTAGGGATCTTCCTTCATTTGATTGGGTCGTGAATTGCGCTGGCGTTACAGGCTCACCTAACGTTGATGCTTGCGAGTTCGATAAAGAAAATACAGTAATGGGTAATACAGTATTCCCTATCGTACTTCACGAAAAACTTAAAAATACTCGTTCAAAACTAGCGCACTTTTCTAGCGGTTGTATCTATGTTGGGGATATTTTAGGTTCATATGCCGAACCAAACTTCTTCGGCAGCATCTACTCGATCTCAAAGGGTATCTCAGATATCTACCTTAAAGATCGCGCAATGGTATTCCGTATTCGTATGCCATTTACTGGTGTTAACGAAAAGAAAAACTATTTAACCAAGGTTTACAATTATGCAAAAACCGCTAAACTAATCGACTCTGGACAGAATAGTTTAACTGATATAGACGAAGCAGTATCGGTTGCTTGCGACCTTATGGAAGAAAATGCGCCACTCGGTCCTTATAATCTAGTAAACGAAGGCTCAATTAATATGCACGATCTTGCTCAGATTATGGGTATCGAGCCAGAGTGGTTTACTCCAGAAGAGTTCCGTGTAGCAACTGCAGCAGGGCGTTCTACTTGTACGATCCCTGGAACTGGGCGAATGAGACCAGTCAAAGAGGCTCTAGCAGACGCTGTGGCTAAAATGAAATTGACCTAAATAAAGGGTAATAAACTCTACATCGGGGCATAAATGTTTTCATTTAAGCGATACTTAGAAGAAAAACAACTAGAAGACCATACAAATCATTTTGTAAACTATGCATGTCAGCATCTAAATATTGACGCCCCACCTTCTATTTCTTTAGTAGATGATAAAGAACACGCCCAACAAAATAAAAGTTTCGGTGGATATGCGCCACATGATAGGTCAATTAGAATAAACGTCGCTGGTAGACATACGGCTGATGTTCTTAGAACTCTAGCCCACGAATTAGTTCATCATAAACAAAACGAAGATGGTCGTTTGGGCGATGTAGCAACCGCTGGCGCAACTGGAAGTGATGAAGAAAACGAAGCCAATTCTATGGCTGGAGTTTTGATGCGTAATTACGGTAAGATGAATCCTGCTATCTATGAGGAGGCTCAGATAGGTCATCCTCCAGGACACCTCCACGTATTTGACGTAGACGATACAATGTTTCACACCACCGCTAAGATCGGTGTGGTGAAAGGTGGGAACAGAGTAAAAGAATTAACTAATCAAGAATTTAATAATTATAATTGGGCGCATGATGAAAAGCCAGACTTCAGCGAATTCCGTAGTGCCAAAAAGTTCGCAGAAGAATCAAAACCTGTTCACAGAATAATCGCAAAGTTTAAGGCTATCCACGATAATATAAAAGGTAAGCCAAATCACCGTGTAATAATCAATACAGCCCGAGCCGACTTCGATGACAAGCACGAATTCCTCC
>Ga0114970_10004409_pt1 | contig 10249 bp, 6 predicted proteins | sample M_140205_XF_Meta_FD_87030 | JGI IMG/M metagenome (GOLD analysis project Ga0114970, IMG submission 87030) | Freshwater microbial communities from Lake Montjoie, Canada to study carbon cycling - M_140205_XF_MetaG | ecosystem: Environmental > Aquatic > Freshwater > Lake | place: Lake Montjoie... | reverse complement strand
CCGGTTGCAGGATACTGATGGCATTGTGCGACAACAGGTCGGCAAACTGCTGCTTCGAAGAGAGGCTCTCTCCGGTCGCGATCGGCACCGGACTCCTCCGCGCCACTTCCACCATCGCTCCCACATTGAGGTGGTGCACCGGCTCTTCGAACCATGCCGGCCGGAATTCATACATCTTTTCTGCCATTTGCACTGCAGTCGCCACATCGAACCGGCAGTGGCCTTCGATCAGCAGATCCACATTTGGGCCCACGGTTGATCGCACGGCCCGGATAATGTCCAGCGAAAGGTCGAAGTCGTAGCGGGACATCTGCCTCCAGGCATTCCCAAACGGGTCAAACTTCATGGCGGTATAGCCTTTGGCTACGACCTTCTTCGCACATTCAGAGAAGTTTTCCGGGGTGCGCGGCCCGCGATACCAGCCATTCGCATAGGCCCGCAGTTTGTCGTGACAGCGCCCGCCCATCAGGTTATAGATCGGCTGATTGCACGCCTTGCCGATGATGTCCCACAGCGCAATCTCAATCGCGGAAACTGCGCACATGTGGATCTGGCCACCCTCGGTATAGACATCGCGCGTCAGTCGCTGCGTGATCGTCTCCACCTGGAACGGGTCCATGCCTATGGCGAAGGGCTTCAATTCATGAATCGCGGCCTCCACCGTCTTAGCGAAATAGTTGATGGTGCCTTCGCCAATCCCGTGTATTCCTTCGTCTGTGGAGACCTTTGCGAAGAGCCAGTTCTTCCACGGGTTACCGGCAATGTATGTGTCAATCGCTGTGATACGCATTAATTCTCCAGTTTATCCGGCCCATGGGGCTGGCAGCGATTCCGCTTGCCTGGTTTTCCGGCCGGCTACTGGCTGATCTGAGCTTGTGGTCCGAAATTCCGGTCGGCCCGGCCCCACCCACCCGGCAAGACCGTCGTTGCCTCTGGCAGCCCAACAGGGTGCGGCATTGGGCGAAATGACGGCGGCCAGGGAGGGGCGAGTGAGGCATGGTCGTGGGTGCGTCCGGGCCGTGGTTGCTGCCCATGACCGCCACCTTCCGTCCGTCCACGCGGGTCAGAGTCCGTTCTGTGCCAGGGGCGGAGCACAGCTAAGACTCAGCTAAGACGAAGGGCCGCATGCTCTCGTGGCTCAAAAAGTCCGATGTGATCTTGCCCCGATCAGACCCGTATCCAGCCATAGGCTGCTCGTGTGCAAGCCGCAAACAAACCCAATTTCTCTCCCGCCAGGTCCCCGCGGACGGGCATGCGGGGGCGGTTTGTTTTTGCGAAAGTGGCGCTAGAGGGTGCAGTCATGGTAAAGCTATCCAGGTGACCCTATCGGCCGTTGACTACGTAATCCTGGTTCTTTACTTCGCCTTTGTCCTTGGAATAGGCTGGCGTCTCCGAAAGACCGTAACCTCTGCGGGTGAGTTCCTCACCGGCGGACATAAGGTGCCTGTGTGGATCACCTCCCTGGCGTTTCTGGCTGCCAACCTCGGTGCCCAGGAGGTTGTCGGCATGTGCGCTTCCGGTGCCAAATACGGCATCATGACCTCCCACTTTTATTGGATCGGGGCCGTGCCCGCCATGCTCTTCGTCGGCGTTTTCATGATGCCCTTCTATTACGGCAGCAAGGCTCGCTCGGTTCCCGAGTACCTCCGCATGCGATTTGACGAGAAGACACGGGGTCTGAACGCCCTCTCGTTTGCCATTATGACGATCTTTTCTTCCGGCATCTCCATGTATGCGCTTGGCAAGATGTTCCAGCTTGTCCTTGGCTGGAGCTTTGACGCCAGCGTGATTCTATCCGCCCTGATTGTCCTTGCGTACACCTACCTCGGCGGCTTGACAAGCGCCATCTACAACGAGGTCCTGCAGTTCTTTCTGATCGTGGTGGGTTTCTCACCTCTGGCTATTCTTTCGGTCCAGAAAGCCGGCGGGTGGGGAGGGATCCAGCAACGCCTTCCCGGGGTGATGACCCATGCCTGGAAGCATGTTGGCAATGCCCAGGATAACCCCATGGGGGTGGAAGCCTTTGGGCTGGTTGCCGGTCTTGGCTTCGTGCTTTCATTCGGCTATTGGTGCACCGACTTTCTCGTCGTCCAGCGCGCCATGGCTGCCGATTCAATGTCTGCCGCCCGACGTACTCCACTGATCGCGGCATTCCCCAAGATGGTGATGCCCTTCATCGTCATCCTGCCCGGCATTGCGGCGATGGCTCTGACCCAAATGGGCACAGGCTACACGCTCCCCGCCAAGGGTGACGGCTACGATTACGATCAGGCTCTGACAACCATGATGGCCCAGTTCTACCCCAGCGGTATGCTCGGCGTCGGGCTCACTGCCCTCATGGCTTCTTTCATGTCGGGCATGGCAGGCAACGTGACGGCCTTTAATACCGTCTTCACGTTTGATATCTACCAGAGCTACATCCGCCCCAATGCCAGTGACAAACATTACCTGGCCGTCGGTCGCATCACCACGGTAGTGGGGATTGCGCTCTCCATCGCCACCGCTTACCTCGCCGCTCAGTTCAACAACATCATGGACTTCCTGCAACTGGTGTTTGGGTTTGTCAACGCGCCTCTCTTCGCCACGTTCCTCCTGGGTATGTTCTGGAAGCGCACCACGGGTCACGGGGCCTTCGTCGGGCTGGTCTCAGGCACCCTTGCGGCTTCTGCGACCCATGGTCTGTCGATGGCGGAAGGCAAGGGCGGCTGGCTCGGCAGTATCCATACCTTTCCATCACAGATGGCTCAGAATTTCTGGATCGCCATCTTCGCCTGGAGTAGCTGCTTCCTCGTGACGCTCGTCGTGAGTCTGATGACCAAAGCCCACGAGGAATCGACCCTCCGCGGTCTGGTCTATGGCCTCACGGAGATCCCGGTTGAGAATGTTGCCTGGTACCGTCGTCCGGGGCCTCTGGCGCTCATCGTCGCCGGGCTTCTTGTCCTCCTGAACCTGATCTTCCTCTAAACGCACGACAGGAAAAAAGAACATGCTTGATCTCCGAATTCCCTCTGGCTTCTTTTTCGCCATCACTGGTGTGATCCTGGTGGCCGTTAGTTTCACGAACCCACATGCCCCAATGACGGACGCGAATGTGGATCTCTATACCGGTCTTGCTATGGTCGCTTTCGGTGGTGTCCTGTTGGCACTGGCCAACCGGAGCCGGAAAACATGAGTCCTGCCCGGATCTTCAGGGCACCCGGTCGTGTCAACCTCATCGGAGAACACACCGACTATAACCTTGGCTTCGTTCTTCCTATTGCCCTGAACCTGGCCACTGAGGTCGAAACGAATCCCGGACCAGATGGGCTGCTGCTCATTACCTCCGAACATCGTCAGGAAACCAGAACTTTTGAACTGGCCACGCTGGTTGCTGCTCGCCCGCAACAACACTGGTCCGACTATCCCGTGGGAGTTGCAAAGGAGCTCCTTTCGCTGGGCTTCGACCTTGCCCCTCTGCACCTGACAATCCGCTCCACAGTTCCGGAAGGTGCAGGCCTCAGTTCCTCGGCAGCCCTGGAGGTGGCAACCGCTTTGGCTCTGCTGCAGGGCAGGGAACTGGCTCCTCTGGATGTGGCCCGCCTTTGTCAGCGCGCCGAAAGCCAGTATGTCGGGCTGCCTTGCGGCATCATGGACCAGTTCGTCTCCGTTTTTGGGCGACTAAATGCTGCACTTCTGATCGACTGCCAGACCCTTCATGCAGAACCCGTTGAACTCCCCTCCGGTGCAGTCATCGTTGCAGTGAACTCCATGGTGAAGCACCAGTTGGGCGATTCTGCCTACCGCACACGCGTCGCTGAATGCGCCCAGGCAGCCCAGGCCCTCGGGGTGAAAACTCTCCGTGAGGCCACCCTCGACGCCATTGGCAAAACGACGATGGCCGACAAGCCCCGCCACCGTGCCTGGCACATCGTAACGGAGAATGATCGGGTTCTGCGGTTTGTGGCGGCGGCCCGTGCCGGAGATCTTCATGAAATGGGTGAACTCTTCATTGAATCGCACGCAAGCATGAAGGCGGACTACGAGATTTCCTGCCCGGAAATCGACTTCCTTGTAGAAACTGCTTCCGGTATCTCAGGCTGTTATGGAGCCCGCATGACTGGTGGCGGTTTCGGTGGTTGCACGATAAACCTTGTCGATACAGCCTCAGTACCGGAGTTCCAGGTCCGTGTGGCGGCTGCATATCGGCAGGAGTTTGGTATCACTCCGGATTTCTATCTCTGCAAACCGGGTGATGGGGCTTGTGAAACAGCTATCCCGAAATAGCAAAATCGACGGCTGAAGCCTAAGCTCCAGCCGTCGATCTGTTTGTTACTTTGTTCTGTTACGTTGTTCTGTTACTTTGTTCCGACTAGTTCACCGCGAAGGTGAAGGTTATGGTTCCGGATCCAGCTGTCGCCGCACCAGGTGCCGCGGTTCCGTCTGTTGCCGTGACCGTTACGGTTGTAGCTGCCGCCACCGGAGCATCGGTGGTTATGGAGACCACGCCGGTGTTAGCGTCGATTGTGACCCATCCGTTGGGCAAGGCCAAGGTTGTGGCGTCCAACGTGTAGGTGATGGTTCCGGTTGCACCCGTCGCGGTGACCGTAGTGATTGTGCTGGCGACTCCGTTCGCGCCGTTGACCGTCGAGGTTTTCACCATGCGGAGAGCGACTACGATAGTGAAGGTCACGCTACCCGTAAGGGGCGTTCCTGCGGTGGAGTCAGTGGAGGTTACGGTCACGTTATAGGTACCAGCCGGCGTCAGGACAGTTGTACTGATAATGCCGGACGTCGCGTTGATCGTCATCCCTGTAGGCAAAGTGCCAGGCGCAGTAATTGCGTAGGCGTAGGGGAAGACACCGCCGACTGCGGTGGCCCGGGTCACGGTGCCGACTGCGGTTCCGAACGTGGCGTTGTAAGGCGCGACACCCGATGAGGTGACGACCAGACCACCAGCGACAGTCAGGGTGAAGGACACTGTTCCCTTTACCGGGAAAGTGGCTGAATCAGTGGCGGTTACGGTAACCAAATAGCTTCCTGCGGAGTTTGCAGCGGGTGTTCCAGAGATGGCTCCGGTTGTGGCGTTGAGGGACAGGCCCGACGGAAGCAGACCTGAAGTAAGAGCATACCGATAGGTCACGGTTCCCTGTGTTGCGGTCACCACGTTGTTCGAGCTGCTCCACGGGATCCCGACAGTGCCGGTAAGGCCACCTGCACTGGGGCCGGTCACCAGAAGTTTCGGGGCTGCCCACATACTGACGCCCGCCTGACTGGTGACGCCGTTGGCAGTAACCACTACCGGCAACTGAACCGGCTGAGTGATATTGGTTACCGTTGTCCCGGCTGCGGACGTATAGCTGCCGGTAGTTGACGGGAGCGCTACGTTCATCTGGTAGAGGCCGGCGATGGTGTCGGGTACAAAACCGGCATACACCACCGTTCCTGCGACGCCACCGATGGTTACCGTGGGGACATTGGTAGAACCCGTGACGACACAAGGCGGCAGCCGGTTTGTATTCAGCAGACCACTCTGGACTACAGTACCGTCCACATTGGTGAGCGAGGTGGAGAACAGGCCGTTCAGCGTACTGAGATAGCTGGCAACCGTGATACAGTCGGCTGACCACGTGTAGGCTGAGCCCGCGCTCGCATTATCGCCGGTGCTGTCGGGTGCGCCGAGGCCGGTCAAATAGAACTGCACGGTATCGGAATCTGAACCGGTGGAGCGCATTCCCGCAGGGTTTGTGGCAGTGATCTGCGAATAGTTCGAGTTCAGGATCGCGCCGTCACCCTGTCCGTTGGCCCCGACCGTGAAGAGGCCCGGGCTGGTTGCCGTAATGCTAACCGCGAAGGGTGTACTGCTCTTCATGGTTGAACCGCTGCCGTAGCCAAAGTTGACCACGATATCAACGGAGCTTCCGATGTACGAAGAGAGAGCTGCGGGGACCAACATGTTGACCTGTCCGTTGGTGGCAAACAACAGAGGCGCGGTGGCAATAACTGTGGGCGTCAGCGTGCGTGTCTGGAACGCAACGGAGAGCACGCGTTGCGTTGCACTCACCGCGTCGGGACTTAGGGTATTCGGATAGCGGAATGTTGAATCGGGCGCACCGTATAAGATCTGGCTGCTGCTGCAACCTGTTCCGCCGGAGGAGCAGAAGTTTGCACCGAAGATACTGATCATGTCGTAGGCGGACATGGAGGGCAGCGCCGGGGCCGTTACCTGCGTGAAGGCAGATGCGCTGGTCACTGCCTGGATGATGGGACCACCACCGATAGTCAGCGTCGCGGTACCGCTGGGAATCGTACATGCCCCGCCCGCAGGATTGCAGATTCCAAGTGGCACCGATCCGCCTGTTCCGGTAACTGCGAACGGCAGGTAAGGATCCGCCACCGCCGGTACAGTAATCGTAAGAATGATATTAGACGGGTTCACTACGTTCACGGCGATGTTCGTATCGGGAACAATAGCTCCGCCGACGACAACTCCGACCTTTGTTTTCTGGTTCGGATCCGTGCTGGTTACAAATCCGGTTCCGGTCAGGACTACGGTAAAAACCTGACCTGAATTTGCGGTCGGCAGACTTGCCGGGGTGATCCCCGTCACAGTCGCGCCCGGTGACAACACCAGCACGTTAAATGTCACAACAATTGTCGATGCCGGACTGCCCCACGTCAGGGTGACGGTCCCGGTCAGCGTACTGCCAGGTGTAGCTGCCGCGAAAACCAGCGGGTTAAAGGAGACATTGACAGGAGTTCCGAAGCTGTATGCCAACCCGGACTGCTGAGTCGGACTCACGATGGGAGCAAGTGTGCCACCACTGCTGGATGTATATGAGATCGGAGAATCACTGGAAACTGCCGTAATAATCGGGGTCGGGAGCGATGCCCCCAGCGTCCATGAAAGATTCCTCGTCGTACCTTCCGAGACAGTGAGTTTCGGAGCTTTGTTGTTCAACTGGAGTGTGATGGGCAGCGAAAGGTCCGCATACCCGGAGACCCTGACCAGGATATTCGCCGAATATGTGCCGGGCGCGAGGGTATCACAAACGCTCGTTGAGGTAAACCGGAGGCTCTTCGGCGTCGTGCCGTTGGTTGAATCCACGGTTAGCCAGATTGGCAGACTCGCTGTATTCACGGAGAAGAAAGGAGCTGGATTCGAAAGCGAACTGAGGGTAACATCCACTTTTCCGGCGTTCCCGGAACCGCGCACGTAGGTCAGCGACGGAGCCGCAGGCAGGAACGTCACCGGGGAGGGGGGGACCACCTGCAATGTCACCGCGACCAGTTTGTTGGGGGCCGGAGCGTTCAGGAGTTGCAGGTTAAAAGTATTGGAGGTCCCGGTGTTGAACCCGCCGCAACCGGCTGCAGCCGCTACCGTAAATGTCACCGGTGTGCTACTGGCCGTCCCGCCCGTTGTCGGGGTAACCACCAGCCAGGCTGGCGGAGGAACTCCCGACGTGTCAACAGTAAAAGGTGTTCCGCCCGTCGCCGCTGAAGTGACGGAAACATTCTGCGCCGCACCCGGTGTATAGACCGAACCGGACTTCGCGCAGGTAATTGCCACCGCTGAGGCGGCGAGGCCTGAAGTTGTCGCTGTGACCGTGTCGCTGACGGCTACGGTCACATCATTTACTCCACCTGCCTTGAAGGTCAGGGTGGTGGAGCCGGTGCTGGCACCGACGCATCCACTTGCCACGCTGACCGTATAGGAAATTCCAGCGGTCTGGTTCGCGGTGCTTAGCGTCGTTGTGGAAGGGGCGGTGACGACAAGGCCCGAGCCCGGGGCCGTAAACGTAACCACAATGGTGTTGCTGCCGGTGAGCAACGGGCTGGGTTTTACCACGATCGTCGCGGCGGCACCGGGCCCGGTTGCGGTGTTGCATGTCACGGTGGCGGTGGGGGACGCAACGGACAAAACAGCGTCCTGCAATGCGGCAGTACCACCCGTGAAGGCCAGCAGTGCAACGACCGCTCTGAGGCCTGTTCTTACTGTGCGTGCTCTCAATGTAGATGAGTCCATTAGGACTCCTTTTCTTCGTGACAATGGTCTCGCGACATCTGCCGGGAGGCGGCCGATCTTCAGGTCGCTGATCCCTTTATCGGTCCCCCAAAATCGAAACTGTATGCTGTTCCCGATTTAGTACGAAGATTTTTTTGCGGAGCCCGGAAACGGTTCCAAACTGAAACGTTTTCAAGGTGTTAGGTACGCCATTCTGAATCTGCACAGAACCCCTCTCTAATGCTCTCCACGGCCGGCAGCCAGCCCAATAAAAATATTTCATAACGTGGTGAGAAGTTTCCCGCTCTGAGCGCACTATATAGATAATTAGGCACCATAACTAAGGTTGCTCCACATCCGGGACCCGACACCTCCGAACGGGTCCCGGTTTCTCCTCCTCTGGCTAACGTCCCCCTGCATCACCTCGTACTACGCCGGCCTGACCCGGATCACGGATCACTCCCTTGCGCTGCTCAGCAAAATGGAACCCGTGCGTAGCCGTTCGTTATGACGCTTGATCACCCGGGCAGTTGATCTCCCACGGAATCCCGAAACGATCCACGAGTACGCCGAACCGCTCCGCCCAGAACGTCTTCTGCAACACCAAGCGGACGATGCCACCTTCCGCCAGCGCTTGAAAAATCCGCTCGGCTTCAGCTACCGCGGGAATCTCCAGCAAGGTGAAGAACCCCTGCGGGCGTTCGAAATCGCCAGGTGCCACATCGGCTCCGGCCAGCTCAAGATCACCCGTCACCATACTGGCGTGCAAGATCTTGCCGTGCCACTCTTCGGGAACCTGCGACGCCAAAGGGGACTGGCCGTACGGCAACATGGTGACAATTCTGCCGCCAAGGCACTGTGCATAAAACAGAAACGCCACCTCACACTCTCCGCAGAATGTCAGGTGGACGCTTAGTTTCATGGCCATTGAACGGCGTTTTAGGCGCGACCCGCGAAGGAACGGTTCTCGGTTGAGACTTTTACTTTCTCGCCATCCTTGATGAACAAGGGGACCTTGATCTCCATTCCCGTCTCCACTTTCGCCAGCTTCGTCACGCTTCCGCTCGACGTGTCCCCGCGCGCGCCTGGTTCGGTGTACACCACCGTCAGTTCCACGTTCGGAGGCAGTTCGAGGCCAATCGGATTCCCGTTGTACTTGTGCAGGTCGATAATTGCGCCCTCCACCAGAAAATCCAGAGCCGTACCCAGCATCCCCTCGGTGAGGGTCAGGGTTTCGAAGGTATCCTGATCCAGGAAGTGCGACCCTTCGTTATCACTGTACAAATACGAAGCCGCCACCTTCTGCAGATCTGGTTCCCTGAACTTGTCGCCGGCCTTGAAGGTCTTCTCGAACACGGAGCTGGTGAGAAGATTTCGCATCTTCAGCCGCACCAGCGTCTGCCCTCCGCGCGCCGTGGGCGTGCTGACATCAGCCTCCAGGCACGTATACGGAACATTTTCATGCTCAAACAAAGTTCTGCGTTTGACGCTTATTGCGTCGATCAGGACAGCCATCCACTTAAGTATAAAGTCCCGGAGTCTGTTCTACCCGGAGTCTGTTCTAATGGACAGAGCTACTATGACCCGCAGAGATGTTCTCAGCACCTTTGGTGCCGCTCTGGCTGTACCTGCAGCCGCCGACGCGCAACGCCCCCGGCACCGCAACGTCATCTTCATCCTCGCCGATGATCACCGTCACGACGCGCTCGGCTTCCTGAAAGCTCAGCCCTGGCTGAACACCCCCAACCTCGACCGACTGGCGACTGAAGGGGCTCATTTCCGGAATGCCTTCGTGACTACGGCGCTGTGTAGTCCCAGCCGTGCTTCCATCCTGACCGGTGTCTACGCCCATCGCCACCGCATCGTTGATAACAACACGCCCATCCCGACCGGTACGACCTATTTTCCCGCCCACCTGCAGAAAGTCGGCTACAAGACCGCCTTCATCGGCAAGTGGCACATGGGTGCCGAGACCGATGAGCCGAAGCCCGGTTTCGATCAGTGGGTCAGCTTTCGGGGGCAGGGGACCTACCTCCCCAATCCCAACGGTCTCAACGTAAACGGCAAGAAAGTACCACAAAAGGGCTACATTACCGACGAGTTGACCGACTATGCCCTCGATTGGCTCCGCACTCTGCCCAAAGAGCAGCCTTATTTCATCTACCTGTCGCACAAGGCCGTCCACGCCGAGTTCCAGCCGGCAAAACGGCATGAGGGCATGTACAAAGACGCGAAATTTCTCTACCCTCCCACCATGGCGACCGATGG
>Ga0114970_10004408_pt1 | contig 10249 bp, 8 predicted proteins | sample M_140205_XF_Meta_FD_87030 | JGI IMG/M metagenome (GOLD analysis project Ga0114970, IMG submission 87030) | Freshwater microbial communities from Lake Montjoie, Canada to study carbon cycling - M_140205_XF_MetaG | ecosystem: Environmental > Aquatic > Freshwater > Lake | place: Lake Montjoie... | reverse complement strand
GTCCGGGAACTGAATTCCAGCAAAGGCATCGACCACATGCTGCAGGCCGTCGCAGACCGCCTGATGCAGACGTTGTCGATCCGCCACGTGGCCTTCTTCTTCAGCGAATGGAACTCGGCCGGCGAGACCTGGAAACTGCGGGCCTCCATGGGTTCCAGCGGCAGACCTCTCACCGGCCATACCGCTCTCGACCTCTCTTTTCTCAACTGGGAACGCAAATCGAATTACGTGTTCTTCGAGCGCACCCGCTACCATCTGGACGTTATTGCCAGTAGCTGGCCCCAGGCCGTCCGCCAAACAATTGCCGATCTGGACCTGAACTACTACCTGCCCTGCATGGTGCGTGGACGCACCGTAGCCTTCCTTGGTGTGAGCCGGACGGAGGCCGGAGAATTTCTCTCCACAGAGGATCTGGAACTCCTGATGACGCTGGCCAACTATGTCGGCATCGCCATCGAAAATGCGCACCTCTACCGCTCTCTTTCCGAGAAGGCCGGCGAATACGAACGCCTCAAGGAATTCAGCGAAAACATTGTGGAGTCCATCAATGTCGGCATTCTGGCAGTAGGTCTCGACGACCGTGTCGAGAGCTGGAATACGCAAATGGAACGGCTCAGCGGGATTGGCCGCGAGGATGCCACGGGGCGAACTCTGGCGGAACTGCTGCCCGCACCCTTAGTGGAACAGCTGGAACGCACTCGCCACGAAGTAAAAATCCATCATTTGGACAAGTTCACTTTTGATGCGGCGGAAGGTGCCGCCACCGTCAATATCGCCATCACGCCCCTCGTTTCCCGCGAAATGGAGCAGATCGGGCGGCTGGTCATCTTCGACGACATTACCCACCGCGCGGAGCTCGAGCGCCGTCTCGTCCAGGCCGACAAACTGTCCAGCATCGGGCTACTTGCCGCAGGGGTGGCACACGAAGTGAACACCCCCCTGGCCGTCATCTCCACCTACGCCCAAATGTTGTCGAGGCAGGTGGTGGGTGACGAACAGAAATCCCGCATGCTGGATAAGATCTCCCGCCAGACATTTCGCGCCAGCGAGATTGTCAACTCCCTGCTCAATTTCTCCCGTGCCTCCGGGTCCGAACTGGCCAGCGTGCAGTTGAACGAGGTGATTCAGGAAACCCTCTCGCTGCTGGAGCACCAGTTGCGGAAGGCCGGCGTTGAATCGGAGACCGACCTGGCAGCCGACCTCCCGAAGGTCCAGGGCAACGCAGGCAAACTCCAGCAGGTTTTTCTCAACCTGATCCTAAACGCCCGCGACGCCATGGAGCCAAAGGGACGGCTGGAAATTGCCACACGTACCTCCGGCCATCACATTGAAATCGAAGTAATGGACTCAGGCCACGGCATTGCCCCTGAACACCTCAGCATGATCTACGACCCCTTCTTCACTACAAAAGGCGCAGGTCGGGGCACGGGCCTCGGCCTCTCCGTCACTTATGGCATCATTCAGGAGCACGGCGGAACCATAGAAGCCGCGCCACGCGAAAATGGCGGCACCTGTTTCCGGCTCCAGTTCCCCCTGGTGCAGAAACTGGCGCAGGAAACTCCCGCCAAAGAGGTGACCGCATGACAGGACAAAGCATAACGGGCAACAGTCAGCACCGCGTCCCCGGACCCTCGCGCGGGCGCGTCCTCATCATAGATGACGAGGTGGAAATTCGCGAAAGCCTCGAACTCCTCCTCAGCATGGAAGGTTACGAAGTCGATCTTGCAGTCGATGGCTTCGAAGGCGAGCGCAAGTTTGACCTGCGTGCCTATGATCTGGTCCTGCTCGATCTCATGATGCCGGGTAAGTCCGGCATGGAGGTCCTGCGGGACATTCGCGACAGGGACCGCCACACGCCCATCTTCATGATTACGGCCTACGGCACGCTCGAAGCCGCCGTCCAGGCCGTGAAACTCGGGGCCAACGATTATCTCTCTAAGCCCTGGGATAACGATAAGCTGCTCATCGAGATTGATCGCGCCATCGCCGGCCAGAGACTTCTCGACGAGAACACCGAACTCAAGAAAGCGCTGAAACAGCGTTACAGCTTCCCCAGCATCATCGGCAAGAGCGACAGGATGCTGCGCGTGCTGGACCTGGTCATGCAGGTCGCCAGCAGCCGGTCTACCATCCTGATTACCGGCGAGACCGGTACCGGTAAGGAACTCATTGCCAAAGCCATCCACGCGAATTCCCCCCGCGCCGATGCCTCGTTTGTGGCCGTGAACAGTGGTTCCCTGCCCTCGGACCTCCTCGAATCCACCTTGTTCGGCCACGTGAAAGGCGCTTTCACCAGCGCCATCCAGACCCGAAAAGGTGCCTTCGAAGTCGCCAACAAGGGCACCATTTTCTTCGATGAGGTGGGGACTATTGGCGCGGAAACCCAGGCCAAGCTCCTTCGCGTCATCCAGGAAAAAGAGTTCACGCCCCTCGGCTCGAACGACGTCAGCAAAGTAGATGTCCGAATTCTGGCCGCCACCAACGCTGACCTGCGCAAAATGGTCGACGAGCGGAAGTTCCGGGAGGACTTGTACTACCGTCTCAACGTCATCAATATCAACTTGCCCCCCCTCCGGGACCGGCGCGAAGATATTCCGCTGCTCATCCAGCACTTCCTGGACAAATTCAGCCGCGAGAACGACAAGTTTCTCGACCCGGGCGACCACACCACGCTCCGTTTTGAGCCCGACGCCCTGCAGATCATGATGGACCACAACTGGCCCGGCAACGTCCGCGAGCTGGAAAACGTGGTGGAACGTGCCGTCGTCCTCGCTTCGGACCTGATCATTCCGGTCGATGTCCTGCCCGAGTACCTCCTCCACGCCAACGGAATCCGCGTCCGTCGCAGTGAAAACGACGCGCTCCCAGCCGACGCCTCGCTCTTTGAAATCGTAGCGGATTTTGAGCGAAAGACCATCATGGAACACCTGGAACGCTTTGCCTGGAGCCAGACTGAAGCCGCCGAAGCTCTCCGTGTCCCGCTGTCCACCCTGAACCAGAAGATTAAGCGCCTTTCCATAGACGTAAAACGCAAAGGGACCTAACCGGCTCCAAAGCCGGCGGAATCGGACCGCACGGAAGTATCGACGGCCAAGGCCCGAAGGACCGCGCGTATTCCTACCCAGTGACGGCGGCGCTAACCCCGCCCGCAGGAGAGCACCAGCCCACGATCAGGCAACCGGTCCCACTGCCCCCAAAGGCTGCCGGAACAGAAGCCGGCGCGAAACGCGAAGGGCGACAGCTAAACTAATATATGGCGTCCTATTCCCCTCGTGACTTCGGCCTCCTCTTCTGGTCGCTGATCCTCGCGACTTTCCTCGGTTTTCTCGGCATGGGTACCGTCCTGCCCCAAATGGCACCGCACATCCGGCACGATCTGGGCGGGAGCGACCGCACGGTCGGCTTCGTTATTGGCATCTTCTCGTTTGTGGCTCTGGGCGGCAGATTCTTCTCCGGCCCCCTGGCCGACAACAGGGGAAGAAAAATTGCCTTCCTCACCGGTCTCGCAAGTTGTGGTTTCGCCGGTCTCGCCTACATCCTGCCCATCGGTATTCCCGGAGCCTACCTCGGTCGCATCCTGCAGGGGTTCGGCGAAGCGTGCCTCTACACCGGCGCTGCGGCATGGGCCGTAGAACTGGGCGGCGTAGCCCGCAGTGGTCAGGCGCTCGGATACGTCTCCACCGGTATTTGGGGAGGCATCGCCGCAGGCCCGGTGGTCGGCCATTGGCTGGGGACATTCCAACGCGCCGCCATCATGCAGGCGGTGCTGGCCGCTATCGCGTTCGTCATACTGGCCCGGGTTCCCGAAGCCTATAAGCCCGACCCGTACCCCAAGCGACGCAACTGGCTGCCCGTCAGCCTCATTAAGCCCGGCTTCGCCATCGGCTTCATCAATGTCCACTACCCCGTCATTACCGGCTTCCTGATCCTGCACCTGGCGAAACACGGCAATTCCGGCGGCGCAGCTTTTTCAGCCTACGCCGGCTTCATCCTGGTCTCACGTTTCTTCTTCGGGGGGCTGCCGGATCGAATCCACCCCGCCATCACCTTTTTTGGGGGTATTGCGTGCATGGCCGTCGGCCTCCTGATCATCGCCAGTGGCCCCGGCCCCGTGGTTGCCGTCTGTGCGGCAGCCCTGCTGGGCCTCGGCTTTTCCTTTCCCTGGTCGTCGGTTGCCGGAACGGTCCTGCGCCGCACACCCTCCAATGAACACGGCACCGCCGTCGGTGTCCTGAGCGCTTTCTACGACCTGTTCGTCGGCATGAGTTCCTTCGCCGCCGGCAACATCTCGGAACGCTACGGCTACTCAGCGGCATTCACCATGGCCGCCGTTTCGCTCATTGCCGCAGCGGCCATTGGCTTCTTCGTCTTCTTCCGAACCGCACCGCCCATCGCCGACGCGCCGCTTGCCGAATACGCCGAAGCCTGCGAACCGTAACGCCTCACCGGCACCAAGTGTGGTTTACTGATTTACATGTACAAGTCGTTTGCACTGGGCCTGGTCGCCCTCATTCCTGCCTTCAGTCAGGTAGCCATCAAACAGGGCACCAATCAAATTGGCGTTGAAATCGATGGCAAGCCCTACACCACATTCTTCTACGGCCCTGAGCAGCCCAAGCCCTACCTGCACCCCCTCCGGGCTGCCTCCGGAACTGCGGTCACGCGCGGCTTTCCCATGGATAAAAAGGAAGGCGAACTCACCGACCACCCCCACCAGCGGTCCATGTGGTTCGCGCACCAGTCCGTAAACGGCTACGACTACTGGAACAACGAATTCGCCTACGAAAAAGACCCGAAGTACAAGGGCAAGATCGGCCACATCTTTGTGACCGGCGCCCCGACATCGACGGTAAAGGGCAAGACCGGCGAGATAGCCTTCACCGCCGAGTGGAAACAGCTGGACGGCGTGGTCGTGATGACCGAAGACCGCAAAATGACCTTCCATTCCGGTACCGGCAAGAATCGTATCGTGGATTTTGACTTCGTGATGACCGCAAAAACCGACGTCACCTGGGGCGATGAGAAGGACGGTGTTTTCGGCATTCGTCTCGCGGCTGGTCTCGAAGAACCCGGCACGAAAGCGCCGGCGGAACCGAAGCGCACCGGCATCATGACCAACGCGCAGGGTTGCCGCCTGGAAGCCGAATGCTGGGGCAAGGCCTCCGAGTGGATGGACGTGTCGGGTACCGTCGAGAACCAGCAGCTTGGCGTCGCCATCTTCGACACCCCCGGAAATCCGCGTTTCCCTGCCTACTGGCATATCCGTGGTTATGGCCTGTTCGCCAACAACATCTTCGGCCTGCACGACTTCCAGAAGAACAAGGACCACAAAGGCGAACTGACGATGAAGCCAGGCGACAAGCTCCACTTCAAGTACCGCGTTGTCATCCACCCCGGCGATGCTGCGGAGGCCAAAGTGGGCGAACTCTACAAGGCCTGGTCCGCGTCAGCAGCTAAGTAGTTCCGACCACCGAATACGCCCCTGCTCGCCCTGCGGGCCTGGTTCTCCCGATGCCTCTTTGGACGCACTTGGCGGAGGCGTGGGCTTTGGCCTGGCGCGATGGGGGCCCGTCTCATTGGGCACGCAAAGACGCCAAGGCCGCTAAGACTTCCTGGGCTGATCCCGCCATTTTCGGGTAGACACCGTTTGCTTCCGGGTATGCCCGGTTAGAAGGTTCAATGCGCGAATGAGATGCCGAAGCCGGTCGTATAAAGGACATCGTTCGACTTCCGCCCAGGCGACGGCGTATTCAGGTAGCGGTCGCTCAGCGACACATTCCAGTTCGGCCATTTCGCGATCTTCACTGACGCGCCGGCGTCAAAATTCACACGATACTGGCCCGTGTTCGTCAGGTCGTTGAACATCCGAGCCGTCTGGAACATGGTGGTGTTACCGTTCAGCCTGAACTGGAAGTCATTGCCGTAGTAAGCTTCGCCAGACTTCCGGGTGAAAGTGGCGAAGGCCGAATGGTTAAAGTCACCGCCCCCCCAAAACGTCCAGCTTCATCCGCGAAGTGTTGCGGGCATGGAAACCGAAACCGCCGCCGGCCACAAACCGTAAGTCCAGGTTCTGGAACTTGTCGTATTCGTAGTCGTTAAACGTGCTGACGAACAACCGGGGACTGAAGTTGTGGTCATATCCAAACCCACCGCGAACCGCCTCCGCGGTCCCCGCGCTTCTGCTGCCAATCAGGGCCGACGCCTTGATGCTGTTGAAGTAAACAGTAGTCTTGTCGTGCATGGTAGCGCGTGTCGCCTTCAGCCCAGTGGTGAACGTGAGCGTCTTGGCGTTACCCGCGCTGCCCGCCCAGCCCGCCGTCCCGGTCCCCGCCCAGAGCTGCCCCCAGCCCGGTGCCTGCATACGTTCGAAGGCCTTCTGTTCGTCTCCATTACGGATGGCAGTCACGTCACCGGCAGGAAGTCGTTGTCCCGCAATTTCGAGCATGCCGTTGGCCAGCGAAACCGCGCCCTCGGCAGTCTTGCCGTCCTTATTCGTCACATAGACGGCACCGGCACCCTGCACCGACTCCACCTTGTCCCACGCAGCGGTAATCAGGCCGAACAGGTCGCTCTTGATAATAAGATTCGCACCGTCTTTCTTCACCACCGTGCCGGTGATGCGGTCTCCGTTCTTGAGAGTAATCTGATCAGCAAAAGCAGAGGTAGTGGCAAGCAGAAAAACCGCTCGCCAGGCGCGAGGAATAGGCATCTCTTCTATTTTCCAATGACGACTATGACGCCGGACGGAGCCACCGTGAAGTGGTCAACCTGGAAGTCCATCGGGAACCATTCGCTCACTCTGGCGTCCGGAAAATTGGGCTTTACGTAGCCCTGAATCAGGTAGTCGAGAGCCACGCCCTCCACTGAAATTCCATTCACTTCCACCCGCTCCACATCCACCCGTCCCTTGCCGCCAGCCGATGAGAACCGAGCTGTCACCGAGACCGGCCTCGTGCCGCTGAACAGGTTCTTCAGAAGCCAGTTCGCTTCCTGCCCGGTGGCAGCCTTGTGGGCTTTCAGGAAGTTGATATCTCCCACGGCAGTGGCCCTGCCCTGCCCCAGAGTAAATCGGAGGTTGGTAGCCCCAAACGAGGCCCAATACGCCGCTTCGTCCCGCACCCAGGCTCGCAGTTCCGACCCGCTAAGCAGAATCCGGGTACCGGCAGGGGGCTTGCCTGTTCGCAGGACGCGGATCTTGTCATGCGCCGAACGAGCGTCAGGCGGGCGTACGTCGTCTGTCGCCCCGCACAGCACCAGGCCAAACAGAGCTGACAGAAGGACCCCCACAAGCATCAGTTTACGCTGCCCTGCTACCATCGCGGTTGAATGTGCTTCTCCTGGCAGCGGCTGAACTTCCACTTCACCGCGCTGGAGCGCGTGATTTTCCCGTCCCTGCTCAGTGCCAACATGCTCCGCGGAGCACTGGGCGTGCTGTCGCGAAAACTGGCATGCCCGCCTGCCTGCCCCGGAGCACAGGCGTGCCCCCAACACGCAACCTGCCTCTATGCCCGTGTGTTCGAACCTGCGTCAGCGGTTGCCCTGCCCAGCGGCCTGGCCAATATTCCCAGACCTTTCGTGTTTCGCGCCCGGCATCTCGACGGCCTCCACGTGGAACCCGGTGACGACTTCAGGTTTGGGATGAACGTGTTCACTCCCGATCCGCTGGTGCCGCCACACCTGCAGCGTACCTTCGCATCCCTCGAAGACCATGGTCTCGGCCCCACCAGGGCCCGGGTTCGCCTCGTCGCTGCGGAGGTGCAACATCACGACCGTGAACTCACTGCCGCGCCCCGGAAAGTGGCTGCCGTAAAGCTTGAATTTCTTACCCCAACTGAACTGAAGACGCACGGCTCGCTGGCCACGGAACCCCGTTTCCCTGCCCTGTTTGGCCGAATCCGTGACCGCGTCTCCACGTTGCAGACCCTCTACGGACCAGGCCCGGCACAGTTCGACTTTCGCGCCATGGGCGAGCGTGCCGCTCAAATCCAAATGACCGCTTGCGCGATCCAAACAAGCAGCACAACCCGGTACAGTACCCGCACAGGCCAGACCCACGAACTCGGTGGTTTTATGGGAACGGCAACCTATGAGGGAGACCTGGCAGAGTTCCTGCCGTGGCTCCAGGCGGCGGAGGCAACCGGGGTTGGACGCCATGCGGTTTGGGGTCAGGGCGAGATACGGCTGTTGCATATAGAAGCCTTCGATATATAATCGCTGTCGAAATGAAGCGCACCTTTTTCTGCCTCCTGCTACCCGCCGTTCTGCTGCTCGCCCGCGAGCCCCTCGCATCCCGGATCGCCCACAATGACCCCGCTAAGTACCGCCATGCCCCAGCCGTGCATGACGGCGCGGGCAGTATGGACTACCTGGCAATGTTTAATTCGCCGGACTTCAATACCAATCTCTTCTTCCTGCACCGCGGCATCATCAATCCGAAGAGCGGCATCGGCGTCCACTTCCACAACCAGTGCGAAGAGATGTTTGTCGTGCTGGAAGGCGAAGCGCAATTCACCATCGACGGTCGCACGTCTACCCTGAAGGCCCCCGCCGGAGCACTCTGCCGCGCCGGACATTCGCACGCCATCTACAACGCTACCGACAAGCCCCTCCAGTGGATGAACATCAACGTCAGCAACACCAAGGGCAAGTACGACGCTTTCAACCTCGGCGACCCGCGCGTCGGTGTGCCGCTCGACCCGATCCCCACCTTCATCCACATGCTGCTCGACAAGACCCTCCTGAAGCCGGCCAACGGTGTGCAGTATCGCCGCGCGCTGCCGCCCGATGTCTTCAACACCAACTGGTCCTATGTCGACCATGTCAATGTACCGAAAGGTGGATCATCACCTAAGGAACGGCATGAAGGCGTCGAGGAGTTCTACTACGTGATGGCGGGTAATGGCATCGCCCACGTGGGTGCGGAGACTTCCCCGGTCCACAAGGGAGACGCTGTCCCCGTTCACCTGAACGAAGTCCACTCCCTCGAAAACACCGGCACGGGTGATCTCGAACTTATGGTTGTCGGCATTGCGCGAACCAAGTGGGCCCTGGACACACAACTCGTCAAGTAGTGCTCCGTTGTCCCCGGCCAACCGCGTAGCTGGCGAACACAACGCCGGAACTGGTGATCCGGAATGCACGCTTGTCGGCGCTATCCAGGCAGGTACTCAGACACCTGCAGGTGAAGTGATACCTGACTCGTAAAATAGAGACCTGCCTCCCCATCTCATTCCGCTGAGCCTCAGCATGTTCGCCGTCTGCACCCTCACGTCGGCGACCGGCGCGACTTCCCTGCTGACGGTGCCGCTGATGATTCAGTTCGGCATCGAACCCCGTGCCGCCATCGCCACGAATATGGCGCTGCTGGTTGCAATGAACTTCGGCAGCAGCCTGGGCTTTCACGGCGAGGATCCGGGAAGCACACGGCGCATGGCACGTCTGGTGGTGATTACTCTGGCTGGGTCTGCAGCCGGGGCCTTTCTGATGCTGTTGGTATCGGTCTCCGTATTGCGCCTGGTGGTGCCCGCAGCCATGCTGGCCGTCCTGTTGTTCCTCGTGGTATCTCCCCGCCACACGGGGGCCACACCTCCCCGTTGGCGGCTCGGCGCGGGCTACGTCGCCGCCCTGGTGCTGGCAGTTTACGGGGGCTTCTTCAGCGGCGGTTACGTGACTATGCTGGTGGCGGCATGTACCTTCTTCTTCGGCTACTCATTCCTGCGATCCATTGCGCTGGCCCGAATCTTGAATCTGGCGTCGTCACTCATAGCCGCACTCGTTTTCGCCCTGCACGGTGCCATCAACTGGCCGCTCGCAGGCGTCCTGGGAGGAACCGCTTTCGCCGGAGCCTTCCTGGGCGCCAAATTCGCAAGAAAGCTACCAGAAATCTGGTTGAGGCGGATCTTCACGACAGCCGTGGCACTTCTGGCCATCAAGTCCCTCGTGTTTGATCTGCGCTGAACACCCATCGAATCAAAGCTGAAGCCTCCCGGATGGCTGTACCATTGAGCCCGGGCCGTCGTGCATCTTTGAGTAGAAACCAGTCTGTATGTGGGCCAGGCAGGCAACTTACTGTCAGATTGCCGACCCGGCAACGCGCCCCGTGGGCGCGGGGGCCTGTCGGCGACAGGCGAACAGGATGCCATCCTGGCCCCACACCCCGGACTATAGTAATTGTGAAATTTGTCTAAAAACACTTCGGGCCGGGAGTCATTGTGACTCCCGGCCCGAAACGTTTACGAATTTGACTCAG
>Ga0114970_10004406_pt1 | contig 10250 bp, 8 predicted proteins | sample M_140205_XF_Meta_FD_87030 | JGI IMG/M metagenome (GOLD analysis project Ga0114970, IMG submission 87030) | Freshwater microbial communities from Lake Montjoie, Canada to study carbon cycling - M_140205_XF_MetaG | ecosystem: Environmental > Aquatic > Freshwater > Lake | place: Lake Montjoie... | reverse complement strand
CGACTTCATTTCCCAGTTCAGAAAGAGCAGCGCAAACGGCAGGTGATGGTTAAATGCCTCGAGCCACCGGCGTCGCGCGCGTTCCTCTTCGGAGGCGAGCAGCCGGTGAAGCACCGTCTCGATATGCGGATACACCGCTTCGAGCAAAGCGACTTCCTTCGCCGTAAAGTCACCCTGCTTGGCCGTGCGCCGAATCGCAATCTGCGATCCCACGCGATCACCCCGCCAATAGAGCGCGACGGCGAGATGGTGCCAGCCGAAGGGTTCGAGAAATTCTTTAAAAAACGCCGAGCGCCGTAACTCGCTCTGGTCCGGCACCACATCCGACAGCCGGTAGATTTTGATCTTCTTCGGCTGAGCGAGGACGAAGCGCGGGGTCATGTCCACTTGCCGCCGGTTTTGAAACCACTTCGTCGGCCGCTGGGCGTTGGGCGTCGCGAGGATTTCCGTTGCCTGCCAAGAGGTCTCGAAGTCGAGGAAGTTGAGATAGACGATCAGCGCGTCATAGGGAATCGTCGCACCCAGCAAGGCCTGCAACGCCGTCCAAAATTGCGGAATGTCATTCGCCGCGTGCAACCGTAACAATCGCGAGTCGATCCCCGCCGAGCCGTGGAGCAGCCCCCCTGGGCGCTCGCGCTTGCCCTTCGACGACTCCGGTCTCTGACCGCGCGGCACGCCCGTGAGCGAGGTATGAAAGGAGTTCTTCATGAGGGGCCCTCGTTATCGGCCAATTCAATCCGCCGCGCAACTCCGCAGCGTCCCCCTCACTCGCCGGCGGACGGATCTCCCGGTTGACGGTTTCCAGAGAGACCCCGCGTCCGACGGACCGGCGACACTCGTGTCGACGTGCGTTTGGCGGAACGGCGGTTTCCCCACTGCCGCTCCTTCGGAGGCAAGCCGGGCGATTGCAAAGAGCCCATCCATCCTCAGTCGCCCCCTGAGCCGGCAATCAGGAGCTGCGGCCAACCATCTGCGCCTGGCTCCGCCGCCACGCCGCACCGACCGGTGCGCGGCCCATCCGGCTCGATGACGCTTCGCTCCTACATTGCACACGCGCTTCGTAGCGGAAAAATACTTACGGCGGAGCGAGCGGGATGACGCCGTAAACCCACCTTCGCCCGCCGCCGCACCCGGTTCACGGCCGGGCGCTGGTCACGCAGGGACGATGCAGCACGGGAGCAGTGCGGCGTCGGTCATGCCGTGGATGATTTTCTTGTCGGGCGGACAGAATGTCGCGAGCGCACCCGACAATTGAGCGCGACCGCCGATCACGAAATAATAAGGGCAGAGTCGGAGGCGTCCGGCCTTGATGGCGGCTGGGACCGGCGCTGAACCTACCGCCGCCCGCGGATCGAAGAGCGGATGCTCAAGGCGTCGCGGCTTCTTGTAGACTTGCAGCACATGAAGATTCGTCGGCGCGAGTGCGATCGCTTGGGCGACACCGGCCTGCCACTCTTCCCTCGAGCAATCACTGCCCAGCACGACACTACGCGCGCCCCAAGCGGTCTCATGGTAGCCGCTGATCTTGATGATGAGATCGCGTTCCTTTTGCGACGCTCCTCCGAGGTCGCGCCAATCGCTGAGCGAACGCCCGCCGACACGCGGTCCGTCGAGCACCGCGCCCGGCGGCAACGGCGCCGGATCAATCACCCACGACGGCGGGATCAACGCCCGCAGTAGTTTCAGCGAGGGACCGCTCAGCGCCTCCGCCCAATAGTCGTGCAACCGGTGATGATGGAAGAGCGCGAGGGTGAGTTTCTCCTCTTGGAATGGCCGCATTGGCGGCGCAATGGCGACCTCTCCGGCCCGCCAAGATTCGAAAATAAATTTCTCAGTGCGGATGTTCGCGAGGTCGAAGAGTTCGAAGAACCGATAGATAATATCTATTTTCTCCGGGTTCCCGTCGGAGTCGTAGAACAGCGAGTTCTCGAGCGGAAAAATATCCTCGGGCCGCAGGCAAAAAACCCGCTTACCCAGCAACTGCAACTGGTGCGCCAGCCACTCCATCTCGGGCCGATAGGTCCCGGCTTCGTCGCTCACAATCAGGGCGATTAATGGATTGGGTACACCGGGCCGCAGTCCGGTCAGCGAGGCGTAAAAATTCCGGATCATCACATCGCCGGCGCCGAGGATCGCAGCTGTCCCGCTCCCGTTGGAATAGAGGCGGTTTAGAAACGCCGTCAGCCCAATGCCACCGGGTACAGAATCCAATTCGGTCAGCACGAAGCCTTCGTCCGTGAGCAACAGATCCGGTCGCAACACCGTCGGAAACACCCCGCGATTGTGTGGGTCCCGCGCGTGCTCGACCAGCGCCGCAGGCTTGCCGCGATCCAGGTAGTCGGCGACCCACGGTGCGAGCAGCGGCTTGTTGCGCAGGAGGTTTTTTCCGGCCACCGAACGCAGGTAGAGCGTCTCCAGTGCTTGGTGAAATTCGAGGCACGCCGCACCGATCGCTTCGAGCTCGGCGACTTGCACCGGCGTGAGCGGCCAGGCATCGGGCGAAAGCTGCCAAGTCTTGTCCTCGAACAACGGTTTCCCGGCCAACGTGGAGCGGATGTGTTCGTAGGTCAGAGGCATACCGGGAGGGAGCATGACGAAGGCCGAGGTTCTAATCGCCAACGACGGGGAACAAAAGAAACCTCCGCAATGCCGTCCGAGTCGCTAGGGAGCTTCCTAGAAGATGAGGCATAGGTCATTGCGGTACTCCGGCCGCTTACTCGTCCATCTGAATATCCTTATTCCGGTGGCGAGGACAGCCTGCCCGCAGCCACGCGTTGACAAAGCGGTCGAGATCACCGTCGAGCACACCCTGCGTATCGCTTGTGCTGATGCCAGTGCGCAGGTCCTTCACCATCTGGTAAGGCTGAAGCACGTAGCTGCGAATCTGCGCGCCAAAGCCGATCTCACCTTTTTCACCGTAGAAACGGTCCATCTCCGCGCGCTGCTCATCCTGCCGTCGTTCGTAAATACGGGCTTTCAGGACGACCATCGCAGTGGCCTTATTCTTGATCTGCGAACGCTCGTTTTGGCAGACGACCACGATGCCCGTCGGAGCGTGCGTCAACCGAACTGCGGAGTCGGTGGTATTGACGCCTTGACCGCCCTTGCCCGACGAACGGTAAACGTCAACTCGGAGGTCGTCTTCTTTGATCTCAATATCGATGTCCTCAGTGATCTCGGCGACGACGTCGATCGCGCAAAACGACGTATGCCGACGCTTGTTCGAATCGAACGGACTGATGCGGACGAGCCGATGCACGCCGCGCTCAGCCTTGGCGTAACCATAGGCATTTTCGCCTTTGATGAGAATCGTCGCCTTACTGATGCCGGCGGTGTCGCCCGGCTGCACATCCATGAGTTCGACGGAGAAATTCCGCCGCTCCGCCCAACGCGAATACATCCGAAAGAGAATATCGGCCCAGTCGTTCGACTCCGTGCCGCCCGCTCCGGCCTGAATCGAAAAAATGGCGTTATTGCGGTCGAACTGCCCAGTGAGGAAGGACGCGATCTCCAGTTCGTCCAACGCCGTCGTGAGCGCCGCGAGCGTGCCCTTAAGCTCGACGTCGTAGGCCTCCTGGGCGGCGCTGTCTTCGCCCGCCATGAGCTCCAGCATGACCCCGATGTCGTCGATTTTCTTTTGATAGGCGACGACCGGAAGCACGGACTTCTTCAAGCCGTTGAGCTTGCCGATGTGTTTCTGGGCCCGCTCATTGCTGGTCCAAAAATCGGGAGCGCCCATCTGGGCGTCCATGGCCTCTATTTCACGTAACTTTTGATCGCAGTCAAAGAAACCTCCAGAGATGCCCCGAGCGCTTCTTGATGGATTCGATTTGGTTTAGATTTTCGGTGGAGACCATGGTGACGAGCGGTCATGGCCGCAAAGTGCGACCGAAGTCGCAAGGGCAAAATCGGCACGGCGCAAAACAGATTGATCGCGTGGCTCTGCCGTCCGCGGGTTTGGCTCGGCGGTCATTTCTTGAGGTCCTTTCGAAAAAACATTTTCGAACCCGGAGGGTAGCGATAAGACGAATTTCGGAACTGCCGCGATCAACCCGGTAGGGAAGCAACCCATCGCATGCACACGGCGGGCCGCCCCTTACTTCCAGCCCGTCCTTTCCTCCCCAAGGCGGATGAGGTCCACGGAGATTTTCTGCCGCTCGATCTCGCAAAAACCACTACTTGGATTTGGCCGCAGCGTCGGCGCCACCCTGCCGTTTCACCAGCTGCGTGCGCAGATAGGTGTCGGGCACGGCATTCTTCCACGCCGCGAGCCAGATCGCGCCCAGCATTTGCCCTCCTTGGAGCAACTGTCCCTCGATGAATGCGCGCCCTTCAGGGACGATGGCCTCATCGCGGCCGTGACTGAGCTTACCCGCTTTCTCGAGTTGATAGAGCGGCTCGACGCGTTGGTGTTGCGCCAGCAGATAATCCATCACGGCAACAAACATCGGATCGCGGCCATCTTCCCGCGATGCGACTGAAAGCGCCGCGGCGGGTTTCACGCGCGGCGCGAGCCCGGCGAACGTAATCCCGGCCTTGGCCACAAAACCGCCGTCTATCCACGAATGAATCCCGGACCACTTGGTGTAGCCCTCGGGATTATCGCCAACCCAACCGTTGTAATGATTCGTCGTGTGCAAGGGCTGCGCGCAGTCGCCCACGTAATGCCCCATGACGCCCATCACATAAAGAATATTGGCCTGCGCATTAGCGACCTCCTCGGGCGTGCCGAGCTCTGCCATCACTTTCAGATAACTGAAACCCGAGCGCAGCCGTCCAAAGTATTCTGTAATCGCCCACGGCGCAAAACCCGGCCACTCGCGCGTGCGGTCAGAATTTTTCGCGACGTCGACCGCGGGAAACTTATCCGCATTCGCGGCTCGGCCCACCGCAAACTGCACGACGAACTCAAACCGAAACGACGTGAGCGTCGCCAGATCGAGCCCCGCATCCGTGAGCTGCTCGAGGTCGCAGAAATGATCCGTCCAACTCCCTCCCGAATGCTTCATCGTGAGATCCGGTGTATTGCGCCAGCGATCGGGTTCTCCGCTGAGAAACATCACCCGCTCCATCGCCCCCGGCTCACGCACAAACGCCGGGAAATCCGCCGGCAACGATTTCAGCGCGAGCTGGTTCACCGTCCGGTGCCCGTGATAGTCCCACGCGTGGAGCACAGCAGAGGCGAACAAAGGAACGACGAAGGCGAGCCAGGAGCGTGGTTTCATGGAGAGTTTGACGGCGCCACTCGCGGGAGGGTTGCGGGAAGAACCGGAGATTTTGCCCGCACCGACTCAAGCGTGGCCGCGTAGGCACGAATACCCGCGGCCATGGCGTCGGCGATTTGTTGCCGATACGCGGGCGTCGCTGCCCGCCGCGCCTCGGCTTCATTCGACAAGAACAGCGACTCGACGAGCACGCCCGGACACGTGAGCCCGCGCAGCACCGCCAAGTGCTTCGTCTTGTGACCGCGATCCACCGTTTTCAGCCCGGCGATCGTCTCACGGTGGAGCGCGTGAGCGAGGACCGAGGTCCACGCGTCGTGCCGATTAACAGGAGACGAATCGCGCTCAGTATCGTCCGCCTGGCCAATGCCCCAGGAAGTGTCGGAGCGCTGACCAGGACGGGTAAATACGTACACTTCGGTGCCACCCACGCGCGTATTGGGAAAAAGTGAATTGAAGTGGATACTGACAAACAAGTCGGCACCCGCCGCGTTCGCGATGATCGCCCGCCGCTGCAAATCCGCCTCCTTCGTTGGCGCGAGTTGGCGGTCGTCTCGCCGAGTCAACACCACGCTGTAGCCCTCGGTCTTAAGCAACTTCTCCAGCCGCAGAGCCACATCCAGCGCGAGCACCTTTTCTTGGATACGCAACGAATTGTTTTCCATGCCCGGGTCAGCCCCACCATGACCGGGATCGAGCACGATCGTCCGGAGCCGCGGGACCGGATCACTGACCAGATCCGGCCGCAGCAGTGACAGGAGGCAGCCCTCGAAGTCAGTCTTGCTCACAAAAAGCCGACCGAGGTGGAGCCGGACCGCGTCACCCAAAAAAATCCGCAGACCGCTACAGCTGACTTCGCGTTTTTCCGCCGTGAGGACCAGTCGGCGAGGACCTGCGACCACCGTCAGCTGACGCTTGCTCTCTTCCCACGTCACCTTCAACGCCAACCGAGTAGCCATGTCGTCCGTCGCTACGTAATCCTTTCCTCTGATCCGCGTCGTCGGTAACGGCGCAAGCGGTCGCGACGAGGCGGTTCTGGTCACACCACTGACGCCTTCGACTCCAGCCGCGGGACGCGACGGAGCAGCCCGCAAAGGCGACGCAGCATCAGGGATCGCTGGCGTCGCCGCATTCGTCGCGGCTACGCACGCGAAGAAGAGCGGTAAAAATCTGTCCAACACGCCGAAACGGACAGCCGCCGAGAACATGGCGGCGGAGAGTTAGGTCGCTTTCGGAGCGGCGACTGGAGACGGCTCACCCTCGTCGTCATCGTCGTTATCCTGCTCCGGACCATCGTCGATCGCTTGGCTGACGCTACCTGCGACGTGCCACTTGGGTTTACGTTTGTTCGGCGCCAATGGCGTCAGCATGACGTGAATGTTTCTCCCGATCAGCTTCGGCGGCGCATCAGGATGACTCATCCCCACGAGCTCGGCCACCGCACGAGTCATCAGATTGAACCCGATGTCGGTGTGGGCCATCTCGCGACCGCGAAACTTGAGGCGGAGTTTTACCTTGTTGCCGTGGGCTAGAAATTCCTCGGCATGCCGTACCTTCGTGAAAAAATCTCCGTCCGCGATTCGCGCGGTGAACTCGATTTCCTTGATCTTACTCGCGGTGGATTTCACGTGCGAGGTCTTCTTCTGCTCCTCGTAAACGTATTTACCGAAATCCATAATGCGGCACACCGGCGGCGTCGCATTAGGCGCAACCTCGACGAGATCGAGCCCAACCTCAAGCGCGAGACTGATCGCTTTTTGCGTGTCAATGATGCCGAGCTGACGCCCTTCGGGTGAAATCAAGCGAACCTGCGGAACCTTGATACGGTGGTTGCGACGGATGGCCGCAAACGGGTCGACATTGCGACGTTGATAAGAGCCGGAACGGTTGCCGCCAGCGGCAGAGGGAAACGAAGTAGCCATCAATAAGAATTTAACGAATGATTAGGTCGGGGATGGATTTCGCCCAGACCCGCAGGGATGACAACACCTATTTAGCCAACTCCCGGACTCCGGACCGTGGGGCTGCGCTCACACGCTGAAACTTTCGCCACAGGAGCAACTCGCCTTGGCGTTGGGATTGGAAAACTTAAAGCCCCCGGCGACCATCGCACTCGAATAGTCGAGATGCGTGCCTTTCAAATACAGCGCGCTCTTGCTGTCCACGAGCACCCGCACACCCGCGGTGTGCACCACAATATCGCCGCGCTTTGGCTCCGGCACGAACTTCATCTTGTAACTCAGGCCATTGCAGCCGCCGCCCGTGATCGCGAGCCGCAGCAACTCTCCGGCCTTTTCCCGCGCGATCAGCGCATTAACCTTGGTGCCAGCGGCGGGCGTCAGCAGGACAAGCTTCTCGTTGCCCTCGCGCACACCCGCGGGGAGTACGATGACTGGTGGCGGCGAAAGGAGGTCAAGGGACATGCGCGGCGAAACAAACGTCTCACTCCGCGGACCGCAACGTTTTCGCGCGACCCGCTCAGACCCCTCAAAAATTACGGCGCGGTGTAGTTCGCCTGAGCTCCACCGCACCAATCGTGTGGAGTTTCTGAAATCGACCGCGCCGCAAACGCTAATTCTTACAAGGCCTTAAAAAAATCAGCGTTGCTAACACGAAGCACGTCCCCTCGACCCACGGCCAAATATTCTGACCGACCACAAACCTCCCTTCGCCTGATCTAAAAAGGCGATCGCCTCACGCAGTGCGACGGCGTCACCCACGGCGACTAGCCCAAAGCCCGCCACGCGATGAGTCGCCGGGCGACCTTGACGGCATTCGCAAAACTCGTGCCCCGCGCCACACCCTTGCCCGCAATCCCGAAGGCCGTGCCGTGATCCGGACTCGTCCGCACGTGCGGCAGACCGAGCGTTACATTCACCGCCTCGTCAAAATCGATTACCTTAAGCGGCGCGAGGCCCTGATCATGGTAGAGCGCCACGACGACATCGAATTCACCCCGCAGCGCGCGCGCAAACAACGTGTCACCGGGCTCGCACCGCGAAAGCCCCGCGTAGTCGAGCCGCAGTGCGTCCAACGCCGGGTTGAGAAAATCCCGCTCCTCGTACCCAAGGAGCCCGCCCTCACCTGCATGCGGGTTCAGCCCACACACGCCGATCCGCGGACACGTCATCCCCTCCGCCTTCCCGAGCAGATCCGCCGCCGCCACCGTCCGCCGCAACACCTGCGGGCCGAGCTGCTGCGGCACTGCGCTCAGAGGCACATGCCACGTTGCGAGGACGACCCGCAGCCGGCCTCCACAAAACGCCATCACGGGCTCGCCGCCCCACCGCGCTGCAAAAAACTCCGTTTGCCCGGGGAATGCGTAGCCGATACGCGCCAATGCTTCCTTGCTCACCGGCCCAGTCACCACGCCGCAAAATTCACCCGACGCGCAGCCCGTCGCCGCCCGCTCCATCGCTGCCCACGCCACCCGCGCACCCTCACCCGACGGCACCCCCGGCGTCGCCGAAAACTCCTCGCCCCCAACCGCGATTTTCTCAGCGGGTGTCGTCAGCGTCGCCAGCCAGGTGGCCGGCCCCAGCACCGCAACTTCGCCCGCCTCGTCGGCGTGCGCTGTCAGCCAAGCAGCAATGATCTCGGGGCCGACCCCCGCCGGATCGCCACACGTGAAGGCCAATTTACTCGGCATCGTCGTTCTCCGCGCCGCCCGCCCGACGTGCCCGGGCAAAGCTGCGCTTGCCGCCGGCGAAAAACTCGAGGAACCGTCTCGCCTCAACGCTGAGAAACGTCCCTCCCGCGAGCTGCTGCGCGGCCACCTCGCGAATATTGCCCGCCGTGAAATAGACTGCGGCAAACGCCGCCTTTAATTCCACGATGACCGCGCGCGCCACCCCCCGGCGCTTCAGCCCCACGACGTTGAACCCGATGACGTCATCCCGCTCCGCCACCATCGTGAAATGCGGCACATCGCGAGTGATCGACGCATGGCCCGCCACCATCACGCCCTCGCCAATCCGACAAAATTGGTGCACCGCCGCACCGCCTCCGAGAAACGTCCCGTCCCCCACGCTGACATGGCCCGCGAGCAGCGCCGTATTCGCGAAGACCACCTGATTGCCCACCTCGCAGTCGTGCCCCACATGGCTCGCCGCCATCAGAAAACAGTTCGTCCCCACTACCGTAAATTTCCCTGCGTGGATCGACCGGTTGATCGTCACCTGTTCGCGAATCACCGTGCCCGCACCGATTCGCACTCCCGTTGCCGCAGCACGGTCAAATTTCAAATACTGCGGATCGCCACCGACGACCGCGAACGGATGCACCACAACGGCGTCACCCAGCACGGCATGCTTCGTGACCACGGCGTACGCATGAATCTCGCAGTCAGCGCCGAGTTGCGCCCCCGCCTCAACGATCGCGGTCGGATGAATGGTGGTGGCCATGGTGCCTTAGCTCTTCGAGCGACGCGGGGAGGCGCGCTCCGACAGCAAATCGAGCTGCGTGTCCTTCAGCAGATCGTAGTTTTTCAAGATGCGCATCACCTGCAACGTGTCGCTCTTAGTGTAGTTCTGGTTCGTCTCAACCTTATCGAGCAGATCCAGCAACATGGCCCGAAACGAGATGATCGCATCGACGCCCTTAGCTTTCAGCAACTCTACGCTCTGCGAGCGAAACGGCTCCGCCGTCGGCAAGCTCGGCAGGACGAGAATCTTCGTCAACGAGTGCCCGGCGTTGTCCGCTGTCTCCGCCGGAAAAAACCGCGCCGCTTCCTTGAGCACGCTCTGTTTCAAGAAACCAAAAATCTCCGGGCTGCTCTTGAGCATTTGCGGCGTAAATACCCCCGTGTGCCAACCCTTCACAGAGACCACCGCCTTCTGGACAAAGGGCAGTTCATTCGAGAAGAGAAAAAAATCTGGCTTCCGGTCCGTGCGCTTCCACGCCGGATTGTAGACGACCAAATCGATCTCCTCGTCCGCGAGTTTGCGGCGCGAGGACACCTGATACTTGCGCGCTTGGCGGACCAGAAATCCGTTTTGCTCGAAATATTCGCGGACAATACCTTCGTCG
>Ga0114970_10004403_pt1 | contig 10254 bp, 4 predicted proteins | sample M_140205_XF_Meta_FD_87030 | JGI IMG/M metagenome (GOLD analysis project Ga0114970, IMG submission 87030) | Freshwater microbial communities from Lake Montjoie, Canada to study carbon cycling - M_140205_XF_MetaG | ecosystem: Environmental > Aquatic > Freshwater > Lake | place: Lake Montjoie... | reverse complement strand
GCGGAGGTGGAGTTTCAGCCGGGCAGTTCCTTCTACGATGCGGTGGAGGCGAAGCTCTACGTCTCCAGCACGGACTTGCGTCCGGTTGATCAGCATCGCTACAGCATTCCCGTGGCGGGAGCGCATGGGTTGATGCTGGAGCAGCCGAAACGCGTGGTGTTGGATGGCCTCGCGGCGCGGGGTTTTGAGAAGGCGGTCATGCAGACGTGGCAAACGGAGGCGTGCACCTGGGGCATCGTGCTGAAGGAGGCGAAGGATTGTGTGATCCGCCACTGCACAGCCTTCCTCAATGGCGGTGGCATCCTTACGCGCAGCGAAAAGGAAGGCGGCAACTTGATCGAAGACTGCGTCGCCTATGGCAACACCTCGCCGCATGGTTTTGAGTGTGGCGGCGTGGTCGCTGTCGCTGTCCGCAATGACACGCTGCGACGCTGTGTGGCCTACAAATGCGGAGTGGGAGTCCGTATTTATGGGGGTGAAGGTTACGGTCTCATCGAGAACTCCCTGGGCTGGGGCAACGTGCTCGATCTTGGCATTAAGGGCGGTAAGACGGGAGAAATCTCCGACGTGCGTGATTCCGTGGCGCTGAGTCATCTGCCGTCGCATCGGGAGGTGGTCCGCTCGATCATTGGTTTCAGGAACATCTACCTAGACGAGGTGAAGGCGGGTACCGACACCTCGATTCGCTTGAACTTCGAGCGCGTGAAACGGGACCAAGAGTTCGCCGACCCGCTCAACTTCGACTTCCGCCTGCAATCAACTTCCACGATGCGCGGCAGTGCGCCAGACAAGAGTGATCGCGGGCCATTCCCGTATCAGGCGAATGTCTTTTTCGTGAAGCCGGATGGTGACGGTTTGGCCGAGGGGCTCTCGGTGAAGACCGCGTGGAAGACGCTGGCACGAGCGGCGAAGGAGCGGCGTGCTGGCGACACAGTTTACTTTGAGCAGGGCGTGTATGATGGCGATGTCATCATCAAGGGCGGCAAGGCGGGCGCAGAGCCATTCTCGTTGCGTGCTCGTGGCACGGCGCGGGTCTTGATGCCGGGCGCGATCAAAGTGGAGGGCTGTCAGGGCATCGAGTTTGAGCGACTGAACTTCGCTAGCACCGTCAGCGTCACTGCGAGTGAGAAGGTGCGATTCAACAACTGCCGATTCTTCGCCAAAGACAAGGCGCTGCACGCGAGCCAGTGCGCCGGATTGACGATCACTCACAGCGAGTTCACGCACTTTGCACAGGTCGGCGTGCTGCTCGATGGCTGCACGGGCGTGGAACTGGGCAGCAATGTCTATGACAACCGGCAAGGCCCGGCGGTCGCGTTTCGCAGCGCCGCAGAAGTGACGTCGGCACTTCGATACAGCGACTACAACAGCTACGCCGACGCCAGCAAGGCGTGGATGGCAGACGGCAAGCCGATCTCACTGACGGATGCGCGGAAGACATCGCAGGACATCTACGCTCGCGAGTTGCAGCCCGTCCTTGCGATGCGCGATGGCATTCCTGAGGTGACGGATTGCATCGCACTCGCCGTCGGTGGAGCCTTGGGCAAGAGCCTCGGCATTCACCAGGATCTCATGTCGAACACGCTGAGCATGACGGCGCCGACGCTGCACTCCGTCACCGCCACCACGGCAAACATCGAGTGGCAGATGTCGCGTGGCTCCGCGTCCGGCATCGCCTGGGGCGAGACGCCCGCCTGTGAGACCCACGGCAGTTACAAGGTCACCAACAACGACGATACTTTTCGCAGCTTCAGCCTCACCGGCTTGAAACTCGGCACGACTTATTACTTCAAGCTCACCTCAGCCAAGCTCATCTACCCGCTGGATGATCAAGGCCCGGGCGATGTGGTGGACCCGAAGTATGAAGCCATCACGTTCACGACGAAGGCCGCCGATCCCGCGCCGCGCACGCTCTATGTCGCCACCGACGGCAGCGACGCGGCCTCGGGTCTGGAGCGCGGGAGCGCCTGGCGTTCCATCGCTCACGCGGCATCGCAGGCACTGCCTGGAGACACCGTGTTGGTCGCGGGCGGCACTTACATTGAAAAAGTCCGTGTGCGCACCACGGGCACTGAAGGACGCCCGATCCAGTTCAAGAGCATCCCGGGTGAGAAAGTCATCCTCGATGGCAGCGGCAGACGCATCGAGACCGCGTTCGTCATCAACGGCAAAAGCCACATCGCAGTGGATGGTTTCTATTTTCGTGACTTCCGCATGGGCGGCCAGGGCAACGTCTCGCAACGCGTGATCAATGTGAATCAAAGCAGCCACATCACGCTGCGCCGCCTGCTGTGGGATGGACGCGGCGCGGGCTACTCCGGCGGCCTGCTCATGGGCGCGGACAGCAGCGACGTGCTCGTGTCGAACTGCGTGATCATCCGCGGCTCCGACGGCATGGAGGTGACCAGTTGTTCCGGCTTCCGCGTCGAGCACTGCGTCTTCATCAGCCACATGATCGAGGCCGTGAAGCTCGGCACGCCCGCGACGCTGAGCAGCAACATCATCTGCGACAGCAGCGCCTTCAAAGTGAAGAACAACATCCACTTCATGTCCTTCGGCAATCAGGACGCCATCGTGGATCGCAACAACTGCTACTTCCTGCGCACTCCCGAAACCGAACGCACGCTCTACTGGATTCTCAACTTCAAGGAAGACGGCAAGGTCCTCGGCCACACGCGCATGACACTGCCCGAATACAAGAAGCGCGTCGCTCCCACCGACTCCGTCGTGCTCGATCCCCAGTTCGCGATCTTCCAGCGGCTCGACCCCGCCAAGGTTCCCGCGTTCCCCATCGACCAGTTCGTGGACACCAAAGTCCCGCTCGATTTCCCCGACCTCTTCGCCACGAACCCCGAAGTCGTGAAACGCGGCATGGGCCTGCAACCGGAAGCGTTCGCGGACATGATGAAAAAGTAGAAAGCGCACCATGAAATCCACGCTCACACTCCTCACCGCCCTGCTGCTGTCTCCGCTCGCTGCACTCCACGCCGCTGACACCTTCCTCGGCGAGGACGGCCAGCCGCGCGCTGAAATTCTCATCAGTGACAAGCCTCAACGCTCCACACGACTCGCGGCGCAGGAGTGGCAGGATTAGATCGTGATGATCAGCGGCGCACGGTTGCCCAGCTTGCCGCCCGCGACGGAGCCGAGGGTTTCGTTGGAGCGCTATGAGGCGAACTTGCGGCATTTCGTTCAGACATTGAAATCCAAGAACGCACGCGTGGTGCTGATGACACCCAATCCGCTGCGGTGGACGCCGAAGCTGAAGGAAATGTATGGCAAGCCTCCTTACCAACCCGAGAACGTGGATGGATTCAACGCGCCGCTCGCGCCGTATTGCGAAGCCGCCCGCCGAGTCGCGCGGGAGGAAGGTGCGGAGTTGCTGGATATACAGCAGGCGTTCGTCGAGCACGCAAAGAAACAGGGCGTGACGGTGGACTCGCTGCTCTCCGATGGCATGCACCCCAATGACGGCGGCCATCGAATCGAGGCCGACCTTTTACGCGAGCGCATCGTCGCGCTGGCGAAAACGCACAGCCTCGCCATCTCCGAAGCACCACGTCGAAAAGCCAGCGGTGAGTTCGTGACGATCCATCCGCTTTGCTCCGACATCACGCACGACACTCCAAATCCAACCGTGCTCGGCTGCGGACTCGCGCGCCTGAAGGACGGCGCGGTAATGACCGTGTATTCCACGCCATCGAGCTATTACAGCAAGCCCGGCACGACGTGGATCGCGGGCCGCGTGACGAAGGACGGTGGCAAAACGTGGTCGCCCGAGAGCGTGATTGCGCGGCATCCGGACTGTCAGCCCTCGCATCCCTCCGTGCTCGCCGGGCGCGATGGCGTGATCCATGTGTTCTACCTCGGCTTCAAGAAGTGGAAGTGGGAAGGCGTGAATCCCACCGACGAAGCGCAGAGCGACATGTGGACCACTCGCAGCAGCGACAACGGCGCGACTTGGAGCACGCCGCAGATGATTTTCAAAGGCTACACTGGCGCGACCAACGGAGCCATCGAGACGCGCGACGGCCATCTCATCGTGGCGTATTCGCACTATGTGAAGGACCCTGGTCGGCTCGTGACCCAAGCATCGGTGTCCAGCGATGGCGGCAAGACCTGGAGCCTCAGCCAGGACATCGACATCGGCGGCGCGGGCGACCACGAAGGCGCGCTGGAGCCCTGCGTGATCGAGTTAAAGGATGGTCGCGTTTGGATGCTCATCCGCACCACGCGCAAGTTCTTCTGGGAATCCTTTTCCACCGACGGCGGCAAGACGTGGTCCGCTGCCAAGGCCACCACCATCGACGCCAACTCCTCGCCCGGACACCTGACACGCCTCGCCGATGGCCGCATCGCCCTCGTGTGGAATCGAGTGGAGACAAAGCGCACCGAACTGCACCTCGCCCTCTCCGCCGACGAAGGCAAAACCTGGACGCCATCCATGATCGTGGCACAAGGCACACCCGGCGGAGCCACCTATCCCTTCGTGATCGAGAACGACCCCGGCGAACTCTGGATCGGCTACCACAACGTCCCCAAAAGCTGGAACTTCCCCCACGCCCGCCACCTCCGCATTTCCGTGTCGTCATTCATGGAGAATGTCGGGCGATGAAACATAAGACTCAGCAGAAACAACCTCCCCAAATGAAACGAACCATCTTCACCCTCGCTGCCCTGCTGCTCACGCCGCTGGCAACCGTTCACGCCGCGGACACCTTCCTCGTCGAAAACAGCCAGCCGCGCGCGGAGATCGTGCTCGCGAAAAAGCCGACGCGGGATAAGTCCGGAAAGCTCGTTCTCGTCGAAGACCGCCAGGCCCGAGTGCCCATCGTTATCTACAAGGGGGCACCGTTGCTGACGCGCTTGGCTGCGGATGAACTGGCGAAATACATAGAGAAGGCAAGCGGTGCCAGGCCGCGTGTGATCGAAGGCTGGCCCGAGCCAGTGCCGGAGCGGGCCATCTGGGTGGGTTATCAGAAAGGATTGGAGAAGCTGTTACCGGGCGTCGATTTTACATTCCAGCATCCTGAAGAAATTCTTTTTGCGGCCAACGCCAGCCACCTGGCGATTGCCGGTCGCGATCGCTGGGATCCCAATGGCCTGAGCCTGCCCATGAACCTCATCGAACACGGCATCGGTTCCGGCCCTGGCGCCAGTGCAAAAATGGTTCCCGGCATCCAGCTCGAATACGGCACCGCCAACGCAGTCTATGAGTTCCTGCACCAGCACCTGGGTATCCGCTGGCTTTGGCCGGGGGAAGTGGAGGTGCCGGAGCAAAGCACCATCGCATATCCCCCTTTTACCTATCGCTACCATCCGCAGATGCGCTCGCGCATGCAGTTCTTCTGGCATCTCAGTCGCGGCCGATCCAGTGCGCCTGGCCATGAGGAGAGTAACTGGTATCGCTATAATCACCTTCAGTTGGATTCGCTTCAGACCTTCGCGGGAGAGCACGGCTTTTCCGACTGGTGGGACCGCTTTAGCAAGACGCATCCCGAATACTTCGCCCTGCAGCCCGACGGCACACGCAGCGGGTTTCCTGATCCGACACACGCGAAGATTTGCGAAAGCAATCCCGCAGTATGGGAGCAGTGGCTGAAGGATGTGGATAAAAGGTTGGAACAAAATCCCACGCAGGTCGCCTTCAGCGCCGCGGCCAACGATAGCTGGGCATCGGGCCACTGTGTGTGTGATAGATGCCGCGCCTGGGATACTGCGAGTGCGCCCCGCCGAATGTTCAATTGGCAGGGAGTGAACGAGGAACACGTGGCACTTGCCGATCGACAGGTTCGATTTGCCAACAACCTCGCTCGCAAGCTCAAGGAACGCTACCCGGGCCGCCAGCTCTATGTCTCGATCCTTGCCTACGGGCTCTCGCGCCCCGCGCCCATCTCGGTCAAGCCGGATGATAATGTGATCGTCGGCAGCGTCGCGTGCTTTTTCTCCCACCCGGATGAATTGGATCGCGCGGGTGACAACGAAAAACAAATCGATCAGTTCAAAGCATGGGGCAAGGTCGCCAGCAATCTCTACTGGCGGCCCAATAGCTCAGGCATCGTGCAACGCGGTCTCCCGCTCTCCACGCGGATAATCGCCGACAATTTCCAAGTGCTGAAGGAAGCCAAAGCCATCGGCATCTATGTCGATACGCTCTACCGTTACTGGGGCCTCTGCGGACCGGCGTATTACCTCACGGGAAGGCTCACGTGGAATCCGGACCAAAGCGCGCAGGAGGTGATGGATGATTACTTCAGTCGCGGATTCGGTCCGGCGGCGGCGGAGATGAAGCAATACATCACGCTGCTCGACGACGCCAGCGGCGCGCATCAGCCCGATCGCACTGGCGTCGATGGCAAAGCCTACCCTTACGATGGCGCAGCGTGGGCCAAAGCCTACCCACCAGCGTTCTTCGAGAAAGCCGAAGCGATTTTCAAACGAGGGAGAGACAAGGCAAGCGGGGACGACAAGTTCGCCCGCCGCGTGGCCTATCTTGCCTCGGGGCTCGAGTTTCTCAGACTGGAAACAGAGGGCCGCCAGTTGATCGATGACATCAAAGCCGACAGGAACAAAGCCGCCGCGCTCGAGAACCTGACCACGAACTGGAAACGGATTGAAGCGATGGCGAAGGAATATCCCTTCGCGATTCCGCCCCATTTCCTGACCGAGATCCGCAAGAAACCCGTGGACATCAACCCCGCCGCTTTGAGCGACGGTAAGACGCCAGAAAAACCCCTGCGCAAGGATTTGGACATCATTAAGTGAATGCGGGGGAAGTCACATGTTTTAAGGCTGCGTTCATGAAACACACACTCCTCACCGCCCTGCTGCTTACCGCATCACCCTGCATCAGCGCTACCACATGGGCGTGGGCAATCTTGATAATCAGTGAACTGCACTGAACCCAGCCATCGCCTTACTCAGACTCACGTCGAATCAACCACCACGCTCTTGTGAAACGCAACCTCGCACTCCTCACCACCTTGCTGCTCACGCCGTTAGCTGCACTCCACGCCGATCCCGCAGAGGATCGGAAACAACTCACGCGTGCTCTGGAGAAGGCGTTAACGGGTCCAGAGAATGCCGCCGCGCATATCGGCATCGGCGGTGCCTTCGCGTCCGAGAAGAATCACTCATCAGCAAGAGCCGAGTTTGAGAAGGCCCTCGCCATCGAGGGAATCACGCCTGAACAGAGCGCACAGGCTCTACGCATGATCGGCTCGGGCTATATTGAGGAGAAGAAAGATCAGCCTGCGATTGCCGCCCTGGAAAAAGCGTTGTCGCAAAAGGGCATCTCAAATCCTACCCGGTTGGAGATCAGCATGCTGCTCGGACAAACGCTGCTGAAATATCCCTCGATTTATTCAAGAGCGCGGGTGGTCTTTACTTACATCCTCAATTCTCCCGAAATCACGCCCAAACAAAAGATAGCCGCCGAGACGGGCCAGGTAAAGGTTCTCATGGGATTGAAGGAGTATGTCGAGGCTCGCGGCCTGATGGAATCGCTGGCAGCGAATGAAACACTGGCACCTTCCATCAGATTGAACACGAGAGTGTCGATCGGAAAAACGCTGATGCTTGAGCGGAGCTTTGAAGCCGCCAGGATCGCGTTTGCCAAAGCGCTCACCATGCCAGAGGTCCCGGATACCATCAAGGCGGACATCCAGTTACAAATCGGACTGTGTTACTACGATGAGCAGGACTACGAACGCGCCAAACCAGAGCTCATGAAGGTGCTCGAGATGCCAGGCTCAGGTGTCCGGCCACCCTGGGATGGACTCAGTCGCGTCTTTTATCTCCCTTCGCGCGAGGCGATGCTGCGCCTCCGCCTCCGCAACCTCATCTCTGATGGCAACAAGGTGCTCAAGGTCTTGTTCATCGGTTCCAGCCACACCTATCGGGAAGACATTCCAGGACTGGTCACAAAAATCGCGAAGTCAGCACCTGCCGACAAACCACGAATCATAGCTGGTGATTTCGTGCGCATGGGAACGGGCATCAATACCTTCTGGGATGCCGGCGATGCACCAGACACAGCGCGTGGTGTGATCAGCGCAGAGCCTTGGGATGCTGTCGTCTTCGAGACGTTTTACACCATGAAGTCTGACGACCTTTTGAAATACGGAACGCTGTTTGCCGACCTGATCCGAAGCAGGAAGGCCAGGCCGGTGATTTATGAAAGCCCAATTAGGCAGGCTGCTGTTTATCCCGATGTTTTTAAAGAATTCCACGACAACAATGTGGCGCTGGCCAGTGCCGTGAAGGTTCCCCTTGCACCCAGCGTCCACGCCTGGATGCAATTCCTGGGGCCGCATCCAACGGCGGAGCAATTTGGGACCGTCTATGCCGACTATATTCATGCAGCACCCAAGGGAGCTTACATGACAGCGTGCAGCATTTACTCGGCTCTCACTGGATTTAGTCCAGTAGGTCTGGCACACCCCAATCTGTCTGACGCGGATGCCGCCGTTCTTCAGCAAGCAGCCTGGAAAGCATTCCAGGAGTCCAATCCCAACCCGACGCAGTGACCATTGGTTCGTATGAACTCAACAGAAAATCACATATCAACCTGTCCATCGGCGAACTGCACTGAACCCAGCCATCGCCATCCTCAAACTCACGCCGCCATGAATCGAATCCTGACTGTTAGCCTTCTCCTTTGCGCACAATCAATCTCCGTGGTTCCCGTCAAGGCCACCGAGGTCGAAGCCGTTGGAGCACGCCATACAGTCGTCGTCGCAAATGCCTGCGCGTGGCCGAGTCTCACGCTCATGCGCGATGGCACGGTCGTTGCCATTCTGCACAACAGGCCAGCGCACGCCACGATGGAGGCGGATGTGGAATGCTGGGCAAGCAGTGATGGATTGAAGTGGGAGAAACGCAGCACCGTCACCCAGCATGAGCCGCATACGGCCCGATTGAACCACGCTGCGGGGCTCGCAAAGAACGGCGATCTCATCGTGCTGTGTTCCGGCTGGACCGATATGAAGCAGCCCGGGCGGCCAAAGCAGGCGCCCTTCCGCGAAGCCGTGCTGCGCCCCTGGGTGCTGCGTTCAAACGATGGTGGACGCACCTGGACGAAGCGCGACACCTTTCCTGCTGGAGACGCTGGCTGGAGCGAACACATCCCGTTCGGCGACATTTGGAAGGGCTCGGATGACGCACTCCACGCCTCCTGTTATCAGGGCGAAATCAGCGAGGCAGCGACTTCTCAGGCAAAGAACTTACGGTCCTGGCATTTCCGAAGTGATGATGATGGTGCGACTTGGCAGCGCGTTTCATTGATCGGTCCAAGGCACAACGAGACGGACATTTTCCCGCTCGGCGGCAAGGCCTGGCTCGCTGCCGCACGCTTCAATCACTCAGCGGTGGATCTCGTTCGCAGCGATGACTACGGCGTGACGTGGCAGACACCGCGCCGCGTGACGAGCATCGGCGATGGAAAGGATCATGGGGAGGTGAATGACCACCTCAATCGCCTCAAGGATGGCCGCCTGCTCCTGAGCTACACCGTGCGCACCGAGGGCAAGCAGGGCGTCTGCGCAAAGCTTAGCAACGACGAAGGCCACACGTGGACCGAGCCCGTGCGTCTCGCGAACCACATCGGCTGGGCAAAGGGCGGGGGCGATGGCGGTTACCCGAGCAGCGTGCAACTCGTCAACGGGCGCATCGTCACCGCGTGGTATGCAAAGAAGACCGCCGAACACGACGGCTACCACATGGGTGCCACCGTGTGGGAGGCGCCGACTGCGGACAAGCTGCCCGCCATCGAACCCGCACAGCTCGCGGAGTTCACGCATGCGCGCATCACCGAAGCATGGGCCGCCTATGCCGACCTGCTCACCTTTGGCAAAGGCCAGACGCTCGCCCTCCTCGATGATGGCTGCACCCTGTCGAAGCCCGAGTGGAAAGCCGTCGTGGACGGAGTCCCGAAGGTGCGCGCGGCCTACGATGCAGTGGATGGCGACGACGACCCCAAGCACGAAGGCAAGGGCTATCACGGCTCGACCATCGGCATTCCGTCTTCCATCCATTTCGAAAACAAACGCGGCGTCGCCTACAACAACCAACTCGCCATCGTGCGCAGCTTGGAATGCTGCCACGGGAAGATCGCCGACAGCGCGTCGCTCGCCCGCGCCTTGCAATGGGTGATCGACCACCACACCGAGCATCACATCACCACCGTGAATCTCGCGCCCGTCGATGATCAAGAACACGCCGAACCCGTGCCCACCGAAATCGACGACAAGCTCG
>Ga0114970_10004401_pt1 | contig 10257 bp, 2 predicted proteins | sample M_140205_XF_Meta_FD_87030 | JGI IMG/M metagenome (GOLD analysis project Ga0114970, IMG submission 87030) | Freshwater microbial communities from Lake Montjoie, Canada to study carbon cycling - M_140205_XF_MetaG | ecosystem: Environmental > Aquatic > Freshwater > Lake | place: Lake Montjoie... | reverse complement strand
TCACGTTCGCCAAGGTGTCAACGAGCATCGGCCTGTCGAACACCTCATCTGACTCACTCGTTCAAATATCAGGCTCGTTCGACTCTCAAGGGAACTTCAGTTTCACCGGTTCAGGTGGAGTGAAGCTAGCGGCCATCAACTTCACCCTGGCGGTGACTGCCGCAGCGCAGGGTTCGAACATGTCGGTGACGGCGAACACCAACTTGCTGATCGCCGGATCAGGCTTCGCCTTGACGGGCACATTTACCAAGGTGTCGGACGGCGTGAAGATAACGATGTCGATTACGTCGGGTATGACCATCTCCGGATTCAATCTTGGAACGACGACAGTGACTGTCTTTGTTCAGCCGGGAACCGAGTATGTGTTGGTCACCAACTCGCTCTCACTCGGTGGAGTCTTCAGCTCCTATCTGAACGGAACATTGGGCGCCGTCAATGGCGATGCAGTGTTCAACTTCGCACTTTCCTCAGGTATCAATATCCCAGGAGTCTCGATCTCTGGAACGCTGAACCTGAGTAACTGTGCGACGTCATCATGCACGTCGGTCGGATCATTTACAGCGTCTGTTTCAGGTCAGTTCAAGGACTTCTACGGATTCAGTTATTCGTTCAGTTCGGTGACCGTGAGTTCGAACTGGTCATTTGCTGTCCAGTCCTCAGGTTCGACGAGTAGTTGTAGTGAGTGGACGTCGTTTGGCATCGTTCGATTCAAGGCCTGCTTCTCCGGTAGTTACAACATCTCCCTCTCGACCAGTGCTCCCAACGTGTCGTTCTCGGTCGGACTCAACGTTGCCGTGGAGCGTTCAATCTGGGTCGTCACGGTGAGTTGCACGGGCCGCTGGTACAACCCGCGCTCGTGGAGATGCACCGCCAATGCAGGGTGGGGATCCAGTCGTCCACTTGTGTCCATCAGCGGCACGGTGGACTCCAACGGAAATGTTCGATCTTCCTTTAATGGAATCGTATGGAGGTTCAAGATCTGATGCGTTTCAAACATTCTCTTGATTCAGGTCTGCAGGTTCATGCAACGCCAACGTCAACATCCTCGACGCGCAGAAGGCGCGCGGGGGTTGGTGCGATTCTGGCTGTTGTGCTGCTGCCACTCGCCGCGGTCGTTCTGGCCGGCGGCTCGGTGTCCGCGCTCTCGCTCTCACGGCGCCCCTCAAGCATTTTGCTCGTGAGTGGAGGGGCGGCTCGGAATTTGGTCGTAAGTGGGGCAGCGCCAGGGTGCGGTTTGAACTGTTCGGGCCAAAACTTTTCCGGATCAAATCTTTCCGGACAGGACCTGTCGTCTGTGAACTTCACGAACGCGAATCTCTCGAACGCGAATCTTGCGAATGCCGATCTTTCAAACGCGAATCTGACTGGCGCCAATCTGACGGGCGCGAATTTGACGGGTACGCAGACCAGCGGTGTTACGTGGTCAAATGCGACATGTCCTGATGGGGCGGCGGCCAATACCGTCGGAACCTGGCATCACGTCGTCGGGACGGTGGGTCCGGCCGGAATGAATGTCTTTGTCGACGGTGCGCTGGCGGCTTCAAACTCGACCACGGTCGGGGAGGGATTTGCGTCGTATTTCCTTTTCGGCGGTTCGGCCGATGCAAACGCTACGGGTAAGTCGGCTCGGATTGCCCACGCCGCGGTGTTCCCAAATCAGCTCACAGCAAGCCAGGTCAAGGCGTTGTACGGGGTTCGCGCTTCGACGACGGGGCAATCGCGGTTGGTGAACTCTCTGAATCCGCTCTTCTATCTTCCCCTTGACAGTGGAACTACCAATGCAGGAGCCGGAAGCTTGGGCAACGGCGTTCTCGGCATTAACACCGGCGGCTCAGCACAATCGTCAACGACTGTCGGCCCAACTCGTTCTGGGTCGTATTTGTTCACCAGTGCACGGGTGTCGTCATCCACTCCGTATACCCTCAGCAATACTTCGGCGTATTCGCTGTCGTTCTGGTTCCAGGCGAATTCTGGGTACCAGGCCCTTACGCGAGTTTCGCCCTTGTCGGCTTCGCAGGGATATTCAGGCCAAGGCACCGCTGTGCTGGAATACACCAATAGCGGCTACATCGGGCTCTATCAACCAAATGCAGTGACTGGTGGATCTGCCTACATCCGATCGACCACGACGTATGCGTCCGGAACTACCCCAAGTTGCGTAACGAATTTGGCGGCGTCGATGAACGGCACCTTTGTCGGCCCTGGTGCGGACTTGCAGAACATCAATTTCGGATCGGCTGATCTTTCGAATCGTGATCTGAGCTGGGCCAACATTTCCGGCGCAAATCTTTCCGGAGCGACTCTGACTGGCCTCATCGCCTCAAACGTGACGTCGTCGAGCACGACGCGGCTTCCCGTTGGCTGGTCTGTGAACAACGGCTATCTCGTTGGCCCGGGTGCGAATCTTTCGAATGCTGACCTCTCCGGAATGGACCTGTCGGGAGCCAATGTTTCGAATGCCAATTTCAGTGGCGCAACCTTTAGTGGGACAACTCTTCGCTACGCGAACGTCACCAGCGCAAACTTTTCATCGACTTCGCTATCTGGACTTATCACGGGCGGATTGATCGGCACAGCGACCACACTCCCAACCGGGTGGACTCAGCAATCAGGATGGTTTCTGGGCCAGAACGCCAATCTCACCGGAATGAAGCTGACAGGAACCGATCTCACAGGCCTGAATCTCTCCGGGGCAAACCTCACGAACGCGCTTCTGACGACCGTGAACCTGACGAATGCCAACCTCTCTAGCGCCAATCTGAAGAACACCAAACTTTCGGGTGTCAATCTCTCAGGGGCAAACCTCGCCAGTGTGACGGGGACGGGAATCACGGGCACATCGCTCACTTCGAACGCCCAAACCACTCTGTCGAGTACGGATTGGAAGATTGTCGGAGGAGTCCTCGTTGGCCCAAGTGCCAACTTAAAGAACGTCAATCTTTCGAGTCTCAATCTTTCAAATACGAATCTCACTAGCGCAACGTTGACTGGCGCCAACATCTCAGGAACGAATTTCACAGGTGCCACACTCACCAACGTCTTGAGCGGTTCGTTGCAGTCATCGACGGCGCCGACATTGCCTAGCAATTGGTCGGTTGTGAGCGGTTATCTGATCGGTCGAGGGGCCAATCTCACAAACCTTTCGGTGTCACCACCTAGAACCTCGGTCTCGGCGGCCGCACTAAGCGCGAGTTCAACAACCGTGAGAGTCGCGGCGGCGTCGGCGTTCCCGCAGTCGGGGACGTTCTCAATCCAGATCGATAATGAGATCATGAGCGTCACCGCAGGAGCCGGTTCGACGACATGGACAGTTTCGAGAGGTAGTGCGGGAACAACTGCGGCCGCTCACATCATTGGCGCCTCTGTTGTTCAGACGACTGGCATCAACTTGTCAAACGCCTTCTTAGTCGATGCGAATCTCGCGGGTGCGAATCTGGCGTATGCGAACTTGGGCGATGCAAATTTGAGCAATGCGAAGCTGACGAACGCAAATCTGACCGGTGCCAGGATGAACTCGGGCACGAACTTGTACACAACCGTCCTCGCGGGGGCCACGTTTCGTTCAGCCAACTTAAGTGGCGTGAACTTCGGCAATGTCATCTTGACCGCGACGGTGGGAACCTCCACGGTGAACGGTGCCAACTTCGCCGGTGCGTCCGTGACGGGTGCCTACTTTGGTCCTGTGAGTTTGTCGACATCAAATATCACGGGCATCCGTTCCGGCAGTGTCAGCGGAACACCGGTTCTGCCAACTGGTTGGTTCCTGAGCCAAGGGTATTTGGTCGGTCCCTCGGCGAATCTCTCGGGACTCAACCTCACGGGAGTTTCGTTTTCGGGAGTCACTGGGCTCTCTGGCGTCAACATGTCGAACTCAAACCTGACGAACGTGAACTTCTCTAATGCGTCTCTCCTGGGATTCGATCTAAGTGGGGCAAACCTCACCGGAACGAACTTCACGAACGCCAATCTCAACGGAGTCATTTCTGGATCAGTGACATCCACGAGTGCGCCGACGCTTCCCGCATCGTGGACGCTCACCAACGGTTACTTGATTGGCCCGGGCGCGAATCTTTCGGGGGCGTCGTTGGCGAGTATCAACCTCTCAAACAGGGCACTGAATACGACAAATTTCTCAAACGCCACATTGACCAACGCCAACTTCTCGGGCGCGGTCTTGACGAGCGGCATTTTCACCAGTGCCAATCTTTCAGGCGCGAACTTGAGCAGTGCGTCGCTGAAAGATGCGAATCTCACGTCGGCCAACCTTTCGGGGGCAAACCTCTCGAGCGTGGCGCTTCTCGGAGCCACGATCAATTCGACGAACTTCTCGAGCGCAACATTGACGAACGTTACATCAGGCTCTTTGGTCTCAACCTCTGCGCCCACATTCCCCTCGGGATGGGGACTTGTCGGCGGATACATCCTCGGCTCGACTGCTGATCTGACGAATGCATCGTTGACAAGTGCGAATCTCGGAACATACAACTTGTCGAGCGCAACGCTGACAGGTGTGAAGTCGGGTTCGTTGACGGGTACCCCGACACTGCCATCTACATTCCGCATGATTGGTGGCTACCTCGTTGGCCCAGGAGCGGACCTCACCAACGCGACCCTCACAAATCAAAACCTGTCCACGTTGAGTCTCAACGGAACGATTTTGAAGGGAGCTTCGCTCGGCGGCGCGAATCTGTCGGCCAATACTCTCACTGGCGTCATAAGCGGATCCCTTACGTCAACGCCGACACTTCCGACTGGCTACTCAGTGAAGGGCGGCTACATCGTGGGCCCCGGAGTGGACCTCACAAATGCAAACTTCCCTCAGGTCGGTTTCAGCAAGACGGATTTCACCAACGTCAGTCTTCAAGGTGCGACCTTGAAGGGCACCGATCTCTCAATGACGACCATGACCGGCGTGAAGTCCGGATCAGTGACCGGCTTCCCGAAGTTGCCCTCGGGATGGACTGTTTCCAACGGGTATCTCATCGGCAAGGGCGCCAACCTCACCGACGCAAATATTTCCGGCGTCGATCTCACTGGTTTCGATCTGCAGAGTACGAAATTCAACAACGCTCAGGTGCAAGGTGTGAACTTCACCAACGCGAACCTCACCAGTGCGAACTTCACCAGCGCGAACCTCGGCCCGATATCGGTGACGACGACGTTGACGGGAGCGATCGACTCCTCTCAGGGCACCATCACGGTGAACTCATCGACTGGCTTCCCCAGTCGCGGGACGTTCATCATCTTGGTTGGCTCAGAGAAGATGACAGTGACAGCTGGAAACACAACGACAAGTTGGACTGTCACGCGAGCTCAGTACGCGACGGTGGCCGCAGCGCAGTCATCGGGTGCGACTGTCACTCTTCAACAGGCCGGAGCCAATTTCACCGGCGCGACGATGACGGCAACGAACTTGACGAACTCGACGCTCAACGGCGTCACCTCATCGGGGATCACCGTTTCCGGTTCTAACCCGACGCTCCCTGCCAACTGGACATTGATCGAGGGTGGATTCCTCGTCGGGCCGGGTTCAAATCTGTCGGGTGCGACGATGACCGGCCGGAATTTCAGCGGCGTGAACTTTTCGCAGGTAATTCTCGTTGGGGCCAACCTGTCGAATTCGAACATGTCGAATGCGAATCTCACGAATGCGTCCATCACAAGTGCGGTCGTGAATGGAACAACTCTGACTGGTGCGACTCTGACGGGCCTGGCATCCGGGGGAGTCACGGGATCACCGACGCTGTCCTCTGGTTACAGATTGCAGAATGGATTCATTCTTGGGCAGAGCCTCGACCTTCGAGGAGCGATCCTTCAGAACCAGAACCTTGAGAATCTGAATCTCTCGAGTTCGAATCTGAGCGGCGCCAACTTGAACGGCGCCACGGTCCCATCTTCGACCACTCTCACCAGTACGAATCTTTCGAATGCGTCGCTTCAATCGGCGAACTTCAGTGGAGCAAATCTTTCAAGCGCAAACCTGTCGGGTACCAGCCTCTCCGGTGCCGATCTTTCCTCGGCGACACTGGGATCATCGACAACCGTTTCGAGTTCTACCTCGTTCGCGAACGCGAACCTCTTTGGCGCATCAATCAATGGTCTCAGTCTGTCAACCGTTGGGTCCGGAAATCTCTCGGGCCTCAAGTCAGGTTCGATTACCGGGACACCTTCGCTTCCTTCGGGATGGTGGACGACCCCATCGGGCGGCTACCTCGTGGGTTCGGGTGCGAACCTGCAGAATGCAAACCTTGATGGAGTGACATTTTCATCACCGAATTTCTCAGGTGTTGACCTGCAAAATGCGTCGTTCTATGGGGCGATTCTTTCTAGTGCGAACTTCGCCAGCGCCGATTTGTCAGGAGCCAACTTTCAAGGCGCCCAACTGAAGAATGCCGACCTCTCCTCGGCGACGGTTTCGTCAGTAGACATGAGTTATGCCGGAATTGCACAAATCAAATTGCCGTCAACGGTGAAACAGCTCAATACCGTTGGCGTCAACTTCTGTACTGCGAATTACTCGTTCTCGTCCTCGTCGGCGACGTGGTCAGGTACGGGTTCCGGCACCTGCACTTCGTGGAACGTCTCTGCAGATTTGCCTTCGAACTGGCAGATCTTCGACGGAGGAGCAAGCAACACTCGATCGTTCCTCGCTGGACCCGGTGCAAGCCTCTACGGCGCTGATCTTTCCAACTGGAACATGAGCGGTATTCAGCTCCAGAACGTTTCATCGGGGTTCCTCAAGGCCTGTCCTACGGCGCTTCCCTCTAATTGGGTCTGTCGGAGCGTAGGAACGAAGACCGACTTTGTCGCCAACGATGGCACCAGCAACAACTATTGGCTGCTTGGTCCCAGCGTGGATCTGAGTTCGCAGGACTTCACACAGTTGACGAGTCCGACGCTCCGGGATGCGTATGTCGTTGGCGCAAATATGGCTGGTTCCGATTTCTCGACGAGCGATTTCACCGGCATCAATCTTGGCGACAGTGTCGACTTGACGAACACGAACCTCAACGGCACGTGGCTCAATGGTGCCTATATCCGCAACTTGTCGAGTACAACGGGCCTGCAACTGGGGAGTAACTACAGCATCGTTTCCCGTCCGTCCGGACGCAGCAATGGGCCAGACAATGTGTTGGCGGGTCCGATGATGAGCTTTTACGGGTTTGACCTGTCCGGTTGGGATCTCTCGGGCAAGAATCTCAATTACGCGTTCTTCGAGTACACCAATTTGACTGGCACGAATCTGTCAAACACCAACCTGAGGGGCGCGCGTTTGGCGCGATCGACGTTTACCAATACCAACCTGACGAACGCCTACATGGGCATGACGAGTCAAGGCGATTACTCACGAGCCGACCTGAATTGGGGAGGGACGTCCTCGCAGTACTCGGTCTCCTCTCCATTCGATACAACGTGTCCTGGCGGACTCGTGCTCGGGGCGTTCACCACAAGCAAGAACAACAACGCGGGTATCAAAGCGCTTGGTTTCAATTGTTATCCCATTACTGATGAGGGGAACCCGAGTTACTCCAATGTTCAGACCCTCCAAGTGAAGGACCTGTACTCAGCTGGGCAGTGGTGGCTGGGTTGCCAGAGCGATGAAATGGCTCTAGGCCTTCAGGCATACGCCGATGACAACGGCGTGAAAAACGTTGGGCCCATTTGTGCCAAATTCCCCTCGGCAACCGGTGCCTACGCGCGAGGCATGGTCCTGACTGATGCATCCACACAGCTTTATGGCAGCGACAAGGGAAAGTGGGGAAACAAGTCCTACATTTGCCCAACCGGGCAGTGGCTCGTCGGCCTGCAAGCGCAAACGAGCGTGGATCGCGTGCACAAGATCAATCAGGCAATCTGCCAAGCGTGGAACACGGAAAATGCATCTGGTCTGGTTAGCGGCGGCGGGATTGTCGGACAGCCAAACCTTTCGTTCGGGTGGAAAGTGGTGAACGGGTTCCTCGTGGGGCCAGGCGTCAACCTGTCGAACAAGGATCTCTCGGGACAGAATCTCTCGGGAGTGAACCTTGGCAATGCCAACCTTGATGGAACCAATTTGACCAATGCGAATTTGGACTATGTCCGTTCGGACGGAATTACGGGCACCCCGACGCTAAGTGGGGGCTACGGAATACGACGCGGCTACCTGCTGGGCCCAAAGGTTTCCCTCTACGGTGCAAATCTCAGTAGCGAGGACCTTTCGAGTTGGACTATGTCGGGGGCATCGTTCGTGCAGACGAATCTGTCGAGTGTGAACTTCACCAGCGCGACTCTTTCAAATGCGTTCTTCGGCCACTATTCGACGAACATGAACTACGTCAACTTCTCCAGCGCCAACCTGTCCAGTGCGGACATGTCATACCGCTCTTACAACGTTGGCCAAAATCTTTCATCTGCAAACGCCACCAACGCGCTATTCATCCGTACGGATCTCGATGGTGGTAGCACGAACCGAAACCTAAATGGTTCGTCGTCTTTCAATTACACGAACTTCACGGGTGCCATCATCGCGAATTCGGGTCTTACTGGGAATCTCCGCTCCGTCACCTTCTCTAACCCCGCACTAAATTTGGGTAGAGATAATTACTGGTACGGCTCTTACTACCAGTTCCCGTCTGGAAAGTCCCTTAATTCATCCGGACAAATCAACCCATAGTCCGGTGACCGGGAAACAAAATATGCCGAAACAAAGGGATTTTCTCATGAATCAAGGAAGAACATTCAAGCGCCTAGGTGCAGTTGCGTGCGGCGTTGTTCTTCTCGTCGGTGCGTTTCCAAGTGTGGCTGGCGCTTCGGGTACGCGGAATGTTTTCGGTCAACCGACACCAAGTCATGAGCCCGTAACGCTTGATCCCGGAACACCGGGAAGTTTGGGTGCGCTGCTTGATGGTCCAACGCAGCCGGTGGTCAATGCAGCAGGCGATTTGTTCATTACGAATTTCGGCGATGGAACGAGTGGGGGAGTCATTGTTGTTCCCGGAGCTTCGACGACGTCGGTGTTTGGCCAAGCGGTAACTCCGAATCAGCCGGTGGCGTTGAATCCTGGCGACCCGACACTTGATTCACTGCTTGATAATCCTTGGGGCGCGACTGTCAGTGCTCAGGGCGATCTTTTCATTGCGAACTTTTCGTATCTCGGCCCGGGCAGTGTTGTGGTGATCCCGGGTTCGTCGACGACGACTCTCTTTGGACAGAGCGTTACGCCCAATCAACCGGTTGAACTCAACCCGGGATCCTTGACGACGTTCGCTTCGCTGGTGAACGGCCCTTCGGGAATTGCGATTGATCGAACCGGCAATCTGTTTGTCGCAAACTTCTCTGATGGCATGATCTTGGCGATTCCGAGTTCGGCAACGACTTCGATCTTTGGCGAGTCGGTCACGCCGAACGAACCGCTTGCGATTGACCCAGGAACCGCGGAGAGTCTCGCGAACCTTGTGACCCAGCCCGGAGCGCTTGCGATCGATGCTCACGGTGACCTCTATATATGTGACTATTTGGCGGGCAATCAGATCACGGTGATCCCTTCGCCGGCGTCCTCGACTGTCTTCGGTCAAAGCGTCGCTCCGAATCAGCCCACCACCCTTGATCCGGGCACGCCGGGAACATTGACTGGTCTCGTGGCATCGCCATTGGGTTTGGCGTTTGATGCGTCTGGTGACTTGTTCATCACAAGCAACGACGGCATTTCGAGCAACCAGATCATCGTTGTGCCGAGTGCATCAGCAACTTCAATCTTTGGACAGTCCGTGACGCCCAATGTCCCTGTGGTTCTCGACCCGGGCACGGCGGGGAGTCTCGGCATGCTCCTCGACGAACCCAACGGACTGGCCTTCGATGGCGCTGGTGACCTCTTCGTTGCGAACTTCTACAGCAACACCGTGACCGTCATTGCCACCGAAACTGTTCCCGGACCACCGACTGATGTGAATGCGGTTCCCGGCGACGGACAAGTTCTCGTGTCGTGGAACGCACCCCTTGATACTGGTGGGCTCGTCATCACCGGCTACACCGCAACAGCCTTCCCCGGGGGAGCGTCATGCACATCGACAACGACCTCGTGCGTGATCACGGGCCTCACAAATGGGGACACGTATTCGATCACGGTGACAGCAACAAATGCAGTTGGGACATCGGACCCGTCAGATGCAGTTTCGGTCACGATCGAACTCGTGCCGACGTTCGCCGGCTGAACCCACCAGCGTTCCGCCGATGCAGCTACGGGGCTAGATGCCCATCGCAAAGAAGTCGAGTTGCCAG
>Ga0114970_10004400_pt1 | contig 10258 bp, 16 predicted proteins | sample M_140205_XF_Meta_FD_87030 | JGI IMG/M metagenome (GOLD analysis project Ga0114970, IMG submission 87030) | Freshwater microbial communities from Lake Montjoie, Canada to study carbon cycling - M_140205_XF_MetaG | ecosystem: Environmental > Aquatic > Freshwater > Lake | place: Lake Montjoie... | reverse complement strand
TGCTGCTCAATGCGGGCGCCGCGCTCTACGCCGCAGGCGTGGCGGCCTCGATAGACGAGGGCGTCAAGCGTGCCCGCGAGGCCGTGGCCAGCGGCGCTGCGCAAGCCAAGCTCAGCCAGTTCGTCGCGCTGACGCAGCGCTTCAAGCCCGTTTAAGGACAGGTCCCGACATGTCAGACATCTTGCAACGCATCGTCGCGGTCAAGCGCGAAGAACTGGTCGCAGCGCGCGCCGTCCTCAGCGAGGCGGCAATGCGCGAGCTCGCGCAAGGCCAGGCCCCAACACGCGGCTTTGCCGCGGCGCTGCGTGCCAAGCTCGCCGCAGGCGAGCCGGCGGTGATCGCCGAGGTCAAGAAAGCCAGCCCCAGCAAGGGCGTGATCCGCGAGCACTTTGTCCCGGCCGAGATCGCTGCGAGCTATGCCGGCCATGGCGCGGCCTGCCTGAGTGTGCTGACCGACGTGCAGTTCTTTCAGGGTCATGACGACTATCTGCGCCAGGCCCGAGCCGCTTGCGCGCTACCGGTGCTGCGCAAGGATTTCATGGTCGATCCCTACCAGGTGATCGAGTCGCGCGCGATCGGCGCCGATTGCATCCTGCTGATCGCCGCCTGCCTGTCGGATGGGCAGATGGCCGAGCTCGAGGCCTGCGCGATCGGGCTTGGGCTGGACGTGCTGGTCGAGGTTCACGACGGCGACGAGCTCGACCGCGCACTGCGGCTCAAGACCCCGCTGCTGGGCATCAACAACCGCAACCTGCGCAGCTTCGAGGTCAGCCTGGATGCCACGCTGGACTTGCTGCCCAGGGTGCCGCCCGACCGATTGCTGGTGACCGAGTCGGGCATAGCCTGGCGTGCCGACGTGCAGCGCATGCGCGCGGCCGGTGTCCATGCCTTTCTGGTCGGCGAGGCTTTTATGCGGGCTGACGACCCTGGCGCTGCGCTGGCGGCGCTGTTTTCTTGAGCGCGGTCGGGCGGTCGGCCGCTGGCCTCGGCAACCGGTTGATCGAGCCGCTGGCCGGACTGCTGGCCTTGGCGCCCGGCGACTGGGCTCCGCTGGTCCGCGATTGGATGGCCACGGCCGAGGGCCAGAGCCTGCTGCGTTTCGTCGCGCAACGCCAAGCCGCGGATGTGGTGATTTACCCGGCCCAGGTGCTGCGTGCGCTCGAACTCACGCCGCGCTCCGCAGTGCGGGTGGTGATCCTGGGCCAGGATCCGTACCATGGCGCCGGTCAGGCCGAAGGCCTGGCTTTTTCGGTGCCTGCGGGCATCCGTCCGCCGCCCAGCCTGCGCAACATCCTCGATGAAATCTCGCGAAGTCTCGGGTTTGTGCGCCCGACCAGCGGCCACCTGGGCGCTTGGGCTCGGCAGGGCGTGCTGCTGCTCAACACGGTGCTGACAGTCGAAGACGGCAGCCCAGCAGCCCATGCCAAGCGCGGCTGGGAGGCCTTGACCGACGCACTGATTGTGGCCACGGCCAGCGACTCGGGTGCCAAGGCCTACCTGCTGTGGGGCGCCCACGCCCAGGCCAAGGCCGGGCTGATCGAGGCCGCAGGCGGCGGACGCCACCGGGTGCTGCTGGCCAACCATCCTTCGCCGCTGTCGGCCCGGCGGCCGCCGCTGCCTTTCATAGGCTGTGACCACTTCAGCCGGGTCCGGGACTTTCTCACCAGCCTGCACGCCCCGCCCATCGATTGGTCGCTCTGATCGCCCCGGGGCCGGCAGCCCCGCCATGGGGGTCCTTCAGAGCGGCAGAGCCGGATGCGCTTGAGAGTTCGGGGCTTGTGGCGCGACGGCGGCCATCAAGGCGTGCTTCGGTCGCGCGCAGTCTGCTATAGTCCGGGGTTCGCTGCGGAGGGGTGCCCGAGTGGCTAAAGGGGGCAGACTGTAAATCTGTTGGCTTACGCCTACGGTGGTTCGAATCCACCCTCCTCCACCACAGCGAAATTTTTTTGGGTCCCATGGCCAGTTTGTTTTGCTCAACGTGAGGCAGGTTGGCGCTGGGTCGGCGAGGCGGGAGTAGTTCAATGGTAGAACATTAGCCTTCCAAGCTAAATACGCGGGTTCGATTCCCGCTTCCCGCTCCAGCTTTGTTTGTAATCATTTTCTTGGCTTTCACCACAGCTTTGGGCCTGGTCGTCGTGTCCAAAGCTGTGGTGATGCCCATGTGGCTCAGTGGTAGAGCACCCCCTTGGTAAGGGGGAGGTCGCGCGTTCGATCCGCGCCATGGGCACCAGCTCTTTTATTCATCATGGTTTCCTGTTTGATCGCGAGGAGCGCGCAACATGGCAAAGAGTAAATTCGAACGTACCAAGCCCCACGTCAACGTGGGCACGATCGGTCACGTCGACCATGGCAAGACCACGCTGACGGCGGCGATCACCAAGGTGCTGGCGCAGAAGTTTGGCGGCGAGTTCAAGGCCTACGACCAGATCGATGCGGCGCCGGAAGAAAAAGCCCGGGGCATCACGATCAACACCGCGCACGTCGAGTACGAGACCGCGAACCGCCACTACGCGCACGTCGACTGCCCGGGTCACGCCGACTATGTGAAAAACATGATCACCGGTGCGGCGCAGATGGATGGCGCGATATTGGTGTGCTCGGCCGCTGACGGCCCGATGCCCCAAACGCGTGAGCACATCCTGCTGGCGCGCCAAGTTGGCGTGCCTTACATCATCGTGTTCCTGAACAAGTGCGACATGGTCGACGACGCCGAGCTGCTCGAGCTGGTCGAGATGGAAGTGCGCGAGCTGCTCGACAAGTACGATTTCCCGGGCGACGACACCCCGATCATTCACGGCAGCGCCAAGCTCGCGCTCGAAGGCGACACCGGCGTGATGGGCGAGCAAGCCATCATGAAGCTGGCTGATGCGCTCGACAGCTACATCCCGACGCCCGAGCGTGCGATCGACGGCGCATTCCTGATGCCGGTCGAGGACGTTTTCTCGATCTCGGGCCGTGGCACCGTGGTGACGGGCCGGATCGAGCGCGGCATCATCAAGGTTGGCGAGGAAATCGAGATCGTGGGTATCGCCAACACGCAGAAGACCACCTGCACTGGCGTTGAAATGTTCCGCAAGCTGCTCGACCAGGGCATGGCCGGCGACAACGTCGGTATCTTGCTGCGCGGCACCAAGCGCGAAGATGTGCAGCGCGGCCAGGTGCTGTGCAAGCCCGGCAGTGTCAAGCCGCATACGCACTTCACGGCCGAGATCTACGTGCTGAGCAAGGAAGAGGGCGGCCGCCACACGCCGTTCTTCAACAACTATCGCCCCCAGTTCTACTTCCGCACGACGGACGTGACGGGCGCGGTGGAGTTGCCGGCTGACAAGGAAATGGTGATGCCTGGCGACAACGTCAGCATCACGGTCAAGCTGATTGCGCCGATCGCGATGGAAGAAGGTCTGCGTTTCGCGATCCGCGAAGGCGGCCGCACTGTTGGCGCCGGCGTCGTCGCCAAGATCATTGCTTAAACCTTGCATGACCTGCCGGGACGGTTGCCCTGCGACCGCTTCGGCTTCATCGCTCTTTACCAAGGACAAGTCATGCAAAAGCAAAAGATCCGCATTCGCCTGAAGGCGTTTGACTACAAGCTGATTGACCAGTCAGCGCTCGAGATCGTCGAGACGGCAAAGCGCACTGGCGCCATCGTCAAAGGGCCCGTGCCACTGCCAACGCGCATGCAGCGGTTTGACATTCTGCGTTCGCCGCACGTCAACAAGACCTCGCGCGATCAGTTCGAGATCCGCACCCACCAACGCCTGATGGACATCGTTGACCCGACCGACAAGACCGTCGACGCGTTGATGAAACTCGACCTGCCGGCTGGTGTGGACGTCGAAATCAAGCTGCAATAAGTAGGCCGGCTTGCGGGCTGACCCGCAAGCGAGCTATACTCATCAGCTTTTCGCCGACGGCACAGCATCAAGCTGGGCCGATCAGCAAAATGCCCAGAGCCCGACTGCAGCAGCATCGCAGTTTGGCTCCTGGACAAAAGTCATCCCCGGCCAATCGATGTCGGGTGTTTGAAACAAAAGCCCCTTCCAATGAAATGGATCGGGGGCTGGAGAAAAGCCATGACGACAGCCGCAACAGGCTATCGACTCGGTTTGCTGGGCCGCAAGGTCGGCATGATGCGTATCTTCACAGACGATGGCGACGCCATCCCTGTGACGGTGCTCGATGTGTCGAACAACCGCGTCACCCAGGTCAAAACCGAGCAAAACGACGGCTATAACGCCCTGCAAGTGGCGTTCGGTTCACGCAAAGCTTCTCGCGTGTCCAAGCCAGCTGCTGGCCACCTTGCCAAGGCAGGTGTGGAATCCGGCGAAATCCTGCGCGAGTTCCGCGTCGCCGCCGAAATCCTCGGCGACTATGCGCCGGGTGCTACCGTGCCCGTGACCTTGTTTGCTGTGGGCCAGATGGTGGATGTGCAAGGCACATCCATCGGCAAGGGCTTCACCGGCACGATCAAGCGCCATCATTTCAAATCACAGCGTGCGTCGCACGGCAACAGCCGGTCGCACAACGTGCCTGGATCGATTTCGATGGCGCAGGATCCTGGTCGCGTGTTCCCAGGCAAGAAGATGTCCGGCCATTTGGGCGACGACACCGTCACGACCCAGAACCTGGACATCGTGCGCATCGACGAAGTCCGTCAGCTCCTGCTGGTGCGCGGCGCAGTTCCGGGCTGCAACAGCGGTTTCGTGACGGTGAGACCCGCCATCAAGGTCAAGGCCAAGAAAGGAGCCCAGTGATGCAGCTCGAGCTCCTGAACGACCAAGGCCAGGCCACTGACAAGTTCGACGCGCCTGACACCGTGTTTGCGCGCGACTACAACGAAGCACTGGTGCACCAGGTGGTCGTGGCCTACCAGGCCAACGCCCGCCAAGGCACCCGCGCACAGAAGAACCGCGAAGCGGTTCACCACAGCACCAAGAAGCCTTGGCGTCAGAAGGGCACCGGCCGCGCACGCGCCGGGTCGACCTCGTCGCCGATCTGGCGTGGGGGTGGTCGCACCTTCCCGAACAAGGCTGACGAGAACTTTTCGCACAAGGTCAACAAGAAGATGTACCGCGCCGGCATGGCGGCCATTCTTTCGCAGCTGGCGCGTGACGGTCGTCTGGCCGTCGTCGACTCGATCTCGATCGAGGCGCCGAAGACCAAGCTCCTGGCGGCCAAGTTCAAGGCGATGGGCCTGGAGTCGGTGTTGGTGATTGCCGACGTTGTCGACGACAACCTGGCGCTGGCCTCGCGCAACCTGGCCAATGTGCTGGTGATCGAGCCGCGTTACGCCGATCCGCTGTCGTTGGTTTATTACAAGAAGATTCTTGTGACCAAGGCGGCGATCGAGCAGCTCAAGGAGATGTTCGCATGAGCCACGGTGCAATGAATCTGAAGTTCACCGAAGCCCGTCTGGCCCAGGTTCTGGTCGCGCCTATCGTGTCCGAAAAGGCCACCAGCGTGCTCGAGAAGAACAACCAGGTGTTGTTCAAGGTGCTGCGCGATGCGACCAAACCCGAGATCAAGGCGGCAGTCGAACTGCTGTTCAAGGTCGAGGTGTTAGAGGTCAACGTCGCCAACCAAAAGGGCAAGGCCAAGCGCTTCGGCGGTCGGATCGGCCGCCGCGACCACGCCAAGAAGGCGTATGTGTCGTTGAAGCCGGGCCAGGAGCTCAACTTCACTGGGGAGGCTGCGTAAACCATGGCCGTCGTCAAAGTCAAACCCACTTCACCAGGCCGCCGTGCCGTGGTCAAAGTGGTGCACAAGCACCTGCACAAGGGCGCGCCCGAGGCATCTTTGCTCGAGCCCCAGAAGCAGAATTCCGGCCGCAACAACAACGGCCATATCACAGTTCGTCACAAGGGCGGTGGTCACAAGCACCACTACCGTGTGGTCGATTTCGTGCGCAACAAGGATGGCATTCCAGCCAAGGTTGAGCGCATCGAGTACGACCCGAACCGAACAGCGCACATTGCACTGGTCTGCTACGCCGATGGCGAGCGCCGCTACATCATTGCTCCGCGTGGGCTTGAGATCGGTGCCAAGCTGCTGAGCGGTGCCGAGGCGCCGATCAAGGCGGGCAACACGCTGCCGATTCGCAACATTCCAGTCGGCTCAACCATTCACTGCGTCGAGATGTTGCCTGGCAAAGGCGCGCAGATCGCGCGCTCAGCCGGCACCTCGGTGACCTTGATGGCGCGTGAGAGCACCTACGCGCAGGTTCGTTTGCGCTCGGGTGAGGTTCGCAAGATCCACATCGACTGCCGTGCCACGATTGGCGAGGTCTCCAACGAAGAGCACAACCTGCGCCAGTACGGCAAGGCTGGAGCGATCCGCTGGAGGGGCATCCGTCCGACAGTCCGAGGTGTTGCGATGAACCCGGTCGACCACCCGCACGGCGGCGGCGAAGGCCGCACTGGCGAAGGTCAGGCGCAGGTGTCGCCGTGGAACACGCTGACCAAGGGCTACCGCACTCGCAGCAACAAGCGCACACAGAGCATGATCGTGTCGCGGCGCAAGAAGTAAGGGTATCGATCCATGGCACGCTCACTCAAAAAAGGTCCCTTCGTGGACCACCACCTTCAGGCCAAAGCTGAAAAAGCCGTGGCCGGCAAGGACAAGAAGCCGATCAAGACTTGGTCCCGTCGTTCGACGATCCTGCCTGATTTCATCGGTCTCACGATCGCCGTTCACAACGGTAAACAACACGTCCCCGTGTATGTGAGCGACCAAATGGTCGGTCACAAGCTCGGTGAGTTCGCGATGACCCGAAATTTCAAGGGTCATCCGGCGGACAAGAAAGCGAAGCGGTAAGGGGCCGACGATGGAAACCAAAGCAATCGTACGAGGAGTGCGCCTGTCGGCCGACAAGGGCCGATTGGTAGCCGATCTCGTTCGCGGCAAGAAGGTGGACCAGGCCCTCAACATCCTGGCATTCACCCAAAAGAAGGCTGCCGGTATCGTCAAGAAGGCCCTGGAGTCCGCGATCGCGAACGCCGAGCACAACGACGGCGCCGACATCGACGAGCTCAAGATCACCTCGATCTACATCGAGCAAGGCGCCACGCTCAAGCGCTTCTCGGCTCGCGCCAAGGGCCGTGGCAACCGCATCAGCAAGCCCACATGTCACATTTACGTGACAGTCGGTAACTGAAAGGCTGGGGAAAAATATGGGACAAAAGATCCATCCGACTGGCTTTCGCCTTTCGGTGACCCGCGCCTGGGCTTCGCGCTGGTACGCCTCACGGCGCAACTTTGCGGGCATGCTCGCAGAAGACCTCGATGTACGCGAGTACCTGAAGAAGAAGCTCAAGAACGCGGCGGTCTCGCGTGTGCTGATCGAGCGCCCCGCCAAGAACGCTCGCATCACCATCTTCTCGGCGCGTCCTGGCGTGGTGATCGGCAAAAAGGGCGAGGACATCGAGCATCTGAAGGCCGAACTGACGCGCCGACTTGGCGTGCCGGTGGCTGTGAACATCGAAGAGGTGCGCAAGCCCGAAATCGATGCTCAGCTGATCGCCGATTCGATCACCCAGCAACTCGAAAAGCGCATCATGTTCCGCCGCGCGATGAAGCGTGCGATGCAGAACGCGATGCGTCTGGGTGCCCTGGGTATCAAGATCATGTCGTCGGGCCGATTGAACGGTATCGAGATCGCCCGCTGCGAGTGGTATCGCGAAGGCCGCGTGCCGCTTCACACCTTGCGTGCTGACATCGACTACGGCTTCTCCGAAGCCAAGACCACCTACGGCATCATCGGCTGCAAGGTCTGGGTCTATCGCGGTGACCATCTCGGTCGCGGCGACGCACCTGGCAGCGCCAGGCCAGAAGGTCAGGAAGAGGACCGTCGGCCACGCCGCGGCCCGCGTCCAGGCGGCCCTGGTGGCCCAGGCGGGCCCGGCTCACCCGACCGCCGTGGTCCGCGCCCAGGCGCAGATCGCGGTCCGCGCAGCGATGCTGCACCGACCGACAGCAAGCCCGGCGATGTCGGGGCTGACGGTCGCCCGGCTGCCAAGCGTGTGCGAAAAATCGCCACGCCCGGCACCGGCGCAGCCTAAGGAGTAGAAAACATGCTGCAACCAGCACGTCGCAAATTCCGCAAGGAACAAAAAGGCCGCAACACCGGCGTCGCCACCCGTGGTGCCAATGTGTCGTTCGGTGAGTTTGGACTGAAGGCTACCGAGCGTGGCCGCATCACTGCACGCCAGATCGAAGCGGCTCGTCGGGCCATCTCGCGTCACATCAAGCGCGGCGGCCGGATCTTCATCCGTATCTTTCCTGACAAGCCGATCTCTCAAAAGCCGGCCGAAGTTCGGATGGGTAACGGCAAGGGCAATCCCGAGTACTACGTCGCCGAGATCGTTCCAGGCAAGGTGTTGTACGAGCTGAACGGTGTACCGGAAGCGCTGGCTCGCGAGGCCTTCACGCTCGCGGCAGCCAAGCTTCCGCTGCGCTGCACTTTCGTCACGCGCCAAATCGGCTCTTGAACACGGAGCAAACATGACAAAAGCATCAGAACTCCGCGCCAAGGACATCGCTGGTCTCGAGAAAGAGGTCACCGATCTGCTGAAGGCTCATTTCGGCCTGCGCATGCAGAAGGCCACCCAGCAACTGGGCAACCACAACACGCTGGGTGAAACCAAGCGTGACATTGCTCGCGCCAAGACCATCCTGGCCGAGAAAAAGAAGGGAGCCGCCCAGTGAGCGAAGCCCAGGTTCAACAGGCGGCCGCGGTCGCTGCCGTCAAGAATACCCGTACGCTGGTGGGTCGGGTCGTCAGCGACAAGCGAGACAAGACCGTGACCGTGCTGGTCGAGCGCCGTGTCACGCACGAGCTCTACGGCAAGATCGTCGGCCGGTCGCGCAAATACCAAGCCCATGACGAAAAGGGCGAATTCCATACCGGTGACACGGTTGAGATCGCCGAAGGCCGGCCGATCAGCAAGACCAAGTCCTGGGTGGTGACCAAACTGCTGCAGAAGGCAGGCTTGGTCTAATCCGCTGGCGTTGCGGGGTTGAAATCCCCTGCACGCCCAGCGACGGTCGGAACGCCAGATACTGGCGACCGGCCGTTTTACTTTGGGCCGATCCTTTCTTTTTGAACCCTCTCAGGAGACACCAGATGATCAAAGTAGGCGACAAGCTGCCCGCTGGCAGCCTTAGCGAATTCGTCGAGGTCGAAGGCAACGGCTGTTCTATCGGTCCCAATGCCTTCGATATTGCCAAGGCTACCGCCGGCAAGAAAGTGGCGATCTTCGCGCTGCCAGGGGCATTCACGCCGACCTGCTCCGCCAAGCATGTGCCGGGCTATGTTGAGCAAGCCGCCGCACTGAAGGCCGCGGGCATCGACGAGGTTTGGTGCATCTCAGTCAACGACGCTTTCGTGATGGGCGCTTGGGGGCGCGATCTGCATGTCGCTGGCAAGGTTCGGATGATGGCCGACGGCAGTGCAGACTTCAGCAAGGCGACGGGACTGACGCTGGATCTCAACGCGCGAGGCATGGGCTTGCGCAGCAATCGCTATTCGATGCTGGTGGTCGACGGCGTCGTCAAGACGCTCAATGTTGAAGCGCCTGGCAAGTTTGAAGTCAGTGACGCTGGCACCATGTTGACCCAAGCCAAGTCTTTGGCTTGAGCGGCAAAAAGACTTTCGACAAAGTGCTTGACGTGCTTGTCGTTTTCGGTCCATAATCTCAGACTTCGCCGGAAAGGCAGCTCAGGCGTTCGCCAAGAGCTTCTTTTTCGGATCCGCCCAAACAGCCCTGTGCTGGTCAACTGACCAGCGCGGGAATGACGGGCCCAAGACTGCCTGACCTGAGCTCAGCAAACCTTTCGGTTCGCGAGTCATGACAGGACAAGTTGGGGACTCAAATGATCCAAATGCAATCGCGACTTGACGTCGCTGACAACACTGGCGCCAAGTCCGTCATGTGTATCAAGGTGCTTGGCGGCTCCAAGCGCCGTTATGCGGGCATTGGCGACATCATCAAGGTGTCGATCAAGGAAGCCGCGCCGCGTGGCCGTGTCAAGAAGGGCGAAGTCTACAGTGCTGTGGTGGTTCGCACTGCCAAAGGCGTGCGTCGCCAAGATGGCTCGCTGGTGAAGTTCGACGGCAATGCTGCTGTGCTTCTCAATGCCAAGCTTGAGCCCATCGGCACCCGCATCTTCGGGCCCGTGACGCGAGAGTTGCGCACCGAGCGGTTCATGAAGATCGTGTCGCTGGCGCCCGAGGTGCTTTAAGCAACTCGCACGCCACCTG
>Ga0114970_10004396_pt1 | contig 10262 bp, 12 predicted proteins | sample M_140205_XF_Meta_FD_87030 | JGI IMG/M metagenome (GOLD analysis project Ga0114970, IMG submission 87030) | Freshwater microbial communities from Lake Montjoie, Canada to study carbon cycling - M_140205_XF_MetaG | ecosystem: Environmental > Aquatic > Freshwater > Lake | place: Lake Montjoie... | reverse complement strand
CCCGTCTTGGGCTTGAACACGGGGTAGTTGTCGGGCGGAACCACCACGTTGGGCATGGAGTTCACCGGTCTGCCCATGTTTTCGTAGCCCTCCACGGGCGCAGCAGCAACCGATCCACTAAAGGCTCGGGGATTGGTGTTCTTTTTTTGATTGGACATGATGTACATGCCGGCCAACCCAAGTAGAGGAATCGCGAGTTCAGCCATTAAAATTATAGGTTGATGTGAATTGAATGTTAAATACTAATATATAAATATACTTTTTATTTATATATAAATTGCATAAGGAGGCAACACTGAATCATTTAATAATTCGTGAATGGAACCATAACCTTCTTAATGATTCGTTTGGCCGTCTTTCGCATGGCGGATTTAACAGCGGGCGAATAATCGGCCGCTGGATTGAGTGGGGGGACGATGTCTTGCAGGCTCGGAAATGCGTCGCGATCAAAACGCTTCATTGTGTGAAAGAAATAAACGTAGTGCTGGGTGACCGCATAAGCCAGCGGCGCATCGGCTGCCACCTTCAAGTAAGTATTGCCGGCAAACCCCGACACCAGTTCCGAATAATACCCTTCAACCGGTTCATCCAGGGTCACCTCAACGACGTCGTGACCGATGTAAAGGTATTTGAATTGATTGTTGCCGTGATCATTGCCAATCTGGGCGAGCAGCGAGTTTCCGGCTAAACCAATGTCGCACACGTCCTTCAATGCATTGCCATTCAGCATTCGCTTGGGCAGCTTAATACCCGGCTTCAGGCTGGACGGCACAAACAGTTTCTTAATGGTTGCACGGTACACCTGCTTCCCGGCAGTTATATCGCTGCTGTTGCTGTATTTGCTGGTGTACACGGTTAAGACTTTTCCAAACACGCGCACCACAAATGCCGCGCCGCCTGCAAAATGAATGAGGTATTGTTTTCCTGCACGCTTGCGCACGGTGATGTTCTTGCATGCCATTATGGTTATGTATGCATTACTCAAATATATAAAATGAATTTGAATTTGAATTCGTCTGGCTAAACAGGTGCGGTGAAGACGTTTTTCGGGATGGAAGGGGAGGAGTTCGGGGAATGCATATTACCATGATAATGAGGGAAAGGTTCGGAAAACCGTAGGTTTTCTGAGGAGGGACACGGGATCCAGTAGTCCTTTTCCAGGATGCGCGTGCTCAAGTTGTTCTGAAACGGGATGCACACGTTCTCTTGCGGGTTCAGGGGAAGGTAATAAAAGTGCGACTGCTCTAAATCCCGGGCGGTCCATGCGGGGTCGGTGGCGCGCGGCTGCTCCACGAACGGCGTGCACGTGGGATACTCAACAGGGGTGTCGCCCACCTTTGCAGCGCTGGCCTTGTAATTGATGCAGTCACGCGACAGCGGCATGTTGAGCCCGCGTAAATTGTTCTCCAGTTCCACTGAATTGGTCCTTAAGTTGCCGCCCCAACCTTGGAGTCGGATGCAGGGGTCTTCCATGTAGCAGGGCTTGTCGCCGTTGCCGGGCACATTGAGCATGTATCGCCCTAGACCGGTCCATTCCTGCAGCTCTTTTGCAATGCGGCAGGGGTCGTCGCTGATCCGAGTGAATGCCATGATAATATTGGATGATGTGTTATGTTATATTTATGTATATATTTAATTAATTATGCTTGAGATTATAATTAATGAATCAATGACTCAACGAATAAATAAAACGATTATTTATTTTGCATTTAATATTTAATTGGGAACAGGAAACGGGCGCTGAAATTTCTCAACCACCAGCGGATCGGGCATGATGAGTTGCATGCGTCCGAAAAACGATATCTCAGGGAGTGTGGTCAGTTGCGGAACCACAGGCTTCTGCGGTTCTACTAAATTGGTAGAATTTATGCCGAACAACGCGGATTCAATGTCCACCGAGTTCCGGGAGAGAATGTCACGCGGCATTTGGCTGGGTCTGATGCCAATACATGCCAGAGCAGGCGCGTAAGCGGCTCCAGATGCACCGTTCCGGTATTCGGAATAGTTGAGCGACTGCGATAAAATGCGCTGCTCCAGACAGTAGTTGGAGCACGTGTTTTTGTTTCGGGTAGATGCCATTTGAGAGAAAATGATGCAATGATATACACTTATATTATATTTTTGACATTTAAATGATGTTATAATGTTGAATATGCGTGCAACAACTTATCCCCATTTTTGGGTGAAATGCTTCCAGTTTTAAAAGCATCAATGATGCACAGATGAAACACGTCCATTGTGGGATAAGCGAACAAGCAAGTCAGAAGCGTGTCAAATTCAGCATTTGCATTTGCACCATGCACGGTCGTTGGAGCGGATGAAGCAAATGCGATATTGTAAGGGTGCTTCATAATCAACGCCTTCAATTCGGGCAATTCTTCTGCTTTTGCCTTAATCACTTCTATTCCGGCATTGATTGCGGCATCATTGTATTCGGTTAGACCAAACAATTGCAGAAACTGTGCTTGATACAGCATGTCCGAAGTGACTTCATCGTCTTCCAATTCTTCAAACGCCTTGTAAGTGCAGACGAAATCGGTTTTGTACATGATGTGTTGCCGATGATGGAGATGAATAATGTGTAATATGTGAGTTCATTTAAATGCATTTTCCACAATAAATGAAAGTGCGCAATTTATTAATTTAATTTATAATTCGGCAATTTATACTTTGTTCATGAATATTGATATAAACAAAAGCATTTAAATCAATGTACAAAGGTAAACTAGAATGACTGCGACAGAGCCCACTTCAGAGTTTAAGAAAATCATATCTGATTTTGTGGCTGACATTGCTACGGTGTTTCCAGAGCACGGCGAATCGTGTGCCACGGTGTACAACATGGATCTTGCTGCAGTGTATGATCACTGCAAGCGCACGTATGCCCCTCAGTTTTTCAATATTTTGTATCGTAATGAAGCCGTGTTGTTCGCCGAGCCGATTGAACTGCTGCCCGGTTTGAATTTCAAGGCGCTCTGGGAAACGCCTGATATCAGCGATGCCACCAAGGAGGCCGTTTGGAAGTATTTACAACTGGTCATGTTTTCGGTGGTGTCGGATCTGTCGGACACGTCCACCTTCGGCGATGCTGCCAAACTGTTTGAGGCTATTGACGAGAGCGTCCTGAAATCCAAGCTGGAAGAGGTCATGCAGCAAATGCAGGACATGTTCAAAGAGGAGGAGGGGGGCCCCAACCCCAATGGTGCCAATGATAACAATAGTGCCAACAATGGTGCCAATGATGACAAAGGTTCAAACAAGGGGGGATTCCCGGCAGGAATGGACCCCAACTCCATGCACGAGCATTTGAGCGGATTGCTCGGCGGAAAAATAGGCAACCTGGCCAAAGAAATTGCGGAGGAGACCGCAGCCGAGCTGAATTTGGACACGGCGGACGAAGCCTCGGTGCAGTCCGTATTTCAAAACCTGTTCAAGAACCCGGGCAAGCTCATGGGCATTGTGAAGAGCGTGGGCCAGAAGTTGGACGCCAAACTGAAATCAGGAGAGATCAAAGAGAGCGAGATCATGCAGGAGGCCAGTGACCTGATGAACAAAATGAAGAAAATGCCGGGTGTGAATAATATGGCTGATTTACTGAAAAAAATGGGAATGGATGGCGGCATGGGAGGCATGGCCGACATGGCGAAAATGGCGGCCAGCATGGGATTGGGTGGAAAAGGCGCCAAATTCAACATGGGTGCCATGCAGAGTAACTTGAATCAAAACTTGAAATCGGCCAAGACCAAGGAGAGAATGCAGCAGAAGTTGGAGCAGCGCAAAACGGAATTACAAGCGGTTTTAAAAGCGCAAGCACAACAAGCCGCAAAGCCGCTGGTGTTTAGCACCGGCGAGAAGGTGGAACGCACGCCCAGATGCGCTCCCGCTGCAACTGCAACTGCAAGTCCCGCGGTTGAAGATTCCGCAACCACCAGCACCAAAAAAAAGAAGAAGAACAAAAAATAAAACCGATAGATAAAATATAAACAAATAATCACCATAATGTTCCAGTTTTCAATGAAATTAAAACCAAAATCAAAAACAAAATCAAAACCAAACCCAACCCAACCCCAAAATAGGCATTATTTGGCCATTGAACAAGTGCAAGACCTTTTAATTGTTAAACATATGGCCGGATTTTTTGCATGTTGTAGTGTCAAGTTAAATGCGATTGTTGAATTTGCAAATTCACACAATTCGTTCCCCAAACACATAGATGGAATACATTTATTCACAATGTACAAATTGCCTGAACATGTGAATCAAGACATAACACATGTGTTTTTTGAGTACCCGTCTGAAATCCTCAAACCCATTGCAAAAATAAATTACAAACACGAACATCAATTCATCCCTTATTCGCAACTTGATTATGACAATGTGACGCCGATTATACAAAATTTCTTTAAACCGTCCACACAAATCATTGAAATTTTGAGACATTTTGAAACTAAATACGGAATTGACGCCGCAAACTGCATTGCGGTTTATTACAGGGGCACCGATAAAACATCTGAAACCAAACTGGATTCATTTGATAGGTACTACGACAAACTAACCGAACTCTTGAATACCGACAACAATTGCAAAATATTACTGCAGAGCGATTCTACACAATTTTTTGATTACATGAAATGCAAATTCCGGGGCTCACGCCACTCTGCAAATGTAGTCATAATTGATGAAATTGTGTCGTCAAGCAGGACCGTGGGAACGCACTTGGAACGCACCGGTCAAACAAATCACTCCGAAATAAAACAGCTTCTTGCGGTGGTCGTGTTAATTTCAAAGTGCAAACACATCATTTGCTCTAGCGGGAACGTGTCAGAGTGGATGATGTTCTACAGAGGGAATTCAGTAAACGTGCATCAAAATTTAAATTTGACATGGTTGGAATAAATCCGCGCATAACAAAGAACTGTGTCAATATATATCAACATATATATATAATAATTTCAATTATATATATATATATACCTATATTAATACATCAGAATATCTGAATCAATAAAATGACTGCATTTTGGTTGAATGACCCAACTGCATTGTTCAATAATGCCGGTATCACACAAATAGTTCCCACATCTGATATGACCCGAGAAGCCAAATTGAATGCCATAAGTCGTATGATCATACTATTGACAATTTTAGGCTATTTGGTGACAATGTCTTATACACTGATTTTGCTCGGAGTAATTTCTTTAGCCATGATTGCGTTGTTGTATGTGACACAAAACAAGGCAACAAGCAACGCGACAAGCAAGGCAACAAGCAACGCGACTAAGGGCAAAAAGGAGGGATTTTCAAATTACGCAAATTACAACACCGGACGGAGGCGCATTCAACCGGCAGTTGCGGCATCTTCGTCTCCCTCGGGCCTAACGTTTCAAGCGCCCACGCCACAAGACCCGCTGATGAACGTGCTGCTGACCGACATTCAGGACCATCCGAACCGTCCGGCGGCAGAGCCCGCTTTCAACCCGCAAGTGGAGCACGCCATCAATCAATCCACGCAAGAATTCGTGGTGCAGGATTTGGGCGGCAATCCCGATTTGGAAGACCGGCTGTTCCGCGATTTAGGCGACAATTACGAATTCAGCAGCTCCATGCGCAACTATTACGCAACTCCGAACACTCGGATTCCCAACGACCAGCACGCCTTCGCTGAATACTGCTACGGCACCATGATTTCGTGCAAGGAGGGCAACATGCTGGCGTGCGCGCGAGCCAATCCAGTGCTGGGGTCCATCACGGGCGCACAATAACATGCCGGCACAATAAAAATGAAACGAAATTAAATAAATACACAATTAATAAAATATATGCAATAATTATATTAACATATACTATACTAATATAACCATTGTTGACAATCAGATTATGTCGGCATTCGTCAAAGACTACAGTTTTGACAACATGTCCCGCATTGGCGAGGACGGCTGCAGTTTAGGACAACGCAGCATTCAAAATGCTGAATCGTCCAGTTACATGCTGCAAAACTTCTTTTCTAACGACTGCTCTATGAAGCGCCCCATTGAGTTCGCCACGAGCCAGCCCAACATCAATTTCACGGGCGGGCACCAGGTCGGCGCCGGCGGCTGCAACATTGACACCAATTCGCAGCTGCTCATCGGCGGGAGCGCGCTCACCCACCCCCGGTGCCGCATCAGCCTGTTTCAGCGCCCGTTTGCCACCGTGCCGTTCTTGGGACGCGGGCAATCCAACCCATATTTAGAGTCGCAACTGCAGCAGGGCGATTACATGACGAACAAGCGCAGCATCAACATGCTGTCCGAGCAGACGATGTCCACCAATTACCCGCTCATCCCGTCCATTGCATCCACTGTGACGAATCCTGCCAACCTGGTGGAAGGCGTGGCGCAAGATGGCTGGGTACGCGGCGGTGCCTCCACTCGTGACATGTTTTACGGCGACGGGCAGTGCAAGAATTGAATCATTGAATCATTGAATCATGAATTTGCTCATTTCATATGTTAAATTATTTATGCAAATTGCATAAATAATAAATAAATGATTTAATTTTAATCAATGTAAGTATGCCATCGCATTTTTGTGAATTTCTGGTGTTATGCCTCCCCATGACCATTTTTTAATTATGCTATTGTGCAACGGGATATCTTTCTTGATGTTATAATAATAATCGGGATGATTGATCATGAGAATGAATGATCCGTACGCGTTGTATTCACTGAAGTTGTGCATTTGTTTCTTTGTAACCAATTCCCACAAGTTTGAAATGGAATGCGTTTGACAAATGTGATTTAATAATTTGATCGTTGCGGTTCTTGTCAACACAAATCCGGTCACACACATCGCTTCATAATGTGTGTTTTTTCCGAGTATATGGTCGGTTGGTTGTTTCCAGCATATGGCATCTTCCGCTTCTTTCCATGACCGGTATGTCCAAATCCATTTTCCATCATGTTTTAATTGATCGGGTGTCAGCGGGTTGCACAACATTTCATCACTGTCAAGAACCATCACCGAATCAGAATCACACAATTTAAACCAGTTTAGTTTTATGTATTGTTGCCACAAATACCCAACTCCCATTACGATTTTAGGGTATTCTGTTGTGGGGGTAGGAACTGGAATGTAATGCGTGCGCACAGGGATTTTTTTGATGGAACTTAAATACTCAGGTGGTATTTCGGTTCCTGCATCGCTCACGATGATCACATCTTTAAATCCATCTGCATATTTTTCTATGCTCGGCAATAAATATTTTAGCCACACATGATCTTTAGGGAAGGTTTTAATAAATATGCTTGTCATCAATTAAAATATACATAATAATGTATATTTTAATTTCCTAAATAGAACTGACTCCCATGACAAAAAGTGTAATCATGGTATGGTCAAAAACTGATTCTGGCACACATCCGAATGGTTCTATAAAAACGTATGGATTAGGAGATTTATTGCGTGGCACTATTTATTTGCATCAGATGTCTGTTTTGCATAGATTTAACTTTATAGTGGACATTCGTGGACATCCCATATCTCAGCATTTAATTGTGAAAGATCATCCTTACATGAAATACGTGGATGAAAATAGGAACAAAACTGCAATAAAACTTGTAAATTGTCATGAAAATAATTCATTTAAAAATGTTTACAATGCATCATTGAAAAGCGCTGCCCCATTGTTAATTTGCACAAACATGTATTGCAATGAACAATTGTCACACGAATGCAAACAATTTATGAAACAGTTATTGATTCCAAATGAAATGTTTAAAACTTATCTAACCGAAAAGAACACATTGAACAAATTGTCGTCCGACTATCCATCGTCAATTGTGCATTTTCGTTTAGGAGATGATGAATTTTGCACAACAAAACCCAATGACCTTTCTAAAATGAATCACGCAATGAATATGCTCAAAAAATATGCAGGCCAATCTGACATATTTATTACTGATTCATTCCGATTCAAACAATTTTTAATTGCAAATAACTTTAACATCAAGATGTTCAATACTCGGCCGTTGCATTTGGGAGAGATTTCAACTCTGTTTAAAGATGATGTGTCCGAATCGTTCAAAGAAACATTATATGAATTTTTCACGTTAAGCAATTCACATAAAATTAAAACATATAGCGTGTATGATTGGGTATCCGGATTTGTGAAATTTGTCAGTTTGATATATGACGTTCCTTTGGTTGATTTAAAACCATTTCATCAACAGCAGCAACAGAAGCAACAGCAGCAACAGCAGCAACAGCAGCAACAGAAGCAACAGCAACAAATCCAATCGCGGCGACAAAAACATCAAATTGAGATGATGCGTCTCATTCAATCATCTAATTTAAAATTAATTTTCATTCATAAAAAAATAAACCATCGTCATTCCACTTCGCCGTGCAGCTTCGCCAGCTTCGTCAAATTCTGAATGTATTTCATGGACTTGGCCTGGTTGTCGTCGCCCATGTCCCGGATGGGTCCGCGCAGTGTGTCCACCTTCTGCATCACCGCATTCCCCATGTACTCCAAATCTCGTGTGTAATCCTTGTCCAGGAAGAACCCGATGTCGCCCTTTTCAATTTGATCATTGTACGGTTCAACAATGTAGGTGGTCCACGCATTCAACAGAATGCGCGGATTCGTTTTTTTAATGAGGAACAGCGCGGTCTTGGCTGAATCAATGTCTGCATTGTCCGGAAATACGCCCTGAATGTCTTCCACGAAATCCGTGAACTGGTTCAAAAATGCCTTCATAACAATTGACTTATCTGACATGATGATGACGAATGACGGATTTAAATTGTATAGGGTGTGGATACAAATGCAGTGCGTGTTTGTGTATTATGTATTCTTCGCATTATTTTAAATGCATTTTATTGAATAATTAATTAATGTTCAAATCATTGGCGTCGTTGCTGATATTGTTGTTGTGATGGCTGCTGTCCTTGCTGTTGTTGTCCCTGTGACTGCATGATTTGCGCATTTCTCTCTTTTTCCAGCTTCTCAAGTGTCACGTCCGGCCCAATGCGTGCCTGTTTCTCCTCAATGGCCGGGCACTCAATTGTTTGATTGAAGTCAATGGTGGCGTAATTGTAGAGCTGGCGCAGACCGCCACTCCCCTTGGCCGACAAGTCCTCGCTGCTTTGGTCCAAAAAGCTGTAGTTGTCAGAGGTCACGCCAAACGAGCCCATGAACTCGCTGGAAGTGGAAAACGGCGACGGCTCCCCGTTGAATCCGGTGGCCACGTTGTTCTGCTGCGCGTCCAGCGGTTTCAGGTGGTTTGTGATTTGGTCGCCGTAAAGCACCGCATGGTTCTGATTCAGAAGCAGCAGGGCCGGCACCCGGTTCACGTGCGGCGGCAGAATTATTTGCTGCCCGTCTTCCAACACGATGTACCATGCCCCGCTCTCGCCCTTCACGCGCTTGTCAATGCACATGTAATGAATCCCCTCCTTAATTTTGCTCTTGGCCAATCGCTGCAAGAGAGATTTAGACTTCTCGCAAAAATTGCTGTAATAAAGAATGCTACTCATACGGGTATTTTAACATACATGCAGTTTAATATTATCATTATTTTAACTCATTTCATTGTCATTTAGTATTTTAGCATTTAAAGAATTTAAATTGCATTCATTTTAATTATAATGTGTGTAAATGTTATACACGCATTATTGTTGTCTTGTTGTCTTGTTGCCATGAAACTACAGGGTATTCGCAAAGACGTAAACGGATGGATTTATCTCTCCGTATATGGTGGTCCGCATGAGCGCGGGTTTGCGCACGGGCATCTGGTGGCCCACGAGCTGACCCAAATCATGGAAATGTTGGAGTTTTTCCTGTATGAGGAATACGGGCGCACGCTTGCCTTTTTCTGCGAAATGTCCAACGACCTTTTTCGCCCGCAGATTGAGGCGCATTTTCCGGAGTATTATGAAGAGATGCGCGGCATTGCAGAAGGGTCCAGGCAGCCGTTGGACCAAATCGTGTTTTGGAACTGTTTCGTCAGTTTTGATTACCTGTATTCCCGTCTGGCAGACGTGCTGAACGAGCCGCACAATGCGCACCTGAGGTCCAAGCCCATGTATGCCGACTTTATAGAAGGCGGAAAAGGCGGTTCTAAAAAATCCAGCGGTGGCCTGGAAGGCGGCGGTGCAAAAGACCGGTGTAGCGCCTTCATTGCAGTGGGGGATTACACCACCGACGGCAAGATCGTGTGTGCGCACAACTCGTTTGACAACTACATTAACGGGCAGTATTCCCGCGTCATCATGGACCT
>Ga0114970_10004395_pt1 | contig 10263 bp, 12 predicted proteins | sample M_140205_XF_Meta_FD_87030 | JGI IMG/M metagenome (GOLD analysis project Ga0114970, IMG submission 87030) | Freshwater microbial communities from Lake Montjoie, Canada to study carbon cycling - M_140205_XF_MetaG | ecosystem: Environmental > Aquatic > Freshwater > Lake | place: Lake Montjoie... | reverse complement strand
TTGTTCAATGTAAGAGAATTCTTTCCCGCCCTGCACTGTAATTAGGCAATGAAGAGTGTCTCAAGTCATGTTGGCACGGAGGGCGGATAGCGCATGCCGCCGTTGGTCTACCGCGATATTAACTGTGTCAGTTGGTTCCGCCTGTAAACCAGTCGGGAACAAGGGTCAGTTTTTTGCCGCGTCGACAAGAGTCGAGTCCCACCAGCAGGACAAGGCCGGAGCTCAGCAGCCAGAGGCTTGCGGGTTCTGGAGTGCTCTGGGTTACCGTCCAGGTTCCGGGACTGCTGAATATCCGCGCCTCATTGGCCGGGAATGGAGTGTAGCCGTCCCAGTTCTGGCTGTTCTGGTCTCCCTGTGACGCCAAGTCCATTACAATCCAAAGGTTGGAATTGTTTGAGTAGATGTGGATGGCATGATTACTTGGGTCGATCACGTTAAAACCCATATTCCAGTTAATGATATTGCCGTTGGCATCTGTGGCCAATCCCAGGCCGAAAGTATGCGCACCGCCGTCGAAAGCACCCTGCACGGTAGAGCCTGAACTGTAAGCCGCTAAAAGGTCCACGGCGTTAACTCCATCGCTGAATGAGGCTGCCGTTATTGATCCGACGGTGTAACCCTGCAGCGAGAGGTTTCCAGGAATTGCCGTCGTTGTTGTGAATGAAACGATCAGGTTGTCCGACGTATTATAGGCACCCGTCACACCCGTAAAATCATTCCCGGTGTAGGTGTATACCAAGCCAGCCGTTGCCGGGACAACCATAAGACATGCCACGCACAGTACGGTTGCTGCTTTAAGAAAGTTCATTGCTCGACGTCTCCCTTTGTGAAGAAACACGGTAACAGATCAGCCGTTCTACCAGTCGGGCCACATGCTCTACATCGACAGCGATTCACACACGAAGCGCCGGAAGGACATGGCCGACTTTTACGCAATGGCGCTCCCGAGGGAGTAGTTCGTCTACTTGTGCCCCGGGGAAGGCTTCTTCGCTTCTTCCTTTTTCGAGACTTTGCCGTGTTCGTCTGGTTTCGCCGCTGGCATGTCTTTTCCGTGCTCGGGAGGCTTTTCTTTTCCGTGCGCTGCGGCCGACTCGGCTTTCTTCTCACCGTGCCCACCGTCCGCTTGCTTCTCACCGTGCCCGCCGTCGGCTTTGGAATCGGAGCCTTCGCCTTCCGCCGCGCCTTCTCCTTCGACGGGCGGCTTATCCTGCTTCTGGTAATGGATAATCAGCGTAATTCGCCGGTTTGCGGCACCCTCCGGATCTTCGGTATCTCGTGGACTCTGATCCGCAAAGCCTCGAACCTGAGTTACCTGATCCGGCCGGACCCCCTGCTCCTGCATCCAGCGCCGGGCAGCATTGGCTCGGTCTGCTGACAATTCCCAGTTGGAGTACCCACCGCGACCGGCAAAGGGTTTCGAATCGGTGTGCCCTTCCATCGTGATTTTGTTGGGAAGCTTCCCGATCTCCACCGCGAGGGTCATCAGGAGATCCTTACCGAAGCCTGTGGGGTTACTGTTTCCCGATTCAAAAAATGTCCCTTTCTCATCTTCAATCAACTCAATCCGAAGCCCTTCACCGGTAACGGTGATCACAATGTTCTGCTTAATATGCTCCAGTGACCCGGTATCCTTGACGGCCTGTTCCAACTTCTCCTTCAGCTTTTTCATGTCGTCCTTGTGGATCGGGAGGCTTTCACTACCGGCTCCGCGAAGGCCATTACCCACATCTTTGCCGTGCCCGTTCGGATCCGTGAAATAGCCACCCACCGCCTTCTGGACTTGTTCGCTGCTGCTAAGCAGCCAGAGCACGATGAAGAGGGCCATCATGGCCGTCACAAAATCGGCATAGGCTACCTTCCAGGCCCCCCCGTGGTGGCCCCCATGCCCGACCTTCTTCCTGCGGATGATGATGATTTGCTGCGCCGGTTGTGCCATGACTATGCAGCTTTCGCGGCTCCCTTACACGCAGATTCCATGTCTTTAAATGATGGCCTGAGGTCATGTGGAATGGCACGCCGGGCAAATTCTACCGCGATCATCGGGGCCATCCCTCTCGCAAATGCCATCAGCCCCGCACGGAGCATCTGGTAGAACTGGCCTTCGGCGTCTATCATCTTCTCCAGGTTGGAGGCCAGAGGCGCCCCCACCCCGTAGCAGAGAAGAATCCCCAGAAAGGTACCCACAAGAGCTGCGGCGACCTTATGTCCAATCGCCTCGGGCGGCCCACCCAAGGCACCCATGGTGATCACGACACCGAGTACAGCAGCGACAATTCCCAAACCCGGCAGGGCATCAGATACAGTGGACAGCGCTTTTGCCGGGAGCATAGCCTCATGGTGGTGGATGTCGATGTCGTTCTCGAGCATCGCGTCCAAGTCGTGCGGCGGCACTACCCCGGAGACCGCCGTCCGCAGGGTGTCACAAACGAAATGCAGGATGTGATGGTCCTTGATGATTTTGGGATACTTCGAAAACACCGCGCTCTTGTCAGGATTCTCAACATCTTCTTCCAGCTTCGCCATACCACTCTTGCGGGCAAACGTGAAGATGTCATTGAGCAACTTCAGTGACTCCAAATAGTACGACTTTGTGTACTTACTACCCGACACCACCCCGATCAGCCCCTTGAACATGTTGATGACGACAGGCAAGGGGTTCCCCACCAGCAAGGTACCCGCGGCGGCACCTCCGATGATAACCAGCTCCGCTGGCTGAACCAGCACGGCAAGAGGACCCTCCTCCATGATGAAACCACCAAGAATGGCACCGAAGACTATGACGAGACCGATGATTGCAAACATGTTCTGCACTGTTCATCGGCTATATTCCCCGGAAACTTGAGAGTGCCCGAACTTTTGAACCCAACTTTCTAACACCTCCGTACCTATACGGAGAACGTCACCCACACGCGGGCCCGACTCATCCCGAGGCCTTCATTCCTCTTATCCGCACCGGCGTTCCGACTCCCTGTCGTACTGACAGGGCAGGAACGTCATCCACGAGATGTCACGAAGCGGCACGAGGGGCGGATCCGGCTGAGTCCTTGCAGATTATATGCTTCCATCCGCCGATTTCCAGAACACACCTCGAGTATCGAATTCGGGGACCGTCCGGATGCCGGGCACGATGACGAGCTGACGAGCGCGGACGGTAACGCGCGCGAGCCGCTCGGGGTAAGTTGGTGGTACTCGCAAAAGCGACTTGACTGGAACGGCACCTGCTCCGTACAAGAGCCACTGGAATGCTACCAACCCGTGCGGCGGGTAAGCAATTGACGTTCGCCTCTACAGGCAATTTTGGGCTGGCCCTTCCCGAACCAAAAGGACACGAATTGATCACGCGTGTCCTCGAAACCATGCCTTTCCAAATACGACATCACGAGCGTATGACCTTCAGCCTTCAGCGCAACCGCAATCCCGACGGCAGCCACAATAAAAAACCGCGAACCATTTTGTAAACTGGTTCGCGGCCGACCTTCAGAATGCTATATACGGAGGCTCTTACTCTTCGCTGGGGGCGTCGGGATCGAGCCCTTCCTGCTGGGCTTTCAACTTCTCTTCACGGCGCTTGGCACGTTCCGCCGCGCGCTTCACCAGTTCGGACCCGACGAATTCAAGCATCGCCAATTCCGCACCATCTCCCTTACGGGGTCCGAGGCGGGTAATCCGGGTGTAGCCACCCGCACGCTGTCCAAACCGGCTGCCAAGCGTATCGAACAGCTTCTGCACCGACGCGGGCGTCGTCAGGAACGCTGCCGCCTGACGGCGCGAGTGCAGTGTATCCCGCTTGGCGAGCGTAATCATCTTCTCAACGAGCGGCTGGACGGCCTTCGCCTTCGGGATGGTGGTGATGACGCGTTCCTCCAGAACTACACTCGTGGTGAGGTTCTTGAGGAGGCTGTTGCGTGCCCCGACGTCCCGCTTGAGTTTTGCATTTCCAAATCTGTGTCGCATTTCTTATGCCTGTCCTGTGAGCTTAAAGCCGCTTAGTTAGAAATTATCGTCGTCGCCGATTACATCTGAGACACCCGAGCCCGGGGGCGCAGCGACCAGACGGCCATGGGAATCCGGCTTCATACCGAGACCAAGTCCCAGCCCGGCGAGGATTTCTTTGATTTCGTTGAGAGACTTCCGACCAAAGTTCTTGGTACGGAGCATCTCGGATTCCGTCTTCTGGACGAGTTCGTTGATCGTCTGGATGCCGGCATTCTTGAGGCAGTTGTAAGAACGAACTGAAAGTTCAAGTTCTTCCACGCTGCGGTTGAGCTGTTCGCCGAGACGATCCATGCTGCGTTCTGCCGGCTCATCAGAGATCTCGGCAATTTCTTCGAAGTTGATGAAGATCGTCATGTGATCTTTCAACAGCTTCGCCGCGTGCCCGATGGCGTCCTGCGGGGAAATAGCACCGTTGGTCCAAACTTCCAGCGTGAGCTTGTCGTAATCCGTCATCTGACCGAGACGAGCGGCTTCAACGGAGAAATTCACTTTACGAACGGGCGAGTGAACCGAGTCAATCGGAATGAAGCCGATTGCCAGATCTTCGTCGAAATTCTTGTCAGCCGACATATAACCACGCCCGGACTTCAGGCGCATTTCGATGTCGAGCTTGCCGCCTTCGGAAACCGTTGCGATGTGCATGTGGCGATCAAGGACTTCGACGTCTGCGTCGGTTTCGATCTGCCCGGAGAAGACTTCCCCAGCTTTATCGACAACGAGACGGCAAACCTTCGTGCCTTCGCTCATCACTTTGAAGGGGATCTGCTTGAGGTTGAGGATGATGTCTGTCGCATCCTCAACGACGCCCGGAATGGGGCTAAATTCGTGATCAACACCGTCAATTCGGACGGCGGTAATGGCTGCGCCTTCAATGCTCGAAAGCAGAACACGGCGAAGCGAGTTACCAATCGTGGTGCCGAAGCCCCGTTGAAACGGCTGGGCCGTAAACATACCGTAACGCCCGGTGAGCGTTTCTGTGTTGGCAACCAGGCGCTTGGGTTTCTGAAATCCCTTGAACGACATATTTTCTTTCACTCCAATAGCGGCCAGGCTTTATCTCAATCCGCGCAGGCCGGTTTTGTACAACGTTAATATTTTACAGAAAAGATCTTTTGAAGAAAAGAAGCGCCCGGGGCGATTTCCGTCGCCCCGGGCCCAACATTACTTCGAGTACAGTTCGACGATCAGCTGTTCGTTAATCGGAATGTGAGTGTTCTCGTCGCGACGCGGCATGCTGGAGATACGTCCCTTCAGATTGTCTTTATCGACTTCCATCCAGCCCGGGGAGGGCGCATGCGCAGTGGCCTCGCGAGAACCCAGGATCGCCGCGTTTTCCTTACTGGAATCCCGAACTGCGATTTCGTCACCCGGCTTCACCAGTGCTGACGGGATGTTGCACTTGTGACCATTCACGTTGATATGACCGTGGCGCACGATCTGCCGTGCCTGCGCGCGGCTCGTAGCCAGACCCATACGGTAGATCACGTTGTCGAGCCGACGTTCGAGGGAAGCCAACAGGTTTTCGCCCGTTATGCCCTTCATCTTCGTGGCCTTCTTGAAGGTATTGCGGAACTGCGCTTCCAGAACACCGTAGATACGACGAACCTTCTGTTTTTCACGGAGCTGGATACCGTAGCCAACCATCTTCGGCTTGCGGTCTTTGCCGTGCTGACCAGGGAAGAAGTTGCGTCGCTCAATGGCGCACTTCTCAGTGTGGCAGCGCTCGCCCTTCAAAAACAGCTTCATGCCCTCGCGTCTGCACAAACGGCAGACAGGACCTCTATAACGTGCCAAGTAACTTTCTCCTATTCACGTGCGGTTTACGACCTGAGGCGGCCTTCAGTCCCGCTAATACAAATAAAACACCGGCTCTCCCAGACAGGAGAGCCGGTGCCAGAATCAAACTCTGCGTTTCTTCGGGGGACGGCAACCGTTGTGCGGAATAGCCGTGGTATCACGAATTGAACGAACATCAAGACCAGCAGTCGAAAGTGCCCGAACAGCTGATTCGCGACCGGAACCCGGACCCGACACGCGAACTTCCACGGTGCGGAGACCGACTTCGCCTGCTTTGTTGGCGGCAGTCAGCGCGGCCTGCTGGGCAGCAAACGGCGTGCCCTTGCGAGAACCACGGAAACCCAGAGAGCCCGCGCTCGACCAGGACACGACGTTGCCGTCGGGATCGGAGATCGTAACGATGGTGTTGTTGAAGGTCGCCTGCACGTGGACGATGCCCACGTGTACTACGCGTTTTTCCTTCTTCTTTACGTGCTTCTTCTTGGTAGATTTTACAGGTGCTTTGGCCATTAAGTCTTCGCCGTCGCTTTCTTCTTGTTCGCCACAGTACCCTTACGCGGTCCCTTGCGGGTCCGGGAGTTGGTGTGGGTGCGCTGCCCACGGGTCGGCAGACCACGGCGATGACGCAGGCCGCGATACGAACCCATTTCGATGTGACGCTTGATGTTGAGCGAAATCTCCTTCCGGAGATCGCCTTCCACCGAACCCTGATCTTCGAGGATCTGACGGATGCTGCTGACTTCATCCTCCGTCAGGTCGCCAATCTTCTTGTTGAAATCGATGCCGGTACGGTACAGCAGGCTCTTCGCACGAGTCCGCCCGATTCCGTAGATATAAGTTAATCCGATCTCAGCCCGCTTTTTCGGCGGAAGATCGACACCCGCAATACGTGCCATAGTCCTCTTTGATCCTTATCCCTGACGCTGCTTGTGCTTAGGGTTTGCGCAGATGACCCTCACCACGCCTTCGCGGTGAATCAACTTGCATTTATCGCACATCTTTTTTACTGAAGCCCGAACTTTCATTGTCTCTTACCTGCCTCGCCCGCTCGCGAAATACCCGTCGAGCTCGAATCTTAAAGCTTACGTACTATCCGGCCGCGGGTCAAATCCCGCTCTGCAAACTCAACTTCCACCCGGTCACCCGGTAGTAGTCGGACCCAATTCCGGACCGCATTTCCAGCAGGAGCCGACAACGACCCGTGCGCCAGAACGTGCGCCTTGTTCTCCAACTCGAGCCGATACAGCAGGCCCGGTAATTCTTCAATGACGATTGCTTCGACGGTTTTCATAGGGCTGAAAAAACGAAGCCAACACTGCTACGGTCGGGTAAGAACCCACGGCCCGTTTGCAGTTACCGCCACACAATGCTCGAAGTGGGCCGAATAAGAACCGTCCTTCGCCACTGCCGTCCACTTGTCCTTGAGCACTTTGGCATCCGGTTTCCCGGCATTCACCATCGGCTCAATCGCAAGCACCATACCTTCACGCAGTCTCGGGTTCTCATTCCGCCGGTCTACATAGTTTGGTACTTGCGGCTCCTCGTGGAGCTGCGTCCCAATACCGTGTCCAACGTACTCCCGAACAATCGAAAAGCCGTTATCTACGACATGCTTTTCAACCGTACCGCAAATATCAAACAGCCGATTGCCTTCCCGCACCTTATCGATCGCGAGTTCCAGTGACTGTTCCGTCACCTGCAGCAACTTCTTAACCTTGTCGCTCACTGCCCCGACCGGGACTGTCAGCGCGGAGTCACCAAAATACCCGTTCAGCGAAACCCCGGTATCAATAGAAACAATGTCCCCGGACTTCAGAAACTTTTTGGCGTTCGGCATGCCGTGCACAATTTCCTCATTGATCGAGGTACAAAGCACGAAGCGATACCGTTCACCGGCGGCGGGTACGTAGTAATTCTTGAAGGCCGGCTTCGCGCCCGCATCCTCCATCATCTTCACCGCAGCCAGTTCCAGTTCCCAGGTAGACATTCCTTCCTGGACCATATCCCCGAGGGTGTGGAGGATCTTATGAACCAACAACCCACTCTTGCGCATTTTCTCAAGCTCAGCAGCAGTCTTTCGAACGATCACGCGGGGTAAACCTCACCGCCCGGCAAAGCCTTCAGGCCCTCCCGGATTCGCCCAAATATCACTTCGGGCCTCTCCACGCTTGCGTTCACTTCCACTAACCTTTTGCTCGTCTTCCTGAAAAACTCAACCAAAGGCTCGGTTTGCGCCTCGTACTGCCGGAGACGTTCCCGCACCACTTCTTCGCGATCATCTTCCCGAACAGCAAGGGGTTGCCCATCGAGATCGCAGATGCCTGCAGACTTCGAAGGACGAGTGACATCGTTGTAAAGGGTACCGCACTTCACACACACCCGCCTGCCCGCCATGCGAGAGACAATTACATTGTAATCGACAGCAAGGTGAATTACCACCTCGTCGCCCCCGACAGACGACAGAAGCTCCAACATCGCCCCTGCCTGCGGGACTGTCCGGGGATACCCGTCCAGAATAAAACCCCGTCTGCAATCTTCGGCTCTGATCCTGTCACGAACCAGCGAATCCACCATTTCATCGGGAACCAACGACCCGGCTCGCATACGCTCCGTAATCGACTGTCCCGTTTCGGTTCCACGCCGCATGTGTTCACGAAGCATGTCACCAGTAGATATCTGGGGTATTCCCATCCAATCCACCAGGTACCTGGACTGAGTTCCCTTCCCCGACCCAGGGGAGCCAAACAAAATAACTGCAAAAGGTCCTGCAGCCGCTACGGTTAGCTGCCGGCCAATTTCGGCCACAACCATCTAAGCCGAGCCGCGACGACCGCGAATACGGCCTGCACGGGGTGTAAACCCTTCATAATGCCTCATGATGAGTTGCGCTTCAATCTGGTTGAGGGTATCCATAGCCACACCAACCACGATCAGCAGCGACGTACCACCAAAGTAAAACTGGACGTTCAAACCTTCCAGAATGAAGCGGGGAAAGTAGCGATCAATCACGTCACCCACCACCGGTAAGTGCTGCAGGTGGATACCGGAGATCATGACATCCGGGATCAGGCAGAGGATGGACAGGTAAATCGCACCCACAAACGTGATCCGGGTAAGGATCGTATTCATATAGTCCGAAGTACTACGGCCTGGGCGTATTCCGGGAATGAAGCCCCCGTACTTGCGCATGTTATCTGCCGCTTCGTTTGGATTGAAAATGATCGACACGTAGAAAAAACAGAAGAAGACGATGAGCGCGATGAAGAACAGGATGTAGAGCGGCTCGGCGTGTTGCACGGAGCGAAGGATGCTGCTCAGCCAGGCATTGTTCTTCACAAACGGCGTATTCGCAATGGTCTGCGGGAACGCAAGGATGGAGGAGGCAAAGATGACCGGGATGACACCGCCGGCGTTCACCTTGAGAGGCATGTGGGTGGACTGGCCGCCCATGACACGCCGACCGATTACCCGTTTCGCATACTGGACCGGAATCCTGCGTTCACCCATTTCAACGAGGATGATGAAAGCCACCACCGCCACCATCATCACCAGGATCAACGCCAATTCGACGATGTTCCACTCGTGGGTGATAAAGACATTGGTGTAGAGATTGCCGATCGCAGAAGGCAAGCCAACCACGATACCGGTGAAGATAATCAGCGACATGCCGTTACCGATACCGCGTTCCGTAACCTGCTCACCCAGCCACATAATGAAGGCAGTGCCGGTCGTCAGAGACAAAATTGTTAGCGCGTAGAAGCCGACACCGGGGTTGATCACCACGTTGTCCTGCATAGACTGCAGACCGTACGCGATCCCAAATGACTGCGCAATACCGAGGGCCACGGTCAGGTAACGGGTCCACTGGGTAATCTTGCGACGCCCCAGTTCGCCTTCTTTTTGCAGCTTCTCAAGCGTCGGAACCACCACGGTCAACAACTGCAGGATGATTGACGAAGTGATGTAGGGCATGATGCCCAGCGCAAAGACCGACAAACGGCGTATATTACCGCCGGCAAACAGGTCGAAGAAACCAAAGATCGAACCCTGCGTCCGGGTGAAAAACTCTTCCCAGCGGATGACGTTGATGCCCGGAGTCGGAATGAAACTGCCTAGCCGATAGACGGCCAGCAGTGCAAACGTAAACAGGACCCGTCTCCGGAGATCTGGAATCCGGAAGACATTACCAATTGCTTCAAAGAGTTTCCCCATGCTTTATCCCTCGTGTGGTCACCGTGCACTCTCCACTGTTGCTTCCCAGTGGAGGTCGGTGACCGGACGTTAAGCCGCCGCTCCGATAACTTTTACAGTGCCGCCGGCCTGTTGTATCTTATCCGCAGCAGCCTTAGAGAAGATATGGGCTTCGACCGTGATTGCGTGGGTCAGGTCGCCGGTTCCGAGGATCTTGAGACCGTCGCCCAACTTGCTGATCACGCCGCGCTCCATGAGACTGTCAGCGGTGAAATTGTC
>Ga0114970_10004394_pt1 | contig 10265 bp, 13 predicted proteins | sample M_140205_XF_Meta_FD_87030 | JGI IMG/M metagenome (GOLD analysis project Ga0114970, IMG submission 87030) | Freshwater microbial communities from Lake Montjoie, Canada to study carbon cycling - M_140205_XF_MetaG | ecosystem: Environmental > Aquatic > Freshwater > Lake | place: Lake Montjoie... | reverse complement strand
GGCGGCGCATTAAGCGCCGCGATGGTATGGTCAGTATGTTCCGTCTACCAACCCTGCGAAAAAGTAAAGAGAAGATACCTGATAAATTTGGTACTGATCTAAGGTCTTTAGGACCATTACACGCTTGTCCTTGTGGCTCTAAAGTATTCTCTATCCTTGCTACCTTTGATGACTATGAGATCTCCTGGTATATGTTAGATGCAACCTGTGCTAACTGTGGCAATCTGATATGCGTACCTTGTCCAATAGATGATCCAGCCAGGGATGTTTAGCCACCTTCTACCCCTACCTGCCTGTGAAACAGGCGCAACTCGCCATCTTTTGACCCTTTAAAAGGCATAAAAAAAGAAGGCCACCCCGTTAAGGGTGGCCCTGTATTGCCTCGCAGTAAAGTTAAAGTTACTTGGAACCAATACCAAATTCTGTAGCTGATGGATCTATTGCCTTTAGAAGAGGTCCTGCAACTGCGGCTACTGCTGCTGTTGCTAATGCCTTCAGGTCTGTATTACCAGCAAGGTATAAAGCAAGTGCTGCAGCAAAAGCTGCACGAGCATAGGTAGTAACAATTGCTTTTAATTTAGTCTTATTCATATACATCCTTTAAGGGCGAGCAACGCCCATTACTAGTGAGTAGGCGCGTTTCTTTAGATACACACCATCTCCATTTGATTGACTACCTTTAGCATCTCCTGAGGTATTACCCTCATAGACCATAAGGTATTTCTTTCCATCGTTACTAGCACAGATACCAACGTGGTCAGCCTCTGCATCAGCATCAAACTGAAAGAAAACTATATCTCCTGCTTGTGCCTTACCAACTGGAACTATCTTTCCTTTACTTGTAAACCATTTAAGTCCTGCTTGACAAGAAGCAAATCCTTTAGCAGTTTGTGCTGCTATCTTTGATGCTAGTCCTGCTTGGTCAAAGCACCACGATACAAACATTGCACACCAAGGGTTGTTGTTAAGTCCATACCACTTACCATACATACTGTCATTGTTCTTACCTACCTCTTGGTATCCAAGTTGTGATTTTGCAATCTCTACTACACTCATCGTGTTAGTGATTCCTTTACTAGATCTGTTAAGAACTGGACCTTCTCTTCTAACCTATTGACCTGGTCCTTGATACTGGAGCCTCCATTTTGCTTTAGCTCTGATAAATAATATTTAACTAAATGCCTGACTGCGATTGCTAACGCTCCAATAAGAGTCGTTACCGCTACTGCCAGTCCTGCCCATTCATTTGGTGACATAGTATTATACCGTTCTGATAGTTACGATCAGATTGCCACCGTAACCGGAGAACCTTCTATCGCTTGGGGTTTTATTTAAAAAGTCCATCTCTTCAATCAGTCCAATGAATGACTCACCAGTTCTGAAATCTTCAACTCTAATTGTATCGCCAACATTTTCTATAGATTCAAGGGTACTCATACGATTATATGCTGATCCTTCATATCCTACCTCTACGCCAAAGTGGTCAGTCTCGTGGTCGTAGCAATGTAGAGGGTATTGGATTAAACGTTGACGAGGTACTGCTGGTAAAGACTTGAGTTGATATCCAGTAAATAATGGACCTTTAGTTGCATCAGTAGAAGAACGGGTAAAGGTAAACTTAAAACCTAAATACTCTTGAGCGGTCTGTGGATAGTTGACATTAACTTCTGCTACTGGATTGCCTTGACTAAAATTTCCAATGTTATAAAATAAATTAGTGCTGGTAACTGATTCAATATTAAGACCACCATTAGTAGTATCAACACGAGCCTGAAGTAACTTGTAGATCTTAGTTTCCAATGTGTTGTAACGGATATAACCAGTACGTAGATAGCCAGTTGATACCAGACTAGAGGTTGACTCAGCCCAGATAGCATTGCCAGTAGTAAATGCAGCACGATCAGAGTTACCAAAGAAGGCTACTTGACTAGCCTTTGCAGCAATTCCATCAGCTATTAAGTCCCAAGCCCAAGGAAATACTAGGCTGTTGGCTAATACAGTTGAGGATAGATCTACTTTTACTAGTCCTGCTTCACCATCAATAGTACTTGCAAGGTATGCAAAACGATCTCTAAACGCTATTGAGTTACAGGCAGCTTGGTCAAATAGTAAAGGACCGTATTGAATATTACCTGTAGTATCTGATACACCTACTCTAAATCCTTTACTTGTTGCAAGGACTGCATATATACCAAGGTATACATCAAAGTCATTGATGCGCTCACCCTCTGGTAGATCAATAATAACTGTTGGTGTTTCAAGAGTTGGAAAACCTAATGAGTTGGCAATTGTAGGATCAAGAACAATTTTAAATACAGATGATGATGTTCCATTAGGATCATATCCTGAGATATAAATAGCCTGTGGTCCTTCAGCAATGGAAGACCATACCCAAGATGGGTTAGGATGAGTAAATAATGCAGTAGGTAATCCTGTAGAAGAAGACCTTGTGGCATCTAGTTCATATATAGATGCACCAACTGCTGCAATAAGACGTTGCTTTACATAGCGAATAGTTGCACGAGTAGTACCAGAAGCATTATAGATTTCAGCATCGGCAGGTGTAGCACCGACTGAACCTTTGTGAACGTGGGTACCATTAATAAAGTAATAACTAGAGCCATTAGTAGTAAGACTATAGATAGTAGATGGTGTGCCAGCTTGAGTAATTGTTGTTGGTGAGCCAGCAGATGTTGCTTGTTTCTTTAAAGCACTACCATCTGTAAATAAAATACAGTCATTAGTGCCATCATTTAAGCCTATTAATTGTGCAGGAGCAGCACCTGAATAAAAACTAGCGGTATCATTAAGTAGAGTAGCTTGTCCTCTAGTCCAGACATCCATACCTTTAGACTCGGTAAATTGAAAACGAAGTGACTCTTCTTGTATTGGCTCAAAGAATTTAATACCAGCGCCAAAGTGGAATGAACTCTGTGAGCGTACCCACCAACCAGTAAGAGTCTGCTCTCCTGGTTCTCTGGTTTGGTCAATCTGTTGCTTACGATACTGCGCTGTTACTCTACGATATGGTGATTCATCAGAGGCATTAAGGAAGAATGGTTGCCCACCAATAGCTACGTCATAAGCTACACCGGTAGCGGCATAGTTGGTAGATCCAGCAGGGTTTGATAAGGATACTGGGATTGCTTCTGTGATATCACTGCCATACGCCATTAGCTCTCCTTAAATAGTCTCTTGCACAATCTCTTCTACTGGTGCTTCTAATACTTTTGTTGCTGCTTCTAGTGCTGCTGCTTCACGCTCTGCTATCTCTGCTCCTGATAGTGGAACATAAGATGTTGTTTTCTTTTCGCAGTCATAAATAATTTTCATATTACTCATTTACAGTAGCCTGCCAATCTTTGTTATCTTCATTCCATTTGTACATAACGCCATCAGTAGGGTAAGCAACAGGTGCTTGCCATTGACAAGTTTCTTCATTTAATGTCCAAGAATCAAAAGGCTTAGGAGGAATAAACGCATCACGAACAGAGTCATAGAAAAATCCAACCCCCGCATAATTTTTGCGGATCCGATTGTTATAACTGGTTTGCACCCAGTTACCACCAAGACCTAAGTCATTGGCTAGGTAATCTTGTCCTCTATCTTCTGCGTTATCAGGTACAACTAATACCTGAGTAACTATATTGTTTTCATCTATCTGTGCGAAGTGTGCCATTTATTCTCCTTTATATTGCGTATCTGATAATTACTAAACCGCTACCGCCAGCATTTCCTGTAACACTATCTGGAGTACCACCACCTCCACCACCGCCAGTATTAGCAGTTCCTGCTACTGAACCTGTGCTATTTCCTCCACCTTTACCACCACCACCAACACCGCCAATTCCTGCTACATTTCCTAATGATTCACCAGCACCACCACCACCTCCTGCGTAGTAACCGTTTACACCAGTTTGGGTTGCGTTAGCAAAAGATGAATAAGTTACTAAACCAGCACCACCATTACCGCCATCAGAAGTGACACCATTTGCGCCAACCGCACCAGCACCTCCACCGCCACCTGAACCACCACTTGCAGCATTAGTTCTACCTATACCACCATTGTTTCCTTGACCTGATGTTGCAGTACCACCTGCGCCGTTTTGAGCAATACCACCACCACCTGAACCGCCGTTGTTACCAGCAGTTCCACTTGAAGCAGAACCCGCAGCACCTGCACCGCCAGCAGTTGCGCTAATAGTAGAAAGCACACCTCCAGCAATACTAGATAAATTACCATTATTGCCACCAGTACCACCAGCACCAACAGTAACTGTATATCCAGTTGCGGTAAGTGATTGAGATGATGAATAAACTAAACCACCCGCTCCACCTCCACCACCAGCGCGAGAAGTAGAAGAACTACCATTACCACCACCACCTCCACCAGCAATACAAAGAATGTCGGCGCTTAATGCAGTAGTTGGAGTAAATGTGCCTGAGAACGGGAACATATGGTACCAATAGGTACCGTCAGAGGATACAATTCCGCCAGTTGCTTTACTACCGCTAGTCACATTTGAGATGCCGTATAGGTAAGCAGTTGAATTTTCAACAAACAAACCACTATTTGAAGTTATTTTAAGACTTGAAATAGTTGCATTATTTGCCCATAGTCCAGCATTGAAACCATCTAAAACACTAGTAGATATATTTCCTTCAGTTACAAAATCAGTACTGACACTTTTACTTTGTGCAACTGCATAATTAGGAATGTAAATGTTACAGTTACCAAAAGTTGAAACTGCCTCGGAACGTGTTGCTGGTATCCAAATATATTCAATTTTGGAATTACTGGATGCGTTTCCTGATGTTGCATTACCATCAATACCATACATAAATCTTTCTGAGTATCCAGTTGTTGAACCATTAAATGTTAATTCAATTCTTGTGTACCCTCCCGATACATCACTTTTTAAAGACACTACACACATTAAATCGGTGTATGTTGAAGGGATAGAAGTAAATTCTAAATAACTAGCACCGCCAGACCCTGCGGTCTTAGTATCAATTAATTCCATATTAGCCATTAGTTATTCTCCCTTATGCCAAGTAACGAACTATAACTAAGCCTGAGCCGCCGTTGCCGCCTGTGCCACCATACCAAACACCACCGCCACCTGAGCCAGTATTTGTAACACCAGAAACAGCATTAGCATACAAAATAGAACCTCTACCACCACCACCAGAGCCACCATTACCATAGCTAGGAACTCCACCAGAACCACCGCCACCTGCTAAATAACCACTTACACCTAAACTAGTTGCTGATAACCAAGACGACCAAGTATTTAAACCTGCACCACCATCAGCGCCAATTTGAGTATTAGTAGTAGGTGTTGCACCAGCACTTCCTGCGCCACCTCCACCACCACCACTAGTACCACTACCAGTAGAATCAGTAGAGTTACCACCAGCATTTCCTTGACCACTAGTTGCGGTTCCACCCGTTGTAGATGCAGGAGTTCCACCTGCTCCACCTGCTCCTCCGCCTGAACCACCTGCGGTACCATTAATATTAAATCCAGCACCACCGCCGTATCCACCACCTTTAACTAAAGTAAGTGAACCAAATTGACTATCATTACCAGATACTCCAAGAGAACCACTAGTAACTTGACCACCAATTCCACCGGCACCTACAGTTACAGTATAGCTAGTTGCAGTTAATGATTGAGATGTAAAAGGTAATAATCCTCCCGCGCCGCCGCCGCCACCTGCATAAACAGAACCTCCTCCGCCTCCAGCAACAACTAATACATCTGCTGTTAGTCCTATGTTTGGAATAAAAGAACCTGATGAAGTAAAAGCGTGGTAAATATAAGTACCATCAGAGGTAACAATATTTCCGCCTTGCGCTTTCTGAGCTGCATTACCTACTTGGATTCCGTAGAGTGAAAAGGTTGAGCCTGCTAAAAAATTAACCGAATTTGAAGGATAAAGTAATATTGTGTTTATTGCATTGGTATTACGCCACAAACTAATATGAGAATAAACCATTGAATTTGCGGAGTTAGCCCTGCCTAACCAATTTTTATATGTTGTTGTATTTGAATAATTTTGAAATTGTAGAATCAGCGTGGAAATCAGAGTTGGTCTGATTGGATATCCTGCTGTGCTTTCAGTTTGATTTGAGTTTCTACCACTAGCAGCAGAACTGCCTGTGCCATACAAATAAGTTGCACTATAATTGCTTCCAGTATCTCCATTAACTCTAATTAAACAATCTTGCTCTGAAGCACCAGAACAACCTGCATTAATTACCAAAATCAAATCCGTATAGCCTTGTGGAATACTGGAGAAGGTAACTGATGCTGCTGCGCTACCTAGTGTCTGAGTTGCTATGGGTGTATAGGTACTCATTAGGCTCCCTTAATTCCGTAAAGCGCTGCTTGGGTATATTGATTCCAAGTTTTACCGCTACTACAAGTTAAATCAATACGATTAATAGCATTTGTATTACGCCATAAATTAGATTGTAAATAAATATATCCTGAACCATTATTGTCATATCCAGCCAAACCACGAACTACTTTATTTTTTGTAGTGCTTGTATAATCTAATACATCAAAAACTCCAGCAGATATAGAATTATTTAATGAATAAATATAAGAAGCATTATAGTAATTAACATTAGCGCTTGAACCGTTACCTTGTAATATATGATTATTGTAATTTGTTGAGGTTGTATCATTATTAAAAAATATCTGTGGACTATCGTTTGCACTTAAAATAGCACTTAATCTAATTTGTAAGTGCGTATAGGTAGAAGGTATAGAAGTAAATGAAATAGTTGCACTACCAGCAGAACCTACTTGCACCATACCAAGTGGGAACATAGCGCCTGTATCAGATGATGTTGGCGTAACTGAATTGGATGCACCAGATGCGGGGGATGATCCAGTTGAGTTAGAAGCAACAACTGTAAATGTATAAGCAGTGCCAGCAGTAAGACCTGATACGGTAATAGGAGATGAACTGCTTGAACCAGTAAGTGATCCAGGTGAAGATGTGGCTGTAAATGTAGTTGCGGCTCCACCAGTTGCGGCAGCAGCATAGGTAACAGTTGCAAGTCCTGCTCCTGCTGTGGCTGTTCCTATTGTTGGTGCATCGGGAACATCTGGAATTGGTGTATTGCCAGCATTAAAAACAGTGTATTTTAATCCAGCTAAACCAGTATTACTGATTCTTTTAACTGACATATGTTTATACTATTTCTGAACCAAAGGCTGTAAATGAAACTGTGGCTGATGAGGCGTAAACTGTAATTACATCAGTAGTTGCTAAAGTAATTCCAAGAGTTAAAGCAGTTGTATCATTAGCAGCAACAGTTGATCCATAAGCAATATAATGTTGAGATGCAAGGGTTGCACCAGCAGGGCGAACTGCAATACGAAAAGTAGCAGCAGATGCTGCTTGATTACACACAGTGATTGTAGATACTACTGTTGAGGTAGAACTAGGAACCGTATAAAGGGTGGTTGCTGTTGTTGCAGATGGATTGGATTGTCCCAATACCTTATATGTGGTTGCCATTATTCTCCTTAGATTTGATTATTTAGAAAGTAGTGCTGCAATTTCAGCAGTAGATAAACCTAGTGTTGCCAGCTTAGCCTCAGCAGAGGCAAGAGCTGCTGCTCTATCTACAACAGATTGATTGGCTTCTGTTTCAAGACGAGCCGCCTCAGCATCAACCTGTGATTGAGTCAAAGGTGAAACGTTTGGAAGACTCCATACGATAGTAGTTATATCATTATTGTTTAATGTAAAATCTACGCCTGGGCGTAGTGATTGAATTGCTCTTACTGTCCAGTTCATACTAGGACCTCCTGTAATCTAACAATTGATGGGGCGGTTTGACCAACGTTAACTGAGCAACCACCACCACTATATGTTTTAAATTGTAATTTATAAGTTGTTGCTGATGTTGTTGCTGGTGAATCAACATATGAAAAACTAATTGGTACATAAGTTGTTTGATTGGTCATACCACTAAGACCGCTAACAGTGTAATATGATCCATAATCACTGTAAACTGCTGTAGAACCTCTGACTATTTGGGCTAATATACCAGGCAGTTTAAGGTTTGATACTCCATCAATATAACACATAAATTGCATTGTAACTAAAACTTTACTTGTAGAAAGAGTTGGAGTTATAGTTGCAGTTACATCTGTTGCATCAGTATAAGTTGTACCAGATGTAGTAGTTGAAGTTGTAGTTGTTGCTTGGATTGTTTGACCAATACGAGGCGTAGTAGTTACTGAACCCCAAGATGGGATTCCAGAAGCTACTACTAGTGCCTGACCAGTGCTACCAATAGCAAGTCTAGCTGGTGTATTAGCAGAAGATGCGTAGATAATATCGCCAGTAGTTGTGGTTAGTGTTTTTGGTATTGCCGCATCTGCTGTGGCTGTACCTGTTGTATAAAATGTTAGATCGTCTGAGGTTAGAACGTGGCGAACTGTTGCACCGGCAGTATGTGATACCTGACTAGAGCCAGCTCTTCCTCTTACTACTGTAAGGGTATCGCTATTAACACCCGTTACAAATACAATCTCCTCATTAACAGTATCAGGATCTATTGCAACGGTAAACTGATCTACGTTACCAGCAGAAAGGGTTACTCCACCCATTAAGGTAGTACCAGTACCAGTTGCTACGGTTATGCTAGTAGTACTACTGTTGATAGTAGCTTGCAGTGTTGTCTCAACACTTATGGAACTATATTTACGGGTCATTAACTGTCCTTACTTTGTGTAATGAATACGAATAGGATATCTATCTTTCAACTTCAACGCTTCCTCGTTTAGTCTCTGTTGGTATAGAGCGAAGATATAGCGAGAAGAAGAAGTACCAGCAGTTGATGGGATCTTAGTATCAGCGTTATCTGCTTCAGCAGATGATAGATTGATACGACCTGCATCTAAGAACGATAGTAATTTGTATGAAGCACCTAGAGTTACTACATCCTGACAAGATTGTGGCAAGCCAGAAACATCAGCAAAGTCATCAGTATTAGCATCTAAGGTATTAGCTGTTGTGCTATACCAAACTTGAACTGTTCTACCAGGTTGCACATTGTCATAAATATTTAAAGTTGCATTAGTATTAAAAGTTGCAGCGTTAGCCATACGATCCAAACGCCAACGATTAAGAGGTAACCATTCTTTGCTTGATCCAGTAGTTTGCCAAGATACATACAAGACATCTCGTACATCATCTGGTAAAGCATAGGTAGTTACGGATGCGTTAAAGGTAAAGGTATATGAAGAGACTGCCCAGATATTAGGATAAAGTCCATTGATAGTATCGTTGATAGCCTTCTTAATAGAAGTTCTAGGAAACGTAGGAGCTAAAGTAACTTGAGCATATTGAGCGTGTGGTGCAGGAGCAGTACCCTGATAACCTCTACCAAATCCTGGTATTACGTTAAGTACGTTATTTGCTTTATCAAAAGAATCAATCCAAATAAGTTCATCATCAATTTCAATAGTACCTTTAGCAAGGTTTGAAGCAGAGCCGATAGTGATAGCAGTACTGGTAGTCGTTAGACCAGCAGAATTAGCTACATAACTAATACGATCTTGGCGCAAGGTATAACCTTGTAGATTAGTTTTGATCTCATCTACCATATCGTTAAGAGTGCTCATTTATCTTCTCTCTGTAGTGTTTTAAGTTGTTCTGTAATCTTTCATCATTTGGACTAAAAGCTAAGGCTTTCTCACCGTGCTCTATTGCAGTTTTATACTCACCTAATTGCCAAGCTGCTATGGCTACTAGATCATCTGCCATATGTCCCCAAGCCCAACCTTCTGCCATAAAATCTGTTTGCTTTTCAGTTATACCTAATGCTCTTGTTGCAACCCTAAAACAATCAGGCCACTTCATTTGTTGATAATAATGATTAGCCAGTGCTAGGACTGATTCTCTACTAGTACATTCTGTTATTGAATCCTGTAAATGTTTTTCAGCATTATCAGGATCACACTTAGCCATCATTCGCAGAGCGTATGATCTCTCTGCTTTGAATGTGGATTCCTCTAAGTATTTTTTAAAAGTTTGTAACGCATCGTAATATCTTTGTTTGTAGTAATACTCTCTACCTAAATAGTAAAGACTACGAGAACATTTTGGATCTTCATCTACTGCCATTTCAAGCATATCTAAGTATTGCTCTCTAGACTTTTCTTTATCTTGGAAGTGATGTATTGTTAAATCTATTCTTGCTCTAACCTCAGGAATCTTATAAGCACATACTG
>Ga0114970_10004393_pt1 | contig 10266 bp, 7 predicted proteins | sample M_140205_XF_Meta_FD_87030 | JGI IMG/M metagenome (GOLD analysis project Ga0114970, IMG submission 87030) | Freshwater microbial communities from Lake Montjoie, Canada to study carbon cycling - M_140205_XF_MetaG | ecosystem: Environmental > Aquatic > Freshwater > Lake | place: Lake Montjoie... | reverse complement strand
TCGCCGAGGTAGATGATTTCGCCCAGTTTGCGGAACTGCTTGTTCACCCACAGCGCCACATCGGTGCCGCCGGCCAGCAAGCGGGCGCCGGGCTTGGCGGCGCACAGCGCGGCCAGGTCGTCCAGGTTGCGCGGCGCGTGGAAGGGTGTGGCTGCGGCCAGCTGCAGCGCGGCGTCGCCTCGCAGCGCCTGCAGTGCCGCAACCGTGGTCGCACTGGCCAGTGGCGCCACCTCGCCAGCCGTCAACGTGAACATTTGTTCGCCGGCGTCGAGGATCGGCCTGTAACCGGTGCAGCGGCACAAATTGCCCGACAGATCGTCGGCCAGTTGTTGTCGGGTGGCTTGGGTGCCTGCAGCGCGATGCCGATCGTGGCAGGCGGCGAGCGACATCACAAAGCCGGGCGTGCAGAAGCCGCACTGCGAACCGTGGCATGCCACCATCGCTTGCTGGGCCGGGTGGCGTCCGCCCAGGTCTTCGACCGTGACCAAGACCTTGCCGTCGAGCGTGGGCAGGAACTGTAGGCAGCTGTTGACCGCCTTGAAGCTGACGCTGTCGTCAGGCTGCAGCTCGCCGATCAGCACGGTGCAGGCGCCGCAATCGCCTTCGTTGCAGCCTTCCTTGGTGCCGGTGCAGCGGGCGTGTTCGCGCAACCAGCTCAGCACCGAAAGCGTGGATTCGAGGCCTTGCACCGACAGGGTTTGGCCGCGGTGGACAAATCGGATCGGACGGGTCGGCGCACAGGCTTGGGACATACCCGTAAGGTAGCGGCTCTGCGCAGCCATGGTATGCATTGAAGTTTATAAGCATTATCATAATTTTCTTATGAATCCAGCCTTGGCTTTGGACAAGATCGAGCTCTCACTCATTCGGGCTTTCCATACCTTGATCACCGAGCGCAGTGTCACGCGCGCAGCCCTCAAGCTTCAAACCAGCCAGCCGGCACTGTCGGCCCAGCTCAAGCGCCTGCGTGGGCTGATCAAGGACCCCTTGCTGGTTCGAGCGGGCGGCGGCATGGCGCCCACTGCGGTGGCTTTGTCGCTGCTGCCCGCAGCGGCCCAGGTGCTGCAGGGCGCGCAGGCGCTGTTTGGCGGCCACGCTGCGGCCCAGGTCTTCGCACCGGCTGCTGCGTCCCAGGCTTGGCGCATCGCCGCCAGCGACTACCTCGACCCGCTGTTCCTGCCCGAACTGGTGGCACGGGTTCGGGCGCAGGCGCCGGGCGTCACGCTCGACCTGTTGCCGCTGACTGGCGACTACGATTACCGCAGCCATTTGGCCCGCGGTGAGCTCGACCTGGTGATCGGCAATTGGCTGGCGCCGCCGGCCGAGCTGCACCTGGGTCGGCTGGTCAGCGACGAGATCGTCTGCCTGGTGTCGCAGAGTCACCCGGCGCTGCGCAACCCGCGGCAATGGACGGTTGAGCGCTATCTCGCGAGCGAGCACATCGCGCCCACGCCGCTGCACGCCGGCGGTGTCGGCGTCGTCGATGAGCACTTGCAGGCGCAGGGCTTGCAGCGCCGCATCGTCGTTCGCAGCCCGCACTTCGGCCTGGCGCCGGCAATGGTCGCGCGCACCAGTCTGGTGTTGACCACCGGCCGCCAGTTCTGCAGCCGCTACATCGGCAAGCTGCCGGTTCGCATGCTGCGCTGTCCGGTGGTGTTTCCGCCGCTGACCTATTACCAACTCTGGCACGACCTGACCCATGCCTCGCCGGCGGTGCGTTGGTTGCGCGAGCAGGTGCGTGACGTCGCGCGCGAACTGGCGGGGGGGCTGGCGTGAGCGGCCTGTCGGTGCGGGGTCGGGCAGCAGCTGTGCCCACGGCGATCCTCGCCGACTTGCTCGATTTCCAGGCTGATCCCGGCCTGGTCGATCCGCTCAGCGCGGCGGTTCGCTGGCGTCCGGCGCATTGGCTGCTGATTGACGCCACTGGCCGTATCGCTGCGGTGCAGCCCGAGGCGCCGGGCGACGACTGGCTGCGGCTAGACCGCAGCGGCCAGTTGCTGATGCCTGGTTTCATCGACACCCATGTCCACAGCCCGCAGCTCGACGTGATTGCCTCCTGGGGCACCGAGCTGCTGGACTGGCTCGAGCGCTACACCTTCCCGGCCGAGGCCAGGCATGCCGACCCGGATTTCGCGCGAGCCGCTGCTGCGTTGTTTCTTGACGCCTTGCTGGCCCACGGCAGCACGTCGGCGGTGGTCTTTCCGACCGTGCACCTGGCCAGCACCGAGGCCTTGTTCGAGGCTGCGCGCGAGCGCGGCATGCGCCTGGTCACCGGCAAGGTGTTGATGGACCGAAACGCGCCCGAGGCGCTGCGCGACGATGTGGTGCAGGCCGAGCGCGATTGCCGCGCACAGATAGCTCGCTGGCATGGCGTCGGTCGGCTGGCCTACGCGGTGACGCCGCGCTTTGCGGTGACCAGCAGCCCGGCGCAGTTGTCGATGGCCGGCCGGCTGCTGGCCGATCATCCCGGCGTCTACCTGCAAACCCATGTCGCCGAAAACCGGGCTGAGGTGGCCTGGATCGCCGAGCTGTTCCCTGAGGCCCGCAGCTACCTCGATGTCTACGCCGGCCATGGGCTGCTGACCGAGCGATCGGTGCTGGCGCATGGCATCTGGCTTGACGACGCCGACCGCCGTTTGCTGCAGCAGACCGGCGCGCAGATCGCTTTCTGCCCCTCGTCCAACCTGTTCCTGGGCAGCGGGCTGTTTGGCTGGCAGCAGGCGGCCGCGCAAGGCGTGAACGTCAGCCTGGCGTCGGATGTGGGCGGCGGCACCTCGCTGGCGATGCTGCGCAACCTGGCTGACGGCTACAAGTTGCAGGCGATGGCGGGCCAAAGGCTCAGTGCCTGGGCCCTGCTGCACGCGGCCACCCGTGGTGCTGCGCAGGCGCTTCGGCTGGACCAGGAGATCGGCTCGTTAGAGCCCGGACTGATGGCCGATGCCTGCTTGTGGGACTGGGCCGTCGGCCCGGTGGCGCTGCGTCGCGACGGCCTGGCCCGAGAGTTGCATGAGCGGGTGTTTGCCTGGATGATGTTGGGCGATGAGCGAAATCTTGTCGAATGCTGGGTCGGCGGTGTCAGCCGTTACCTCCGAACCTGATCAAGAAAATGGACACCATGCTCAGACTCGAACTGACGGGCATCAGCAAGCAGTACCCCGCAGTGCGCGCCAACGACCGCGTGTCGCTGGGCGTTGCACCCGGCCAAATCCATGCGGTGCTGGGCGAGAACGGCGCGGGAAAAAGCACGCTGATGAAGATCATCTACGGTGCGGTGCGGCCCGACGCCGGCAGCATCCGCTGGAACGGCGAACTGGTCCAAATCGCCAACCCGCAACAGGCACGCGCGCTGGGCATCGCGATGGTGTTCCAGCATTTCTCGCTGTTCGACACCTTGACCGTCGCCGAGAATGTTTGGCTCGGTCTGGGCAAGCGCATGGCGCTGGCCGAGGTGATCGCGCGCATCCGTGATGTCTCGGGCGAATACGGCCTGGAGGTCGATCCGCTGCGTCCGGTGCACACGCTGTCGGTCGGCGAACGCCAGCGCGTCGAGATCGTCCGCGCGCTGTTGACCGATCCCGCTTTGCTGATTCTCGACGAGCCGACCTCGGTGCTGACGCCACAGGCGGTCGACAAGCTGTTCGTCACGCTGCGCCAACTCGCGGCCAAGGGTTGCTCCATCCTCTACATCAGCCACAAGCTCGACGAGATCCGTGCGCTGTGTCACCACTGCACGGTGTTGCGCGCAGGTCGGGTCACCGGCGAGGTCGACCCGACGCGCGAGACCAACGCCAGCCTGTCGCGCTTGATGATCGGTGCCGAGCCGCCAGCACTTGCGCACCGTCCAGCCCAGCCTGGGGCTGTGGTGCTGGCGCTGCGCGGACTCTCGCTGGCCAAGCAGAATCCTTTCGGCACGGCCTTGGCTGCGATCGACTTCGAGGTGCGCGCAGGGGAGATCGTTGGCGTCGCGGGGGTGTCGGGCAATGGCCAGCAGGAGTTGATGGCCGCGATCTCCGGCGAGGATCCGCGCGCGTCGCCGGGCTCGATCACGCTGTTCGGCCAGGATATCGCCCAGGCTTCGCCGCGAAAGCGCCGCCTCCTCGGCCTGCACTTCGTGCCCGAGGAGCGCTTGGGGCGCGGTGCCGTGCCGAGCATGAGCCTGGCGCAGAACACCTTGCTCAGCCGCACCGAAACAGTGTCTCGCAGCGGCTGGATCCACACCACGGCAGTGCGTCAACTGGCCGGCAAGCTGATCGCATCGTTCAAGGTCCAGGCCGGTGGCCCGGACGCGGTGGCCAAGAGCCTGTCGGGCGGCAATCTCCAGAAGTTCATCGTCGGCCGCGAGATCGACGCAGGCCCCAAGCTGTTGGTCGTCTCGCAGCCGACCTGGGGCGTCGACGTCGGCGCGGCAGCACAGATCCGCAGTGCCTTGCTCAAGCTGCGTGACGAGGGCTGCGCGCTGCTGTTGGTCAGCGAGGAACTGGAGGAATTGTTCGAAATCAGCGACCGCTTGTTGGTGATCGCCCAGGGCCGCGTCTCGCCCAGCGTGCCGGTGGCCGAAGCCACGGTGGCGATGATTGGCGAGCGGATGAGCGGGCTGTGGGACGCTGGCTCGACCAGCGCATCAAGGGTCGGCCATGCTCAAGCTTGAGGCGCGGCCGCAAGCTTCGCAGGCGATGGCTATCGCCTCGCCGCTGATCGCGCTCGCGATCACCGTGCTGCTTGGGGTCTTGTTGTTTGTCGCGCTCGGCAAAGATCCACTGCGCGGCCTGCAGATGTTCTTCGTCGAGCCTATACGCAGCGGCTACGCCTGGAGCGAGATCGCGATCAAGGCGACACCGCTGGCGCTGATCGCGCTCGGCTTGTCGATCTGTTACCGCAGCAACGTCTGGAACATCGGCGCTGAGGGCCAGTTCGTTCTCGGGGCGATCTTTGCCGGTGGTGTGGCGATGCTGGCAGGGCCGCAGAGCTCGCGCTGGATCGTGCTGGCGATTCTGGCCGCTGGGGTATTGGGCGGCATGGTTTGGGCTGGCATCGTCGCGCTGCTGCGCGACCGCTTCAACGCGAGCGAGATCCTGGTCAGCCTGATGCTGGTCTACGTCGCCGAGTTGGTGCTGGGTTGGCTGGTCTATGGACCCTGGAAAGACCCCAATGGCTACAACTTTCCGCAGACCGTCAGCTTCGACGCGGTGACCCGAATTCCCAAGCTGATCGAAGGCTCACGCGCCAACATCGGGGTGCTGATCTCGCTCGTGGCAGTGGCCTTGAGCTGGGTCTTGTTGTTCCGAACCTATGCCGGTTTCCAGCTGCAGGTGGGCGGCCTGGCGCCGGCGGCGGCGCGCTACGCCGGCTTCTCGTCGCGCCGCATGCTGTGGCTGGCGCTGTTGCTGTCGGGCGGGCTGGCCGGGCTGGCCGGCGGGCTAGAGGCGGCCGGGCCGCTCGGCCAGCTCACGCCGCATGTGCCGGCCGGTTACGGCTTCGCCGCGATCATCGTCGCCTTTGTCGGTCGGCTGCATCCGGTAGGGGTGGTGTTCTCAGCCATCCTGATGAGCATGTTCTTCATCGGCGGTGAGTTGGCGCAGTCGCGGCTGGGCCTGCCCAAATCGATCACCGGGGTGTTCCAGGGCCTGCTGCTGTTCGCGCTGCTGGCCTGCGACACGCTGATCCACTACCGCGTCAGGAGGGCATGACATGGATGCATTGGCCTTGCTGATCGCCGCCACGCTCAACGCCGGCACGGTGCTGGCGATTGCCGGCCTCGGCCTGTTGATCAACGAGCGGGCAGGCGTCCTCAACCTCGGTGCCGAGGGTCTGATGCTGGTGGCCGCGATCGCGGGTTTCGCCACCGCCGTGCACACCGGCAGCGATGTGCTGGCCTTCGGTGCCGGCATGGCCGCGGGCGGCGTGTTGGCGGCCGTGTTCGGGTTGCTGGTGATCTGGCTCAACACCAACCAGTACGCCACCGGGCTGGCGCTGAGCCTGTTCGGCGCCGGATTCTCGGCCTTCGTCGGCATCCAGTACACCCAGCAGAAGATCGGCGACCGCAGCCGCTTCGAGATCCCTGGCTTGGCCGATATCCCGTTTTTCGGCCCAGCCTTGTTCAAGCAGCACCCGATGGTCTACCTGACGGTTCTGGGCGTGTTTGCGCTGTCTTGGTTCCTGTACCGCTCGCGCGCCGGCTTGGTGCTGCGGGCGGTGGGCGAGTCGCCCGAATCGGCGCATGCGCTGGGCTACCCGGTGCGCCGCATCCGGCTGGCTGCGGTGGTGGCCGGTGGCGCGCTGTGCGGCCTGAGCGGCGCCTACATCTCGGTGATTTACACGCCGCTGTGGGTCGAAGGCATGATCGCCGGCAAAGGATGGATCGCGTTGGCGCTGACTACTTTCGCCACTTGGCGGCCGGCACGCATCCTGCTGGGTGCTTACCTGTTCGGCGGTGTCACGATGTTGCAGTTCCACCTGCAGGGTGAAGGGGTCCAGATCGCCAGCCAATGGCTGTCGATGCTGCCCTATCTCGCCACCATCGTCGTGCTGGTGCTGATCTCGCGCAACCCGACCTGGATCCGCGTCAACATGCCAGCCTCTTTGGGCAAGGCATTTTTCCCCGGCGGATGAGCTGCCCGCATCGCTCGCAGCCTGCTGCGCCAGCAGGCTAGTGCATCGGGCCCATAATTTGTGTCTGCCTGTTTGTTTGTTCTGTTCCTGTCCCTGTTTCAAAACCTGGAGAATCCATGACGCCCACATCGAAGCGATCCCTGCTCAAGCTCGCTGGCTGGTCCACCTTGGCAGCCACCGCCGCCCTGGTGGGCTGCGGCAAAAAGCAAGAGGCCGCACCCGCGGCGCCGGCATCCGCTGCGGCTCCCGCCTCCGCTGCTGCGTCCAAGCCGGCGCCGCTGAAGGTGGCCTTCGCCTACGTCGGTCCGGTCGGCGATGGTGGCTGGACCTTTGCGCACGACAACGCCCGCAAGGCGCTCGAAAAGGAAATGGGCGACAAGATCGTCACCAGCTTTGTCGAGAACGTGCCTGAGTCGGCCGACGCCGAACGGGTGTTGCGCGACATGGTTGGTCAAGGCAACAAACTGATCTTCGGCACCACTTTCGGCTACATGGAGCCGATGATCAAGATTGCGGCCGAGGCCAAGGATGTCAAGCTCGAGCACGCCACCGGCTACAAGACGGCTGAGAACCTGCGCACCTACGACAGCCGCACCTACGAGGGCGCTTACATGGCCGGCGTGATCGCCGGCGGCATGACCAAGACCAACGTGCTCGGCGTCGTCGGATCGGTGCCGATTCCCGAGGTGATCCGCAACATCAACTCGTTCACGATGGGCGCCCAAAGCGTCAATCCCAAGGTCAAGACCAAGGTCGTGTGGGTCAACAAGTGGTTCGACCCGCCGAAGGAGACCGAAGCCGCCACCGCGCTGATCAACGGCGGCGCCGACGTGCTGATGCAAAACACCGACTCTCCCGCGGTGCTCAAGACCGCGCAGGACAAGGGCAAGCGTGCCTTCGGTTGGGACAGCGACATGTCGGCCTACGGCCCCAAGGCACACCTGGGCTCGGCGGTGATCAACTGGGCGCCGTACTACATCAAGTCCACCCAGGACGCGCTGGATGGCAAGTGGGCTACCGGGAAAAGCTGGTGGGGAGTCAAGGAAGGTGCGATCGATTTCGTCTCGATCGCCGAGGACGTGCCGGCTGCGGTGAAGACCAAGGTCGAGGCGGTCAAGGCCGGCCTGAAGGACGGCAGTTTCGTGATCTGGAAGGGTCCTATCACCAACAACGCCGGCAAGGTGATGCTGGAAAAGGACAAGACTGCGGACGACGAGTTTCTTGGCGGGATCAAGTTTTATGTCAAGGGGGTCGAAGGCAAGGTCCCTGGGGAGAAGTGATTGACGGGCGGCTACTGCGCGGGGCTCATGCGTCGTTGCGCGGTGCTCGGAATCCTCACGTAGCGCTGCTACGTTTCGGTTCCTGCGCGCCGTGCGCCTAGCCTGAGACCCGCTCGCTACGCCGCCAAGAAAGCCGCCCCTTCGAGGGGCGGCTTTCTTGTTTGTGAACCCCCGCGTTTGACCAGCCTGGAGTACTTCCATGATCGACTTCGACGCTATTCCCCGCAGCGCGCTGCCCGCGCTATTGCGTACTGCCCCCAAGGCCGAGTTGCACATCCACATCGAGGGCTCGCTCGAGCCCGAGTTGATCTTTGCGCTGGCCCAGCGCAACGGTGTGGCGCTGGCCTACCCGTCGGTCGAGGCGCTGCGCGCGGCCTATGACTTCTCCGACCTGCAGAGCTTTCTAGACATTTATTACGCCGGTGCCAGCGTGCTGTTGCAGGAGGTCGATTTCCACGCCATGGCGATGGCCTACTTCGCCCGCGCCGCGGCCGACAACGTGATTCACGCCGAACTGTTTTTCGACCCGCAGACCCACACCGACCGCGGCGTGCCGATCGGCGTCGTGATCGAAGGCCTGGCGCGCGCCTGCGCCGACGCGCGCACCCAATATGGCATCGACGCCTCGCTGATCCTGTGTTTCCTGCGCCACCTCAGCGAGGAAGCAGCGCTCATCACGCTGGAGGCCGCGCTGCCCTGGCGCCAACACCTGGTTGGCGTCGGGCTGGACAGCAGCGAGCGCGGTCATCCGCCCGAGAAGTTCACCCAGGTCTTTGCCCGCGCCCGCGCGCTCGGCCTGCATCTGGTGGCGCATGCCGGCGAGGAAGGCCCGCCGGCCTACATCGAGAGCGCGCTCGACCTGCTGCGCGTCGAGCGCATAGACCATGGCGTGCGCTGCGTCGAGAGCCCGGCCTTGGTGGCACGGTTGGCCGCGGCGCGCGTGCCGCTGACGGTCTGCCCGCTGTCCAACGTCAAGCTGTGCGTGTTCAAGACCCTGGCCGAGCACAACCTGCCGGCGTTGCTGGCCGCTGGCCTGTGCGCCACCGTCAACAGCGACGATCCGGCTTATTTTGGCGGCTACCTGAACGACAACCTGGTCGCCACCTTCGACGCGTTGCCGCAGCTCGGCGTCGCCGAGGCCTACACCTTGCTGCGCAACAGCTTCGAGGCCAGCTTTGTCAGTGCACACGCCAAGGCCGGCTGGATCGCCAGGCTAGACGCGGTGTTCAGCGCGACCCGCTGATCGGTAGCGGCGCCAGGACCTGGCTTGCCCAGCAGTCTGAGTTTGACTGCTACGCTTGAGCCCATGGCTGACGCAACGACGCCCCGAAATTCGACCCAGACGGGATCGCTACACCCGTTGCGGCAAGGTTTGGCCGCCTGGCTCGGGCCTTGGGTGCGCGAGGTCGACGCCGGCAGCTTGCGCGCCGATCTGCTGGCCGGTCTGTTGGGCGCGGTGCTGGTGCTGCCCCAGGCGATCGCTTTTGCAGCGCTGGCCGGTTTGCCGCCAGCCATGGGCCTGGCTGCCGCGGTGCTGCCATGCGCGGTCGCAGCGCTGGCGGGGTCTAGCCGTCAGGTCGTGTCGGGACCGACCAACGCCACCTCGCTGGCGCTGGGCGCGATGCTGGTGCCGCTGGCTGCGGGCGACGCCAGCTTGGTGGTGCCGCTGGCGCTGACGCTGACGCTCTTCGTGGGTTTGATGCAGTTGGCGCTGGCGCTGGCGCGGCTCGGCTCGCTGGCGAACTTCATTTCGCCGTCGGTGATGCTGGGATTCACCAGCGGCGCTGCCGGCTTGATCGGCTGGTACGCGCTGGCAGGTCTGATGGGCGCTACAGGTCGTGCCTCACCCTGGCAGGCGTTGGCGACGGGTGTCTCGGTCAGCGCGCTGGCGGTGGGCGGACTGACGCTGGTGGTGGCCGTGGCCGGACGGCTGTGGTGGCGGCGTGGCCCGCACATGCTGCTGGCCTTGCTGGTGGCCATTGGGGCTTGCTGGTGGCTCAGCCAGCCCGGCGCGTCTGGCTTGGCATGGCCGGCGCCGCTGCGTGTGGGCAGCCCACCGTCGGCCTGGCCGATCTGGCAGTGGCCATTCGCCGAGGCCTCGCGGCTGGCGCCGCTGCTGCCTCAGATGCTGGCTGCTGCGCTGGCGCTGACCGTTGTCGCGCTGGGGCAATCGATGGCCATCGCCAAGGTGCTGGGTGCACGAACTGGCCAGGTGGTCGACGCCAACCGGGAATGCCTGGGTCAGGGCTTGGCCAACCTGAGCGCCGGTTTTGGGTCCGCGTTGGTCGTCTGCGGCTCGCTCAACCGCTCGCTGCCCAACCTCGAAGCTGGCGCACGGACGCCGTTGGCTGGTGTGGCGGCTGCGCTGTGGCTGCTG
>Ga0114970_10004390_pt1 | contig 10271 bp, 14 predicted proteins | sample M_140205_XF_Meta_FD_87030 | JGI IMG/M metagenome (GOLD analysis project Ga0114970, IMG submission 87030) | Freshwater microbial communities from Lake Montjoie, Canada to study carbon cycling - M_140205_XF_MetaG | ecosystem: Environmental > Aquatic > Freshwater > Lake | place: Lake Montjoie... | reverse complement strand
GTTAACTTATTATTATAATTTACATCAGACTCGGCTTCAGACTCTGCTTCAGACTCGTCTTCAGACTCGGCTTCAGACTCGGCTTCAGACTCGGCTTCAGACTCGGCTTCAGACTCGGCTTCAGACTCGGCTTCAACTCGGCCAGTATTTTCTTCCACATAATTTTCCATGTAATTGGTTAAATTATTAACATTTATAACTTGTGTTTTTTTAGCATTTTTGCGTTCTCTATATTTCGCATTTGCGATTCGTTCATTTTTGCGAAGATTCATAACATAATCATATATTTCTTTTTCTTCTTTTGTAAGTGTATTAAGTTTCTCTGGATTTGTTTTGGCTTCTAATTCAATTTCTTTAACAATTGCTCGTTTTCTAGATTTAGTATTAATAATTTCACGACAATAGGTTCGTTCATATTCTCTCCGTTTTAAAATCCATTCTTTTACTTTTTGTTGCTCTTCATTTAGTATCAACTCTGGTTGATACTTCATCATACGCCTGACTTCTTTCAGCAGAACCGGATCAATCGGCATTGATAGTTGATTGTGCGAGTTGTTTTGTTGTTCTTATTAATTAAAAAATAAAAATCAATTTTTATTTTTATTCAATTCAATTCAATCAAATCAATTATTATAGAACACATCATATATCTCAACGGAATGGCTAGGAGAGTTGGCCATAATAATCCTATCAATGGGTCCACCCCGCTCAACACTTTCATTCATACGCCTAGAAGGGTACCTAATGTGAGGACCCCAGCGAATGTTGCTTTGTTCATCTGGTGACATGGCTTCCCAATACCCTAATGCTTCTCTCATTTGTCTGTTATAATTACTAAACTCTCTAAATCGGGAATTAAGACCATTTCGATGCTCAGCACTATTGTTTGGATTCACACTATTATCATATAGTATTCTTTCATTTTCCGTCCAATAATCATATCTATTATGTAGAGCAGACAACACCCTATTAAAATTAGTAAGAGTAGTATTAATTGGAGGAGGTGGAGGAGAGCGAGAGATAGTCTGCGGAGTAGGAGTAGGAGGAGTAGGCGTAGGAGGAGTAGGCGGAGTAGGAGGAGGCGGAGTGCGAGAGATAGTCTGCGGAGTAGGAGTAGGAGTATTGGCAATAATATTACGAGTAGTTTCAGTAAGATTCCTTGTTACATAACCAGTATTACTTCCAGTATGCAAGTCAGTATGCAAGTTATATAAATACTTTAGTCCATTTACTAATTTTAAATGAGTATTTTCTTCAACATTCGGCAATACTTCCTCTTCTAAGATTGCCATTATTTCTTGAATTTTTGTTAAAAATGTTGGTTCTTGGCGTTCATCATCATTCTCTCCGTGAGACCGAGACAGAGACATAATTGAGTAATCCGTTTTGTTGTTGTGAATTAAAAATAAAATAAAAATAAAAATCAATTTTAAAAATCATTTAAATAGTAAATATAAATATTTGAAACTACTAATAACGTCTGCGTCTACGTTTTGTAGCTTTTATACTGCGACCACGAGCAACTACAGGCATAGCTTGTGATTCTAATTCACGAACTAATTCTTGAACCCCGTAAAAACGTGCCTCTGCTAATAATTCATTGCGGTTTGATGGGTTTAGTTGTGGAACCATTCTGCTGTCGCGCAAATAATTGAGAATGTGACAAAAATGAGTAGGATCTCTGTCGAAGAAATAAACTGCCATCATCTTATCCTCACTTGGAAAACTAGTCTTATAAGCTAAGATTATCCAGAGTAATTTTAGTAGTTTTAAATTTTGTTCCTCCTATATCTAGAATAATTCTATCGCCGCGTGACATTTATAATATAAATAAAGAAAAAGAAAATCAATGAAAAGAAGATAAAATATAATATTTTATTCCAATATTCATAATATATATAAGTTCTTTAAAAACTAATATAATAAGCATTGTTTTTATAAAAAAATATTTATGATTTTTTTATAAGTTTTTAGTAATTTTTTTTAGTAATTCTTTTTACTTTTATAGATTTATTTACTGATAAGGTTTTAATATAATATTTATTTTTATTATTTAGAATTTTAGATAAATTTTTTATTTGATTTTTTTTACGAAAAATTTTAACAGATTTTAATTTATGTAAATTAAATAAATAATACTCTGATTTAACAGTAAATTCATATTTATTGTTTTCAAATATAGCATAATAATCTGAATTTAATTGCTTTACATAAATTCCATCAACTTTAGAATTTTTATACTGATTGTATAAATTTTTATTAAAAAGTAAATCACATTTTCTATAATTTATGCGATTAAATTCAAATTTATTTTTTATTATTGGAACATCTATCATTTTTCTCAAATTATTTATAATATTAATTCGTGATTCAAAATCACCAAAACTTTCTGCTATTTTTAAAAACTCATAATACTGTGTTCCTTTGTTTTTTTCATTCATGATATCATTTGCATCTTTAAATAATGTTTTATCTATACCATACCCGTAGATTATATTATATAAATCTTTTAATGAATAATAACATATTTCATTTTTTATTATTATTTTTATATTTTTTTTACATGACAAAGTATTATAAAAATATGGACTACACAAATCTATTAATTTTAATTCATATTTATTTTTTAATATATTGAATTGTTTTGATGCGTATGACAGAGTATAATTTATATCATTTGACAAAAACATTGAAGTATTAAAATCAATTTTTTTAATTTTGTTAAATCCGTTATAAAATGTGTTATCAGGTTTTAATATTATTATATACTTGGTATATGTTTCAAATAGTATTTCTAATTTATTATCTAAATCTAAATAACAATATGCTTCTTCAAAGTTATTTGATAAATTTATAAAATTTTTATTTTCAAATCTTTCTTTAAAACGAAATTTACGTGAAGGAGCACATTTTTTCATTTTATCACTAGATTTAAATCTATTTTTATAACTAATGCAAGTATTTATATTTTTAATTATTATTTTTGATTTAAATTCTGTAATATTTAATAAATGTATTTGTTTTTTTAATAAATATTTTTCTTGTTCAGTTGTAATACTTAATATTTCAAATAATTTATTAATGTAATCTTCATAAAATATGTTACTATAACCTCCTCTAAAATGATCACTTGTATGTCCAAATAATGGTATAGAATAAAATAAATATAATTTTTTTAAGTTAAAATTATTATCTAATTTATTTAAATCAAACATTTTACCATAGAATTTGTTATTATAAAAAAACAAAGGACAGAAAGATATAATATTTTTATCATTTAATTTTATATCAATATATTCAAGTAATATTTTTAATAATATGGATGATGCTAAATCGTGTAACAAAAAAGTAGTATTCAATAAATCCGGGTATATTGAAATTTCTGCAAAATTTTCTATAAACCATTTTTTATCTTTTATTGAATAGTATTCCTTTAAATCATTTCCTGATTCATCAATTCGTAATAATGCTGTACAAAATGTTGATACTAATATAGCAATTATATAATTTTTATTATTAAATATTTCATTATATAAATTTTCTTTATTTTGTTTAAAAATATTTAACAATTCAATACACATAAAAACAGATCTTAAATGATTTAATAATCCATGATTTCTTCTAAATATATTTCCATTATAAAAATGATCGTAATTAGTGTATGGTTGTTTAGAGATATTATTTGCTAAATTTTCAAATAAATTTTTTATAAATTCAATTTCTTCATTTTTTTTTAATTTTATTAAATTAATATTATTTAAATTTTTTATAATCTGCCATTTTGTAAAATATTCTTTTTTATTTATTATATCTTTTTTTATAGGTTCTATTTTTTCAAATGCTTCTGTTATTAAAATATTATATTTTGTTCCAATATTCATTTTATATATATATATATAAAATGAATATTATAAATTAAATTTAAAAAGCTGGAGGATTTATACGATATGTCACCAGAAACTAGAGAACTAGAATCACTAGCAACCTTTATAGATAAAGCAAACCAAAATCAAGAACAAATTGAAAATATAGAAATTAATGTATTTGATAAACTAGTTATGATGCTCTATAGTGTAAGAAAACAAGTTTTGCGTTACTTAACTTCATATCAGATGAAATCATATGAAATATATAGATTTAAACTGAGCACCTGGGCCAAAAGCCAGAGATACGCGCAGTGATCCGAACTCGGCGAGTCTCGCAGTTGCGATGGCCTCGGGAGGCAGGGTTGGAAGAAAAAGAAAATCAATTAAAAGAATGTAAAATATTATATTTTATTCCAATATTCACTATATATAAGATCTTTAAAAACTTATATAATATGCGTTTTTTTTCCTATTTCTCTCAAACTAAATTCTTTGTTAGTATTTTATTGCGCAGAAATTATAATTCTATTACTCGTGCTTTGCCTTCAAACTATTATTCTATTAAAACTATAAAACAATATTATTATAATAACAATATTTATTATGACTTATATAATGATTTTTGTAACCACAGTGAAGATTTTAGTAATTTAAAATATAGTAAATATAATAATCTTACCGCAGAACACATATTTCCTCAATCATTTACAAAACATTATAGGAAGGCAAATAAAGACATGCACAATATATATTTAACAAATTATTATACAAATAATTTACGTAGTAATAAAAAATTCTTTCATAATGGTGATGAAATAGCAACTCAAAAATTTTATATTCCGTGTAATTATTCACGCGGAACAATTGCCAGATCGCTTGCCTATATGAAATATACTTATCCATTATTAAATCTCTCAAATGTGATAGATAATAATATACTATTAGCTTGGAATGAATTATATCCACCAACCGAACTTGAATTAAAAAAAAACAATATTATATTTAAGTATCAAGGCAATAAAAATATATTTATTGAGGATTATAAAATACTGACTCACTTTATTAACAATAATTTTAAATAAATTTTTAAGATTAAAGATTTTAAATTTTTAAGATTAAAGATTTAAGCAATTTATTATATAATATTTATATATAATAATATGCCACCGCCGGTTGAACCGCCTGTTGAAATTAACTTAGATGAACTAGCAGTTATTGTGAATCAGCAAAAAAAAAAAGAACAACAAGAACAAGATGAACAATTCCATAAATTTTTAAAGAAAAATCCTGCTGCTGAACGTGTTGTGAATAGTACAAGAACACTTGAGAGAGTGGTGAGAGATCCTCCAAGTATCCTTCACACTTCTAGAACTAAAACTGAACTTGATAAAATTAAGTCTGTTACCGGAATAGGAACAAAAGCGCAAACAAAAGATCCTGATAAAAGAGTTCCGGCAGAAACAAAACGGTATGGTCAAGGTAAAAGAAATTTATATAAAATTATGAATAAAAAATCAAGAAGATCTAGAAGATCTAGAAGATCTAGAAGATCTAGAAGATCTAGAAAGAGTAGAAAACACAGAACATAAAACTTTCAACTCTTCTGAGCTCAACACAACATTTTATTAATTGGATTCTCAGAGTTAGGTTTGGTTGTAAGTAATACTATTTTCTTAGAGGAGTCACTATATTAATTATTTTCAGCAATTTGTTTTTTAAGTTGTTCGTTTTTTGTTTGAAGTTGTGTAATTGTAATAGCTGCGCAAGCCAAGCATTCATTTTTATGTTCTAATTGTTTTATATTCTCTTGAAGATAAATCATTGCTTCATTTAATTCTTGTTCTCTTAAATAAAGTGACCATTCTAGATTTCTTATAGTTCCTTCGGCTTGCCATACGCGTTGCCATGCGGCAATTTCAAACGGTTTTTTAATTTTATGTTCTCGTCCATAGGCGGCAGCAAGTAATTTAAGACCAGTAAATGGATCAGCATTTTTATGCGCCTCTCTATAAGTTTTACAACAATCAAGTTTAATTTGATTAAGCTTAAATTTGCGTTGTTGCAAAATATCATATTGAACACAAAGTGCCGGACTCACAACACACGAAGGCCAACCTTCGCGCACCATTTTTTTAGTATGAGCTTTAAGTGTTTTTCCGCATTCTTTCCAATCGTTAAGTGATTGTTTGTAATTCTTTTCAGCAATTTCCGCAGCTCTTTTACTATAAATTAAATAAGATTCAATCACAAATTTTTTTGCCTCATCAATTGGCATAGTAGAAACCGTATTTTTAGAAACTGGTGCTATCATAAGCGCCCATACATCAGATGGCAGTTGTGAAAGCGTGGTAGATTGCAAGTTTGTCATTGTTGTAATTTTTTTGCGTTTTGTATATAAATTAAAATAAAAAAATAATCAATTTTTTATTTTATTAGTTCTTACATTACAGATAATCCAGGTTGATAATGAATCAATAACAATACGCTTAATACAACAATTAAGAATGGTTCAATTCTTGTAATCATAAGTAATATTGATTGTATTTTTTTATCTTTATTGGTTTTTGGAAAATCTGGATTAATAATGTCATCCGCTTCATCGTCATCATCGTCGTCATCATTGTCACTTATATAGAGTCTTTCATACTCACTAATATTATTTTTTTTGTTATCCTTTACTTTTTTTTGCTCTTGTTGCTCTTCTTTATAAGCAATTTCTTGAATAACATAAACTAACATTTCCATAATTTGAGAATTTACTTTTTGAAATTCATAAAATTTTTTAGAGCTCTCATTTTTTAATAGTTCATATTCAAATATACATTTAGATAATTTTAATTGAGCAATTTTAATTTTTTGATGTAATTTTTCAACCTCAGAATCCATATAAGGCCATAATGAGAGTTGGTTTGAGGTACTTTCATCATCCGGATCAACCCCTAAACTGATGAGTTCTTTTTTTGCCACTTCAATTTCATTTGCCATATTTTCTTGTTTGTTTAAAAGTACAGCATAATTTGTAAATATGTCTGGACTAATATCTTTACAAGTAAGAACAATATTCTTAATAGTCTGCATTCTATTATGTATAATAATTATATATTTTTATATAATTTCAATTTATTTATTTAATTATTTATTTAATTATTTATTTAATTATTTATTTAATTATTTATTTAATTATTTATTTAATTATTTATTTAATTATTTATTTAATTATTTATTTAATAAAAAATTTTTTTTGTTGGATGCGTTAATTCGCATATAATATGAGATATAACAATTCGCTCAGTTAAACTATTAATAAGTATATATTTTGGAGAGAACCAACTAATTCCATATAAGAAGAGGCAAGTGTTAAATCCAGCAACTTTTAACGCAAAAAAACGTTTATGTTTCCAACATCTATAATAATGTAATGGAGTATGAATAAGCGTTAAATAACTCAACATAATATCCAGCGCGGTTGAAATGCCCCGCCATTTACCAATTAGAGTACAAGCGCAATGAAGTAATAAACTGGCATATATATTTGTATCTTCGGCAAAATGAATAATAGAAGCACCGCAGAATAATATTAAAATTGTTGATTGCGGAAGAGGAATAAACATACCTGGTAAATAAATTAGTGGCCAATAAGAAATATCTAAGTCGGTTGTTCCATGTGCGATTATATAAGCGACAAGACTAGAACGTATATTTCCAGCAAAAACTAATGGAAATTGTATAGAAAGCATATAATTATAATATGATTATATATATATATCTATTATATATATACATATATTATGGCTGAACCACAAATATTATATGTTATTCCGCGAGAACAAACAAGAACTCATAAAAAAAAACCATTTTTTCTTAGTATAGGTAATAAATATATTTTAAAAAATTATAATATAATATTTAATCCACGATCCGTAAAAAGTATTTCTGGGTTATCTGTAAAGCATATTTATTTATATGACACACAATGAATTGTTACTTGGTATTTTATGAATTATCCAAATGATGACAATGTTATATTTAATATAAATGGAAGTTGGCATCGACAATGGACGGGAGAACCTTATCACTTGCAACTTAATATTATTTCACAAAAGCATAGTAGAGAATTTGCAGCTCCAATTCATATTGTTCGTTTAGATAATGGTATTGCTAAACTGATCACTTTTAGTAATCCAATAACTTTAAAACACCCATACATATTGGAAGGAATGGGACTTGGTTGGGACATTAATGAAATGGATGCGACAACTGGCAATCAATGCGATATATTTCCAGTGGCCGGTCAATATACAGGTCATAACGACAATCTAGGAAATCCAATATTAGTTCCAGATACTCCACCTGGCCAACAACGAAGCGAAGCTTCAAAGTATTTTTATATGCCAGCATTAAACTTTTGGCCTCGATTATATAAAGATGAAAGACGACCTCCAGTAATAATATATGATCCATATTTACCAGTTCCAAACCCAAATCCTGCAGGAAATCAAGGTCAAGGTATGAAATCGTATTTTAAAATTAAAAAACCAAAATCTAAAAAACCAAAAAAAACAAAATACAAACGCTCTAAACATAGAGATACTAAAAAACCAAAGTAATTTTATAGTAAGAACTTAAACATATTAATCGCATTTAATATAATTAATATGTTTAAAATAAATGATTTGTCAAATAGTATAAAATATGATATTCAACAAATAGTCGCTGCCAAAATTATACAAAAATATGCAATTAAACACTTTACTAATAAACTAGGAAATAACTGGAGAGAAATTTTAAATTATAAATGGACTAGTGAAGATTTAGATTATTATTGTTATAGACATAATATTATGGACCCACTGCACGATTATTTATAATTATAAATGAAAAAATATGTAAAATAAGATCATCCGACAATGATTTAAATATTAAATTAATCATTTTTTGTCCAATCTTAGACGTGTAAAATAAAAATTTTTTATTATAAACAGCCTCATCAATAATATTTATAAATAAATGGGATGGACTCCATTTATTAATACATAAAATAGAATCGCAACATATGCAATTTATAGGCAAATTTGGAATATCTTTTTTTGTAATATTATTTATTGAAAACATATGTGCATATTCTATATTTTTTGGCGAGAGAAATTTCCGACTATTTATAACAGAAGTAATATTAGAACACCACTTTAAATAATTAATTAATTGTATATCATTTATTAAAACCTCTGGCGGATGAAATGGATAACTGTCTGTTACAATAAATTGCAGAAAAAGTTTATTATAAATTATAACAGAAACTATTTTATTATTATTATTATTATTATTTGTTAATAAAAAATTATATGAAAAATCTAAATCCTTTGTAAATTTATATTTATAGGTTTTATTAAACTCATTTAAAAATCGTTTGTTAGACATTTATATTAGATTACTATTAAATTACTATTACATTTATAGTTTAATTTGTTTTATATTTAATTATTTAAGAAAGAAAATTCAAGATGCTTAGAAAAATAATATAACATAATTATTTATTAAGAATCTTACGTTTAAAAATATAAAAAATAAAAATATAAAATTATAAACAATGACCTCAACAACAACTGAGAATGGTAGATTAGGAAATCAAATTATACGAAACTTATCAGTTTCTTTATTGGCTAAAAAACACAATTTAAAAGTTGATTATTCCAACAAAGAATTAATTCAAATATTAGGAATTGAATTATTTAGTGGAACAAATTCATATAATACAACAAAAGCTTTAACTGATGAAAATTATTTTATAATTTACAACAGTGATATCATAAATTATAATTTAAATCCAAACGACCATTATTTTCAGACAAAAAAAATAACAAATATGTTATATAAATACTTACACAATCCTAATATAAAGTCAAATATTATAAATAATAATCCGTTTAAAGAGCGATATAGAAACAATAATGATTTATTTATTCATATTAGATTAACAGATGTTGAGAAATTTAATCCAGGAATTACATATTATATAAAAGCAATAAAAAATATTAACTTTAATAATTTGTATATTGCAACAGATGACATAAATAATGATATAATAATTAAACTAAAAAAATTATATCCATCTTTACAATTAATTATTGTGGATGAAATAACTACATTTAAATTTGCTAGCACCTGCAAACATATTATATTATCACACGGCTCATTTTCAGCAGTTATAGGTTATTTGTCTTTTTTTTCTGATGTATATTATCCTGAATATGAAGCAAATAAAACTTGGTTCGGAGACATGTTTTCTATTGATAGTTGGATTAAATTAAGCATTAATTAATTGGTAATTAATTGGTAATTAATTGGTAATTAATTGGTAATTAATTGGTAATTAATTGGTAATTAATTGGTAATTAATTGGTAATT
>Ga0114970_10004388_pt1 | contig 10272 bp, 5 predicted proteins | sample M_140205_XF_Meta_FD_87030 | JGI IMG/M metagenome (GOLD analysis project Ga0114970, IMG submission 87030) | Freshwater microbial communities from Lake Montjoie, Canada to study carbon cycling - M_140205_XF_MetaG | ecosystem: Environmental > Aquatic > Freshwater > Lake | place: Lake Montjoie... | reverse complement strand
TTCCTTCTGGGCGCGACGGCCGGGGTTGCAGCGGGCATCATGCTGGCACCACGGGCGGCGGAATTAGCCGGAGAAGTAAAGGCCTCGACCTCCGACATGGCAAGGCGTGGCGTGCAGGCGGTTGATGGTGTGGTTGACGCGGGTGCCATGGAAGCACATGGCGCGATTGACTGTACTGTGGCTGCGCTCCAGGTGGGCGCGAAGAAGGGGCACGAAGTGGTAAACGACACGGCCAACGCGCTGCACATGGCCGGTGCGGCCTAAGGGATCGCGCCTCCGGGCGGAAGCGCGGTTGGCGGTGCGCTTCCGCATTTTGGGCACCAGGATTAGGGCTATCTGACGCGTTCGATGTCGGTTCGTGAGAAGTCAGCGCCTTTCAATTCAACAGGAGCGGTTTGGCGGACCAGCGTTAGCGCGTAGGCGGCGCAATCGGATAAAGTTCAGGCCCGTGGGTATGACCCGAACAGCGGCGGTGCGAAGCAAGACATCCAGGTCCGCTGCAGCATCGGGACCGCGCCGGCCTCCCAGAACCATGACGGCTTCGAGCACGGAAACGGCGGAGATCTGACGGGTGGGACGGAAGAGATGAGGGGACGCTGCGCACAGCGGCGACCGATTTGGTTCAACTCGTCGGCCAGAGATCAACCAGCACGAGCCCTGCGGAGGCGCTCGTAACATTCCACAAGGGCCCCCACAGCGCCAGAAGCGGCTGAGAGTTGGTTTGCCAACCGGCCCGGGTCCTGAGGGCTGAGGCGTTGGCCCCCTGCCTTCGGAGAAGAGCCAACTCGGGTGTTTGGAGCGTGGTTTCCTGCCCGGACTGACTATGGGCGAGGCAAACACCACGGGTAAACCGCAATTGCACCTTTCAGAGCGTCGGGTCGTTTGGCACACCGGCGGTTTCGATGGATGTCAACACGAGCTGAACCCTTGCCATGCTGACACTTTCCATTTCCTGCTCCGAAGCGGATGCCGAAAAGAGGCGATATTGCTGCAAGGGGCTTGCTTGCGGAACTGTTGCCCGACTGGAGGCTGCGGGGCACGATAAAATCCGGGAGATGGATGGATTCCAACAGGCGGTATTTCGTTGGCTGGCGCTTTTGGGGCTGGCAGCGACGGCTGTGGTGTCCTTAGCTGCGGACTCAGGGCTTCGGGCTCAGGCTGCTGCGCTGAAGGCCAGGGGCGATGCGGCGGGGGCTCTGGCTTTGTTTGAACAGGTGGCGGTGGCGGAGCCGCGGGCTGCTGATGTTCGGGATGAGGCCGGGTTCCTGCTGGTGGTGCTGAGCCGGCAGGCGGAGGGGATTGCGCGGTTTGAAGAGGCGATCCGATTGCAGCCGGGGTATGCTCCGGCGCAGTATCATCTGGGCGTGGCGCTTTGGCTGCGGGGCGAGCGGGAGAGGGCGATTGCCGCGCTGCGGGAGGCGGTTCGGCTCGCCGGCACCAACGCGGATTATCGGTACCGCCTGGCCGTTTCGTTGCTGGAAACCGGCGCGGACAAGGAAGCGCGGGCAGAGCTGAAAGCCGGTCTGGCCTCGGCCCCCAGGCGGGCGGAGCTTTGGAATGCGCTGGGGCAGGTGGAACAGCGGGCAGGCGACCTGGCAGCTGCCCGGGAGGCTTACCGGAAGGCTGTTCTCTACAAGCCGGAAGAGTTGAGTTTTCGAAATAATTTTGGGTTGTTGCTGGCAGATACGGGGTCCGCAGGTCTGGCTGTGGAGGAGTTCCGCAAGGTTCTGGCGAAAGACCCAGCGAATCGGGACGCGAGTATCAACATTGGGTACGCGTTGTTGCAGAAGGGCGATTATGACGCCGCACTGGGGACCTTTCGCGAGTTCCTGAAAGGTCATCCCGAGGACGCGGTGGCGCACTATGATCTGGGTTTGGCGCTGAAGCAGAAAGACCATCTGGGGGAGGCTCGGCAGGCGTTTCGCGAGGCTTTACGGCTGAATCCGGAGATGGTGGAGGCGTGGTACACGCTGGGCATTACAGCGTGGCAGGACGGGGACTTCGAGGAGATGGCGGCGGCAATGGGTAAGGCTGTGGAGACGCGGCCCGACTACGCCGAGGGTCGGTACATGCTGGGCACTGCGTATAAGCTGCTGGGGCGATTGCCGGAAGCGGCTACGGAACTGGAAAAGGCCATCACGCTGGACCCTTCAACGCCTGGACCCTTCAATACCCTGGCACAGGTTCGGCAGGCGCAGGGTGATCGGGCGGAGGCCACAAAGCTGTTTGCCAAAGCGGCTGAAGCCAAGAAGGCGTTAGAGGCGAGGCAGGCGATGAAGCTGGGGACGCCCCGATCTTCACAAGCGATGGGGGGGCCCGCCACCCGCAACGCGAGCGGCGGGCAAAAGCAGTAATCAGAAGCTCAGCTTGAGGCCGAACTGCAGCTGACGGCCTGTCGCCGAAGAACTCCCGAGCTTACCGAAGGCTGGATTGCCAATGGTCAGCCCCGGAGTACTGGCGCTGGGAAGCGTGAAGGTTGGCGTATTCGTGAGGTTGAAGGCCTCGGCGCGGATCTGCACATTCAGTTTTTCCATGGGCTTGAAGTTCTTCAGGATGGAAAAATCGACGTTGGTGGCACCGGGTCCACGGGCCACACGGCGGGCGGAGTTGCCGAAGAGGGTGATCAGGTTTCCCCGGGAATTCCGAACCTGCTGGGGGTCTGTAAAGGCAGCAGGGTTGAAGTAGCCGTCGACGGACGGATTCGGCAGATACATGGAAACGCCGGGGACGCGGTCGGGCACGTTCAACGTCGCGTACATCTGGTTGCCTGCGGCGATGCGCGAACTGCGGATATCGGTAGGGAAGCCGCTGCGCTTGCTGAGGATGCCGTTGATCTGCCAGCCACCCAGAATCCAGTTTGCCGGACCATGCTGCTTCAGCCAGCGCTGGTTGGCGCCGAAGGGAAGCTCATAGGCGGAATTGAAAATGAAGACGCGGGGAACGTCCAGAGGAGCGTAGCTTCGTTCCTTGGTCAGGTCATAGGAGTTGAGGGGGAGGGTGGTGCCGCCGTTCTGGTTGAAGGAGCTGTCGCCATTGCCGTTGGATTCGAGGTTCTTCGACCAGGTGTAGTTGGCCATAAAGGCCAGGCCCGACCGGTAACGTTTCTCGATACGCATATTCAGGGCATGGTAGATGTTGTTGGCGATGGCCGCGTCGATGCCGACGGTGTTGTTGATATGGGGGTAGGGTCGATCGGCCTGGGCGGTGCGCCCGGCGAGGGCGTCCTCGAGGCGAATCTGGTTCAGGTTCGCGCGTGCGATGAGCTTGGTGCCTTTGGTACCGGAGTAGGACATCTCAACCATCAGATCCTGCCGGATGGCGTACTGCAAATTGAGATTCCACTGGGCCACGTAAGGAGTAGGTACATTCAGGAAATCCGGGGCCCGAGTGTTGAAGCTGACTGGATTCGCGGCCGTGATACCCGTGAAATTGGGGTCACTGGCACCCAGCGCGAGAGGAGAGCTCAGGTTCACGGGAGGCGTTACGGTGCCGCTGGCGCTGATGACGGGGAAGAGGACAGTGGGGGAATTGGGAATGTTCGCACCAATTTGGGTCACGCCCTGGTTCTGTTCTTTTCTGGCGAAGAAGATGCCGGCACCGGAGCGGAGGGTAAGTTTCGACGTAGCGGTGTAAGCAAAGCCAAGCCGGGGTGCGTAGTTATTGTGGTCACCGTTGACGATGGCCCGGGAAAATCCGTTCTTGCCGGGGATAGCGTTCTTACCGGTCCGGAGGTCGAAGAGTCCACCTCGGTCACGGTCGTCGATGGGCTGCGTGAAGAGGTCGTAGCGGATGCCAATATTGAGCGTCAGGCGGGACGAGATCTTCCAGTCGTCCTGAAAAAAGAACCCGGCATAAAGATCGCGTTGCCGGCTCCAGTCGAGCAACTGCTTGCCATCGGTATTGGAGGGATAGCCGAAAAGGAAATCTGCGAGGGGTGCGCCCGAGCCCGCACGGTCGCTGGAGGAACTGAAGATTGATCCGAAGATCAACGTCCCCCCTCCGTTAATGGCGTCAAACCGATAGCGACGGAAGTCCCCGCCCATTTTGAAGGTGTGATTCCCTCGCGTAACGCTGAGGTTGTCGGCGTACTGGAAGGTATTTTCGATGGCGAGGTCGGGATTGCCTCCACCGATTGACGAAAACTGGGCAGTGCTGCTGATCTGTCCGGAGAAGGCAAACTGGATGCCGGGGAAGGCTTGCAGCGGAAAGGGGAACATGGAGATCTTGTTCTTGAGCGCGAAGTCAACTCCGTCGGGCGTGCCATTCGGGACGCTGCTGCCGTTGTGCCGGGCATAGCCTGCGCGAAATTCATTCACTACGCTCGGACTGAAAATGTGGGTCTCGCTCAAGGCCGCGCTGCGGGTATTGCGGACTGCAGCGGAGCCCGCGCCGATGAAGCCGTCAAAGCTGCCGGGGTTGGGGCTGGTCGCATTGGACATAGAGAACCGGCCCGAGATTGTGTCCGAGTCTCCGATCCGCTGGTCGAGCTTGACATCGAACTGATCGTTATCGAACGGGCGGGGCGCGATTCGCAGATAGTTACGTGTTTGGGCACCGGCACCACCAAAATTGGGAGCAGGCAGCAGGGCGAGGGTGGCAGCAGCCCCGGGGTGGATCAGGCTCTGGGGAATCTGGTTTCCCGGCAGAGGTGTGCTGATCACGGTACCTGCAGGCCCGATCCGGCGGGCACGGGGGTCATAAATGATGGGGGTGTAAGCGGAAAAATCTCCGGCGCGAAATGCGGGCGGGGGAATATCGAGAATGTTGGAGGAGGCGCTGGTCCGGCGGCGGGTGCCTTCATAGTCGCCGAAGAAGAAGGTCTTGTTTTTGCCGTGGTAGACCTTGGGGATCTCTACCGGGCCACCGAGGGTAAAGCCGAACTGATTCTGCCTGAACGCCTGACGCTTCGTGCCGCCGGCATTGGAGAAGAAGTTGTTGGCGTCGAGCTTTTCGTTGCGCAGAAACTCCCAGGTGCTGCCGTGCAGAGTGTTGGTACCGGATTTAGTAGTGGCGCTGATAATGCCACCGGCGGACCGGCCATACTCGGCGCTGAAACTGCTGGTCTTCACCTTGAATTCCTCGACGGCATCAACGGAGGGAGTGTAGGCGATGCCGGCGCGTCCGATGGCACCGCTGGTGACGCTGGTGTTGTTGTCAACGCCATCGAGCAGGACGTCGTTCATGCCAAAGCGACCGCCGCCGGTGACGAACGGAAGGTTAGTGCCCATCCCCTGTACGGGGATGGTGTTGCCGGCGAGGAGGCCCAGAGCGAACGCATTGCGACCGTTTAGAGGCAGCTCGAGAATCTGCTTGTTGGCGATGACCTGACCGAGCGATGAAGTGGAGGTGTCAATGAGGGCGGCCGCGGTGGTCACTTCGACTTGTTCTGAGAGGTTACCGACCTCGAGAACGAACTCGACCCTGACGGTCTGGTCGACCTGGATCTTGATGCCTGTTTGGGTACGGGAGCGGAAGCCCTGCATTTCAGCGGTGATGGAGTAGTCGCCGGTGCGCACGAAGGGAACATTAAACTCGCCGCGGTCGTTGGTTTTGGTTTTGCGCGTATCCTGGGTGCCCTGGTGGACGACGGTGATACCGGCGCCGGGAATGACTGCTCCGCTGGAATCCGTTGTCACGCCGACGATGGTGCCGCTGGTCACCTGAGCTGTGGCGACGGCACACGTGACGAGTAATCCTGTAATAAATGCGCGAAAAATGCCGGACATATGGGTCTCCTGCGCCAGCGGACACTGGCGTCTTGCAGAATGATGAACTGAACCGGAAGCCAGTATATACCCTATGGAGACGCCAGGCGATCAAGGAATTCCGTTGCAGGTCCAAACTTGCGTGCGGCCAGCCAACTCCGGTTTTTGGGCAATTTGAGTCGCCAAAACCACCGGGCCGGCAATGACACGGTTGGCGTTCTGGTCTCAAGGGGCTGGATGGAACACCTTAAAGCGTGTGACACTTTATTTGTGGCTACCCGCAATGTGACGCTCACACTCCCGGAGGACCGCCTTCGGCGGATGAAAATCCTTGCAGCCAGGCGGGACACATCGATCTCTGCCTTGCTCGCTTCAGGGCTGCCTCAGTGGGCGGACGAGGAAAAAGGCTACGCCGAAGCCCGGGATGCCATGCTCGCAGACCTGGCACGGGGCTACGCTCCTGGGACCCATGGCACCATTACCTGGAGCCGGGATTCATTGCATGAGCGGTGACCGACAGCGCGGCGGGTTTGTTGATACGAATATCCTGATTTACGCCTTCGATGCCACAGCGGGGGACCAACGTCGGTTTGCTTCCCAGTTAGTCAGCCGTCAGTGGATGGACCGTCAAGGCTGCCTGCGACCAGAACGCTCATCCTGGAACCCGAGCAAGCTGCGTTGCAGGTAAGCCGGTTCGGGCGCTGGCGTGTTCATCGTCCTTCAGTTGGTCCGAGGACATGTCGAGTGGACTGCGGTGGGGCAATCTCGAGGTGCGCAACCCCTTTCCTCCTGTCAGTCCCGGCTGAGCGGCTGAACCCGCCTGTTTCGGAAAACCAGTCTGGTAGTAGAATACATCCGGAGTGGATCACCATAACCTGGAGCACAACAGAATGACGAAGTCGGTATCGTTACCCCGAACAATGAAGGCTGGCGTTGCTGGAATGGCAGTGTTTTGCCTTTGGGGGCCGGTGACAATCTCTGCGCAGCAAAGTAATGCTAATCCGCAGCATCAATTCGCAGATAAATATTGTGCATCGTGTCATAACGAGCGGCTGAAGAGTGGCGGGTTGAGTCTGGCCCAGGCCGACGCGTCGAAGCCGGCGGCGCTGCCGGAACTCTGGGAAAAGGTGGTTCGGCGGCTGCGCACGGGCGTGATGCCGCCCCCGGGGGCGACGCAACCTGCTGAGGCGGAGCGATTGTCGATGCTGACCTGGCTGGAAACGTCTCTGGATCGAGCGGCGGCGGCAAAACTGAATCCGGGTCGCACGGAATCTCTGCGGCGCATGAATCGAACTGAATATCAGAATGCAATCCGGGACCTGCTGGCTCTGGATATTGACGCTGCGGCCATGCTACCGGCCGATGAGAGCGGGCATGGCTTCGACAACGTCATTGTGGGGGATTTGTCGCCCACGCTGCTGGATCGTTATATTTCTGCGGGGCAGAAGATCAGTCGACTCGCGGTGGGGAGTACGCAGACGGCTGTGCAGAACGAGACGCTTGCACTGCCCGCCGATCTGACGCAGGAGGATCACTTACCAGGGATGCCGCCAGGGACGCGCGGCGGCATGGCGAAGAAGTATACATTTGCGCAGGATGGTGAGTATGAGATCCAGATCTCACTGATGCGCGATCTGGCGGGAATCATCAGTGGTCTGCGCGAGAACCGTCCGCACGAGATGTTGGTGTTGCTGGACCGGGAGCCTGTGCATAGCTTCACGATTTCGAAAACTGCACTGGGTGATCAGGTGCTGAACGAAAAGCCTTTGAAGACGCGCATTGCCGTAAAGGCAGGGCCGCACAACCTGGCGATTACTTTTATGAAAGAAGGCTCGTCGCTGATTGAAACGCCCCGACAGCCGACAGAATCGCGCTTCAATGACAGGCGGCATCCGAGGACAGCACCGGCGATTGACCAGATCTCTGTTACCGGGCCTTATGCACCCAAGGGTGCGGGAGACACACCGAGCCGCCGTCGCGTGTTTGTATGCCGGCCCGCGGGGCAGGATAAGTCGCTGGAAGAAAAATGCGCCGGGGAGATTCTGTCAACACTGATGCGCCGTGCCTATCGACGACCGGTGACGAAGGATGAAGTGGAATCGCCGCTGGCCTTCTACAAGCGAGGTCGTGCGGACAGCGATTTCGACGCCGGCATTACGATGGCGCTGACTGCGGTACTCACCAACCCGGAGTTTCTGTTCCGGGTGGAGAGCGACCCACAGAAAGTTGCGGCGAGTGGGGTTTATCGGGTCAGCGATCTGGAACTGGCGTCGCGCTTGTCGTTCTTCCTGTGGAGCAGTATCCCCGACGATGAATTGCTGGAGGTGGCGGTTCGGGGCAAGCTGAGCCAGCCGGGCGAGTTGGAGAAGCAGACGCGACGGATGCTGGCGGACCGACGTTCGGTGAACCTGGCGACGAATTTCGCGGGGCAGTGGTTGCGGCTGCGCAATGTGGAAGCGATCAATCCGAGCGGCAATCTGTTTCGGGACTTCGACGACAATCTGCGGCAAGCCTTCCGCCAGGAAACGGAACTGTTCTTTGACAGCGTGTTGCGCGAGGATCGCAGCGTGCGCACTTTTATCAAAGCGGACTATACCTTCCTGAATGAACGCCTGGCGAGACACTACGGGATTCCAAATGTGTATGGAAGTCGGCTTCGAAGGGTTGCGCTTTCTCCCGAGAGCAGGCGCGGCGGTCTGTTGCGGCAGGGCAGCGTTCTTTCGGTGACGTCGTATGCGACACGGACATCGCCCGTACTTCGCGGCGTGCTGGTGCTGCGCAATATTTTCGGGGCTCCGACGCCGGCACCGCCTCCGAACGTACCGGCTCTGGATGAGAGTACGATGGCAGCGAATCTTCCGATGCGGCAGCGTCTGGCTGCACATCGCAGCAACGCTGTTTGTGCAAGTTGTCATCGCACGATTGATCCGGTGGGGTTCTCGCTGGAGAATTTTAATGCGCTGGGTCAGTGGCGGGATATCGAAGTGGAAGAGCAGCCGGTGGATTCTTCGGGGGCTTTGCCGGGCGACAAGGAGTTCCGGGGGATTGATGGCCTGGAAGCGGCGCTGCTGCGACGTCCGGAGTTGTTTGTGACCACGCTGACGGAGAACCTGATGACGTTTGCGCTGGGGCGAGGCGTGGAGTACTACGATGCCCCGGCGGTACGCAGGATTGTGAACGATGCAGAGAAGGCCGAATATCGGTTTTCTTCGCTGATTCTGGGAATTGTGAAAAGCGCTCCGTTCCAAATGCGGCGCGCGGAAGTTAGTGCCAGGTAGAAGGAGCATGCGATGTTTTTAACCAAGAAAGCAATTCCGCGACGGATGTTCCTGCAGAGCACGCAGGCTGCGCTGGCCCTGCCATTGCTGGACGCGATGATTCCGGCCGCGACGGCCTGGGCGCAGACGCCGGCGAAGCCTGTACCTCGGCTCGGCTTCGTGTTCATCCCGATGGGGTGCGATCACTCGCGGTGGACTCCGGCGGGACAAGGTAAGCTTGACCAGCTGTCGCCCATACTCGCGCCGCTGAAACCGGTGAAGGATCAGGTGACGGTGATTACCAACACGCGCCTGCTGAATGCCTATCCAGGGACACACGACACGTCGAACGCCGCGTTTCTAAGCGCGGCAAGTTCGAAGCATACGGAGAGTTCGGATTATTTTCTGGGCACGACCGTGGACCAGGTGGCGGCGAAGCAGCTGGGCCGCGACACGCAACTGGCGTCCCTGCAGTTAGCCATGGATCTGAATCCGCTTGCCGGCGTGTGCAACAACGGCTACGCGTGCGTCTATCAGAATTGCCTCTCGTGGTCTTCACCAACAACTCCGCTGCCCTCTGAGGCTCACCCGAGGGTGGTGTTTGAGCGCCTGTTTGGGGAAGGTGGCGATGCGAACGCGCGGCGGGCGGCCCTGCACAACCGGACGAGCCTGCTGGATTCGTTTACGAAGGACATTGCCAGGCTGAAGCAGCGGGTGGGCGCCCCGGATCGGGTCCGCCTCGATCAGTACCTGGACAGTGTTCGTCAGGTAGAGCGTGAGATCGGGCGCGCGGAGAAGGCGGTTTCGGACAACAAGACACCGGACCTGGATCGGCCGGTAGGTGTTCCGGCGTTGTTCGCCGACCATGCGAAGCTGATGTTCGACCTGCAGATTCTGGCCTTTCAGGCGGATATCACGCGCGTTGTCACCTTTCAGCTGGCGCGAGAGCAGAGCAATCGGACCTATCCGGAGATTGGTGTGGGGGACCCGCATCATCCGATCAGCCACCACGGGAACGAACCGGAAAAAGTAGCGAAGATAGCGAAGATTAATACCCACCATGTCTCGTTGTTTGCCGACTTCCTGCAGAGGATGAAGGCGACGCCGGATGGGGATGGCTCGCTTCTGGATCACTCCGTTTATTTGTATGGGAGCGGGATGGGGAATCCCAGCCTGCATGACCATGAGAATCTGCCGATTCTGGTGGCTGGCGGTGCCGCAACCGGCCTGAAGGGCGGGCGGCATATCCGGTATGAGAACGGAACGAACCTGGCCAACCTCCACCTCACGCTGTTGGATCGGGTCGGGAT
>Ga0114970_10004384_pt1 | contig 10274 bp, 13 predicted proteins | sample M_140205_XF_Meta_FD_87030 | JGI IMG/M metagenome (GOLD analysis project Ga0114970, IMG submission 87030) | Freshwater microbial communities from Lake Montjoie, Canada to study carbon cycling - M_140205_XF_MetaG | ecosystem: Environmental > Aquatic > Freshwater > Lake | place: Lake Montjoie... | reverse complement strand
CCGAACTTGGTGTCGTTGTTGTTTCCTTCTTTGTATTTGGCATCGACTTCCTTCTTTGCTATTTCGAGGACTTTCGCGGGTGTGGTCATTTGAGGAGCTCGGCTTCTGCTTCGGTGATTCCGAGGCGTTGGAGGAGTGCGGTGCGGGCGGTGTCTTTGGCTGTCGCTTCGGCCTCTTTGTTGACGGTGGCTTCCATGTTTTGTGAGTATTCGGCGTATTCAGAATCGGTCATTTCGCGGTCGATGACTTCGTTGGTTTCGATGTTATGTAAGCGGATCATTGGGTGCGGCATTATGACTCCCCATAAAGTAGGACGGTTCCGGATGTAAAGGTTCCAACATTTGCATAAATTACAAGTGACGAGATGGCAGTAGTTGATCGAAAGGCTCCGCCGCCGTCAAAAGCAAATTGCGCGGGATCTCCAATAACAATAAACCCAGAAAAAGCGATGGGTTTGTAACTTGTTGATGAAGCGTAATTGTAAAATATGAAGGTTCCCGCGTTGGTGGTGTTTCCGCTTCCTAGTGCTGAGTATGGTTGCAAGTAATAGTTTGTTTCTCCGACAACGCTGGCACTTCCAGAGATACATCGAGTCATCGAATAATCGACAAGATTAGTCACATTGTTGGGAGCGATAAACCAACGATAGTTATTTGTGCCGTTATTCGAGCCAAAGATGACCATGTGTAGATTTTTGTATGCTCCCGATATGCCCGAGATCGTTGTCGATGCGCCCGAGAGTGTGGTGGTTGAAAGTAGAGTCAATCCTCCACCACCGGCGGGTGTTGCCCACGATGGAATGCCACCCGCCACCGTCAACACTTGCGCTGAGGAGCCAATACCAAGACGCACCGGAGTCGAGGCACCCGTCGCATAGATCATGTCCCCGTTGGTTGTCAGGAGGCTTTTGGGAATGTCAGCGGCTCCAGCAGTGGCATTAAAGAAGATTGCGACACCTGTGGACACGAAGTAGAGAGTGCCTTGATCGTATTGGGCAAGTGCCAGGCTCCCCGATGTCGAGACGGTCGCGGTTCCCGCTGTCACCGTGGACACGCCTGCGCCCTTGTTTTGAATGATCAGGGTGTCACCAGCAGCAAAGAGCGCCGTGTTGACTGTCACCGTGGTCGCTGAACCTGAGTTCATTTCAATGCGAGTCCCGACGTCAGCTGCTACCAGGGTGTAGGACGCGGTCTTAACGCTCACGGTCTGGTTGTAGTCGTTGGTTTGTAGCGCGGTGACTTGAGCAGCTGTGAGGACTTGTCCGGTGGTGAACGTTTGTTTTGCCATGTGCGCTCCTAGTAGACCAATTGATTCGTGTCAAGGATACCCATTGTCGCCGAGTTCAGGACGAATCCTGCCAAGTCGGGTTCAAACGTTCCGATGGTGACTGACCACTTTTGGGGTGTGAATGAGTATTTGAGGGAGCAGCAGACCAGGTTCTTGCTGATCGTGGAGCCACCTGGGGCGGTGCGGGTGACGACGAGTGGGTTGTAAAAGTAGATGTTAAGTCCGGCTTGGATGCGGGCGCTGGGTTGTCCTGGGGTAATGTCAAGGGTGATGTAGTCGGTGCGAAGGATGGGGACGGATCGACCCACGGCGAGAGTGAGTGCCTGATTGTATACGTCGTCATATAAATAGAAGTTTGTATTGTTGCGGGAAAGTGTCCTTTTTCCAAAGGCAACGACCGAACTGGGGTTGTAGACTTCTACGCCTTGAACGATGACGTCGTTATAGAGGAAGTCTGTGTCATATTTGAAGGCGGTGTCCTGGTAGGTGATGGGGTCGCCGTCGTCGTAAAAGTAATACGGAGTAGTGGCAGCTAGTTGCCATTGCGATTGACGATCGTAAAAGGTGAGGACGCCCAGGTTGTCTTGGTAAAAGATCCCTAGTTCAGTTTCGACGGCTTGGTTGATGACGTCGAGGGCAGTTCGATATGTTCCCGCATCGGCTCCCATGTAAGTCTGACCGACTTCGGTGTAACTGGGAGGCGACCATCCGGCGGCTGCTAGGGTGTCATAGACGCCTTGGATTCGATAACCGGTGGTTACTACACCCGAATAGGTTGTGAGGGTTGTGAGGGTCGCTTGAGCGAGTTTTCCGATGCCGTCAATTCCTCGCACGGTCATCATTGAGACGTCTGCTCCGTTGGCGGGACGGTATTTCCAGGAGTCAACGTAGCCGTAATAGAGGGGATAATCGACGGAATCGTGAGTGCCGGTGATTTTGATGGGAACCATGGGAACGATGTAGCCGTAGTAGGGGCTTGAATTGTTGTCCGGATTCCATGTGCCATTTTCATCCGTAAACACGAAATTGGTGGTGCCAGCCAAGAACACGTCATTGACACGATCAAAGGGCTGGTCAATAGTGCAGTTCAACACTTGGCTAGTGAGATTCACCCAGCCCGTGTTCATGTACACGCTGACGGTGAGAGTGGTCATCCGCTAGCTGCGTTCTGGTAAAAACTTGCTCCGTTGCGTAGAGTCTTATTCATGGCATTGAACACCACGTCACTCACGGCGTTTTCCGTCATGACTGTGCCTTGCACGTTAACGATGAGATCCCTAAATGCTGACTGCTGAGCAGTCATAGTTCCTTGTGCGCTGGGGTCTGTGTTAAAACTAAACGATGGGGCGATGGCGCTGGCTCCGTTGTACTTCTTTTCCGGAGCAGGCGTGAAGGCTTCCATCTGTAATTGCTTAGCAAGTTGTCCGGTACTCATGGCATCGATGGAGCCTTTAAGCAAATCCGTGATGCCTCCAGCAACGGTACCTGTACTGACTTGCTTCTCGCCACCACCCAGGCTTGCCGTCTTATCCCACGCCATCGAGGCATAGTCACCTTTGAGACTGATGAGTTTGCGGAGCGCCGCCTCCTGGGCGACCATGCGTTGTTCCTCGGTCTTGTACCCGTCATCTTCGAGGGCAAGTAAGCCTTCGACGGCTGCCTTTTCTTTGGCAGTCAAGTCAAGTTTTAGGGCATTGGCAAGGGCAATTTGATTCAAATCAAATTGGGCAGATAGTTTCTTTTCCGCGTCGATCTTGCGTTGCTCTAGGAGTTTTTTGGCTGCATCAGATTTGGATTGTGCAAGTGTTTTCTTTTGTGTTGCCAGCAGATCCTTTTGTGTTTGATACGCCTGACGATCAAAGTTGCGGAACGGATCCAGTCCAGTCTTGGCTGCTGGCGTTACTGCTGCCGCTTTTTTTGCATTGTTTTGTTGCTGCAAAGCGATCGCGGCACTTCCTCGACCCATGGGGGTTCCCACACCGACGGGTGCGCCTTTCGGTGTACCGGATGGACTCATGGCAATGGCTGCGGTGACTCCGGCAATGGCAGCAGCTGCGGCGATGAAAGGTGCCAGGGCTGCCAGTAGTGGCAGGGCTGCAATGTTGGCAAATGCGGCAGCGGTTCCGATGGCTTTGATTGCGGTTGCGACGGTAAAGAGTCCGGCAGCGATGGGCACCAGAGTGTTTTTGTTGTCTGTGAGTATTTTGAAGAATGATTCCATTTTGGGGATGCCTGTGTTGATGAGGAAGTCGCCTAGTTTGATGAGGACGGGGAGTAGTTTGTACCCGACTTGTTCCTGGACGTCTTGAAATTTGGCTTCGAGGATTGCCAACTTGCCGGAGTAAGTGGTGGCGTAAGCGGCTGCCTGTCCGCCGATCTTGGCGTTGAGCATCCCCATCGCCTTCTCCAACGCCTCAGCCGGTGGCACCGACTTGTCCATCGTAATGCCGAGTTCCTTAAAGGCTTTGGCGTTACCACCGGAGGCTTTTGCCAGGATCTTTGATGCTTCCGCGAGGTCAATGTTTTTGAATCTGGCAAGGTCAGCGGATGCAGCTAGCATCCCTTGAGACTTTTCGAGAGATCCGGTTGCGGTGACTAGGCTGGAGAGTGCTAGGGCGGTTTGAGTTCCCTCAAAGCCAAGCGACATCATTGCCTTTTCGGATGTGCGAATGGATGTCGAGTTGATTTTTGACGCCATCCCAATGTTGGTCAGCGACACCGCCAGCCTAGAGTTGGCTTGCTCCATCTCCACCGCAGCCTTGACGGATGTCCTAGCAAACTGAGCGACCCCTACACCTAGACCTAATTTGGCAAGGGAACTGTTCAGCCCGTTGGCTTGGAACCGAAGATTCTTGAGTCCTTTTTCAGCCTTCTTAAACCCTTGATCTTTCAGGGCTGTGTAAATGGTTATTTGGGCTTTGCGTGCCATCAAATCATCCTTGCGTTGAACTGACGCACCGCATCATCGATGACGTTGTCAATCTTGCGTCGGATCTCAGGACGCATCTCGACGACGGCTTCCACAATCATCCTGTGCTTATTGCTAGGCACACCGGAGCGTTCGGCAATGTTGCGAATGAATTGTGCGCCCGCCGACTTTGTGCCTTCTCCTGGGTTGGATGAGTTGCCTCGTTTGCCAATGCTTTTGGTTCCAGCTGATTCGTAGATGACACCGGCAGCGGTGCCGTCAGTAATGGCAAAGCCAGACTGGTATGCGCCTCGAATATATCTGGATCTAGCGGCGCGGGTTTTGCCGATGCCCGCCTGGATCGTGGCTTGGTCGAATGCTTTGGTAGCCCATAAGCCTGACCCTTGGGTGGCGGGTGTCCAGCCTGACATGGGTGACTTGGCTGGCACGAACCCTCTAGCCCGATTGACTACTTCCCCCAGCAGCTTGTCGATGTCTTTGTTCATGTCTTTGTTCAAGTCTTTGGCAAAGTTGCGCACAAGATCGAGGGAGCGTTTGTCAATGGACTCCGCCATGTTTGCTCCTCTCCTTTACGACGGCGATCAAAGCGCGGAGCATGATCGGATCTTCAGCCAGTAGTGCGGTGGGTGACATGTGTGTTTCGAGTGCGAGCCACGCCAACTGCCACGTCAGCGTGTCCCGCGTCAGCCATTTGGGTCATCGTCAATCACCTCAACACTTTTGAGAGTGTCCAGAAATTTCTCGGAGTCCGGTGGATGCACTTCTGCACCTGAACGCTCCAGGACTTTCCAAGCCAGCCAGTAGATATCGGTCGCACGTTCTGACTCGCGAAACACCTTGGAAAATCCTCCCTTGGCGTACTTCTCGAATGCGACCTCGATCGTCGGTGTAATGGGAAAGATTTTAACTTCCCCATCCACCAATGTGATCTTGAGTTGTGCCATGTTGCGTCCCTTTCAACTTGGTTTATGCTTCGGCTTTTGTGACTACTGAGTTCAACTGGTACGACAAAGACTGGGTACTCATATCGCCAATTGCTCCGACGATCGGAGTGACTTGATCTACGAATACGGTAAACGTGTAAACTGGGTTTGTTGCTGACGTGGCTGCTGATGTTTGTTTGATTGAGCAGTATGCGGTGGCACCCACTAGACTGTTGAGTGTGGCGGTGACGTTGGTTGCAGCTAGATCGTTAAAGATTTCAAGATCAAGCTGACCGGACTGTAAGCCTTGGACGTATTTGTGAGCAAGGTCGCCCATAGATGTGACTTCCAAGGAGTCATACTTCCAGGTGAGTGTGGCGCTGCTGACGTGATCTGAGAGTGTGACGGATGGGGTGACAGATCCAATCTTAAACTCCACGTCTTTGTTGAAATAAACGGCCATGACTATTCCTCATCTTTCTTGATTGTTTTAGGAGTGGTTGTTGATTGGATGGCTCCAACGCTTTGAAGCCACTCGATGCCGTGTGGTTCCAATTCTTTGTCGGTTGCAATGTCGCCTTCTTTGAATCCTTCCAGATTTGCGACCAAGATTGTGTAACTCATATCAACTCCAACTTGTTAGTGTTTCAACGGATACGTCACACGTGAGGAGATCACCGGACGGTAAGGACATAACGCGGGGTTGTGAAATGCTGCTGATGTTGTATGACGTGGGGATCAGCGGGACAAGTGCCTGAATCATGGTTTCAATACCCGCCAGGTTTCCTTGGTTGTCAAAGAGTGGGATCGCCATTTCGATCTTGAACCGCACCGTCAACGATAAGGACGTGTTGTTGTTGGTCGGTTCCACATAAGGATCATCGGGGACGATGGAGCAACTGTTGGCGGTCACTTGTGGTGGCGGGAATGAGTACGTTGACCACACGCTGGGGTTAGCGATGGATGCGGCGAGTGCTGTGCGGAGGGTGGCGAATGACATGGCTAGCCGACCATCACCGAAGGGGCAAGGTATGGGGCAAGAAGTCCGCGCACCGTTGCCATCAACGCAAAGCCCATCTTGAAGGGTTGCGGGACACCAAAGTCGATGGAGGATGCACCGTTGCCTGGGGCTTGCCGTGATTGCCAAATGTTGATCGCGACCATGAGGCTTGCTTCTCGAACGGCTGGCACGCTGGCGTATGCGGTGCCGTGTTCGGCTGCTGCTGCTTTACCGTAAGGGCGCACAAGGTGAGTCAAGTCATTGCTAGCTGTTTTGGCGTATTGAATGTACGAGATTCCAGACTGGGTAAGTCCTGAGTAGTTACCCCACGCAAATGCGCCTGTCTGATAGATCGAGGTGTTCCAGAACTCGCCGGAGGTGAGTCCGGTGATGGTGTAAGCCCCGTTATAGGTTGCCCCGCAACTGCTGATTGTCACGGTCTGCCCAACGTTGAACACGGGTGTGGAGGCAATCGCAATGGTGGCGACGTTGTTGGTGAGTGAGGTAGCGATGACGGGTGCCGTGTTATGCCACAGCATGACGTCAACAAGATCCTGAGCCGCTTGCGCTACTTCTTCAATCGTTGCGTCAAGATAAAGGCTACCGATCCCCAAAGCAGAACGCAGTTCTGCCATGGTGACGTATGTTGCCGCCATCGCTACCTCCTTCCAAGTGTCCCGTGGAAGCTGCCCCCGCAGTTGGGACGGATCTGCGGGGACAGCGGTCGATTATGTGAGGTTGAAGCGTTGCAGACCACCGGAGACGAGGGTCTTTGTCGCAAAATAACCGTAGAGAAGCACGGAAATTTCTCCGGTTGCGACCACATTTACGGAAAGCGTCAACTGGGGGCTTTCATAAATTGCGATTGCTGATGGTGTGGTAATGAATGCACAGTCGTCGATTGTGGTGGCGACCATGTTGGCATCAACCCACAGGTCAAGACCCATGACGTCTCCTCGGAGTCCGCGTGGTGAGGATTGACCGTTGGCGTTTTGTGGTTGTGCAGCGTTAAAGATGCTGCGTCCGGTGGTGTCGAGGCTGCCAATCAAGAGTGACCAGACGGACGTACCCGCAATGAATGAGTTGCCGACTTCGCCCGCTGCTGCATAGACGGCTGGTGCTGCTTGTGCGACGTAGGCTTGGATGCCTGCAATTGTTGCGGCTTGTGTTGATGCTTGCGTTCCACCGGAGACAATTTCGGCAATGACTGCTGCGTCAGATGCTTTGGCGTATGCGCGGGTGCAGTTTTCCATCATGGCAGTAAAGAACGATGGGTCAGAACGATCCAAGAGTTCCGTTGACATGATCTGGGTGCCAGCAAGTTTCACGACTGTCGCATTTACATAAGAGCTGACAATCTGCGTTGATGCAGTAGATGCACCTTCTGCAACGGTTCCAATGGTTGCGTTGGTTGTGATTTTTGGATGCGCGATGGTCATACCCGATGGACTGAGTGGACGTGCGCCACCAAGAGCGTCAATGGTGGGGCGCGTCATGACTGACGTGTCGATGACCTGTGAAACGTATTGCGTGGGGCTGAATGCTGGATTTGTACTCATCGAGTCGTTGGCTGCGTAGAGGCGTTGGGCTTTGGCGTCTGCTGCGCGGACGTAGAGTGCTGATTCGTCGTTGCCCATCGTTGCTTTGATGGTGTGCTGTAAATAAGTGCCTGAGTCAAAGATCGGACTGCGTGCTTCCGTGTATGCGACTGGGACACGACTGCGTGAAGCCTCGACCACTTCTGGCTCGACTTCTGGGGTTGCTTCGCTCATCGAAGCCTCGCTTTCATTGGTTGGGGTTTCTGGATCTGTTTCACTTGCAGCTACCGAATAGACGGCAGCGGACTCGAACGCAGCACTCTCGACGAGGCTGACTTCTTGAAGGTCACTCTGGCTGACGTACATGACGCCATCAGAGGGTTTGGATGCTTTGACGTCCACGCCGACACTCAGCCCGGACTTGAGTCCAGATGCAGCAAGCTCAAGGGCGTCGTTGCCTGCGGTGGTGTTGGCGATCTTGAAAGACGCCATGATTCCTGCGGTGGTGATTTCGTGGGAGATCATCGAGCCAAGGACTTGACGGTTGTCGTGATCTGCAAAAAGTTTGGTTTTGCCTGCGCGGATGGTGATGCTGCCAGGTTCAAAGACGACTGCTCCGGCGCTGGTGTTGCCGGTGGCACCGAAGGGAACGATGAGTCCGGTGATGGTGCGTGTTTCTGTATCGGCGGCAGTAATTTCGGAACTGAATGTCATTTTCATAGGTAGGTTGCCTGGCTTCCTTCGGAGGGTGCGAGGTCTTCCATGACTCGCGCTTGTTCGACTGTGATGAGATTGAGAGTGAGCATCTTTTCGAGGACGTTGAGGCGGGTCATCGGATCAGACCGGAGGAATGATTCGTTAATTTCTGCTCGAACGTATTGACCGCGTGGGCAAATGTCATCCATCGAGAGGCGAGACTCAATGGCGGTGATGTAGCCGATAAGTGAGATGTCAACGAGTTGTCGGCGTTCGTCTTGGATGTTGGAATACACGTCACTGGAGTTAATGTCAGCTGACAGGTAGTGCGCGGGAAGGTTCATGAGGCGACTGATTTCGGTCGCGAAGTATTGGCGTGCCGCGTTCCAGGACAGATCCTCCGGTGAGAATTGTGTGGGTTCAAATGACAAGTTTTGCGTCAAATAGGCGGTGGATTTGTTTTGGCGTGCGTTGCGCCAGGTGGCGAGGAGTCCAGCGATCTGATCTTCCGGAAGATCAGCACCATTATTCTTTATGATGCCTGACGGAATAGGCGTGTTTGCCGTGAGCGCAACTGCCTTTTCTAGATCGAGAGCTGCTTGAATGGTGCGACCGCCACGCGCAAGGACTCCTCCACCGTTTAACCCCTGGAACGTAATCAAACTACCGTTGCCGTTTTGTGGACGTTCCGCGCCGTCGACACGGTAGGAGAGGACTTCGGATTGTGACTTGTTGAGTTTGGGTGAGACACGGGTGGGGTCAACGAATCCGAAGCGGGCGGGGCGTCCGTCGGCTGTGTAGGTTTCGAGGACTTCCCAGTAGGCGACGTCATAGAAGATTAGCGAGTCCAGGGTGGCTGCCATGGTGGCGGCGCGTGGTTGCCGGTAGTCAGGTTGACGTAGCCAAAGAGGTGCTTCTAGTTTGACGTCATCTGTCGCTCGGTACATGCAGTATTCCAGCGGAGCAATGATGTTGATGACGATGTTTCGGCATCGACTTACTGATGGGACGGCAAGAGCTGCGGTGCGGGAGATGGGTGCCTGTTGGTATTCGCCCACCCAGTTGGATGAGTAGCTGATGGGGACTGCGTACTCGGCGCGGATTTGTGCGTGAGATTCTGGCGCGGGGCGCGTGTCATTGACGAGACGCAACGATGAAAGCAGACCCATGCGGGGATCATTTCATACTTTGCACACTCATGTCCGGATTTGAACGATTGTTCAGGTTTGTCAGCGATTCCCTATATTTCAATAATGCGGGCAGTTTGTCGTGGCTTTGTAGCAAAGTGGATCACCATTGCCATGGCAATCGCAGCTGACACGTCGCCCATAGACTTCCTGCGCACGATACGCCACCCACCATCTGAGGTGGGTTTAGTGGCGCATGACATGACGTGATCGATGAGTTCTTGTTGTCCGGCGTGGACAAGTCTGCCGTGAGTCATGGCGGTAAGTGTCTCGTCGCAGGCTTGGGCGAAGGCTGCACCGGAGACGTCCTCGACCATGATGCCGGATGCAGCTAGTTTGGCGGCAATGGCGCTGGAGGAGTAGCGATCGAAGCCGACGACTTGGGCGCGATATTTGCGGGCGGCGTCGGCGGTTTCGGATGCGATGGTGATGTCATCGACGGAGTGGTCTGCTCTCCAGAGTTTGAGGAGTCCGATGCCGATGCGTCCGTCGTCGAGGACTTGTCCGGCAACGAGGACTGCGGTGCGCCTGTGGGGTGAGATGTCTACGGCGAGCCAGGTGGTGCGTCCTGGGATTAAGACCAGGTTTGTGTCTTGGCATGCGGCAAAGGATCCTTCTTGCCAAGGTGATTCGAGGGCATCGACCCAGAGGCAAAGTGCCTCAGTTTTGAAGGTTTCGATGCGGTCTGAAAGGAGGTGCTGTTCAAGGACGGAT
>Ga0114970_10004383_pt1 | contig 10275 bp, 6 predicted proteins | sample M_140205_XF_Meta_FD_87030 | JGI IMG/M metagenome (GOLD analysis project Ga0114970, IMG submission 87030) | Freshwater microbial communities from Lake Montjoie, Canada to study carbon cycling - M_140205_XF_MetaG | ecosystem: Environmental > Aquatic > Freshwater > Lake | place: Lake Montjoie... | reverse complement strand
CTTTTATTGTGGTCTTTTTTGTAGTACAGCTTTTAATGCGCTTAGTTATTATTCTCTAATTCTTAATTAGTTTAAGCCAAAGAGATAGTTCATTTTCAGATGAGCTTTCTGAATTAACTTGCACCATGTTTGTAGCTAAAACCTCCATGCTTATCTCTGTAATAGCAGATAAAATTGCAGTTGCAAGCTCTGTTGGTGCATTCCAGTTAACAGTGATGCGATCACTAACATCTAAGCCGATATTTTTTCGCTCTTCCTGAATTGCTCTAATGACCTCTCGGATTTGCCCGGCTCGAATTAACTCTGGCGTTAGTTCAAGATCTAGCGCCAAACTCTCACCTGAATGAGAGGCAACCGACCACCCACTTCTTGGTGTCTCAGTAATTACCAAATCATCAATATCGATTTCAATTTCCTTATCTTTTCCAGCCAGATTGACCTTTAACTTGTAGGTATTACTAATTCGAAGCGCCTTAACCATTGCAGCTGGATCAACCGATGCAATCTGCTTTGCAATCACCTGAACATCTGCGCCAAATTTTGTGCCAAGTGTTCGAAAGTTAGCTTTAACAGAGATATCAACTAGGTCACTTCCGGCAACATGGATTCCATCTAGTTTTAATATGTTTAACTCCTCTGCGATGTGAGTTTTAATCTCATCTGAAATCTGCTCCCAACCAGGTGCTGAAACTAATGCGCGAGATAGGGGCTGACGGATTTTTACGCCAGATTCAGCTCGGGCAGATCTTCCTAACTCAACTAAGCGACGAGATAAGGCAACTGAAGTCGATAACTTTTCATCGATTACTGCTTTATTAGATACTGGAAATTTTGCAAGATGCACAGATTCAATTTGATCTGATTCAGCCACCTTGATAAGTGTTTGCCAAACATGTTCAGATATAAATGGCACCATTGGTGCAAGAAGTAGAGTTAGATTTTTTAGGCAGAAATAAAGTGTATTTAATGCAACTGGATCACCATCCCAGAAACGACGGCGGGATCTACGAACATACCAATTTGAAAGATCATCAATAAAGGCTGCAAGTTGAGTACCTGCCGCTTGTGAGTCAAAGTTTTCTAAAGCGTTATCTACTCCTTGAATGAGTTTATTTAGCTCAGAAAGAATCCATCGATCCATCAATGTTAAATCTGTTGGTAAAGAAGTAACTTTAAAATCAGCAGCATTTGCATAGAGGGTGAAGAATGAGATTGTGTTCCAATAAGTTAGAAGAGTTTTTCTTACTACATCAGTAATTGCATCATGTCCTACTCGACGGGCACTCCAAGGGGAGCCGGCAGCTAACATGTACCAACGAACTGCATCAGCGCCATGTTGATTCATAAGTGGCATTGGCTCTAGAACATTGCCAAGATGCTTACTCATCTTTCTGCCGTCTTTATCTAATATATGACCTAGGCATAAAACAGTCTTATAGGAAGATTTATCAAATACTAAAGTTCCAATCGTCATCAAGGTATAAAACCAACCTCGAGTTTGATCAATTGCTTCACAGATAAAGTCTGCTGGGTATGCAGCTTTAAACTCTGCTTCAGAACCTGGCTTATGTGGGTACCCCCATTGCGCAAATGGCATCGCACCAGAGTCATACCAACAATCAATAACCTCAGGAATACGCTCCATAGTGGCTGAACATTCTGCGCATTTAAATTTCACATCATCTACAAAGGGGCGGTGTGGATCTAAGTTACTTAATTGCGTTCCGGAGAGTTTGCCTAACTCAGATAAGGAGCCAACACAAACTTCATGTTTATTTTCACATCTCCAAATTGGAAGTGGTGTGCCCCAATAGCGATTACGTGAAACCGCCCAATCAATATTGTTATTTAACCAATCACCAAATCGACCAGTTTTAATCGTCTCTGGGTGCCAATCTGTGTTGGAATTTTCTCTAAGCAATTCCTTCTTTATCGCAGTGGTTTTTATGTACCAAGATGGTTGGGCGTAATACATCAAAGCGGTATGGCATCTCCAGCAATGTGGGTAGGAGTGCTCAAATTGCAAACTCTTAAACATTAAACCTCGAGATTTAAGATCTTTTATCAGCGCCTTATCTGCTTCTTTGAAAAATACACCACCAACTAGCGGAACCTCTTTTTGGAAATGACCATCAGGGTTTACTGGATTTACCACTGGCAGGTTATATTTTCTGCACACCTCAAGATCATCTGCGCCAAAAGCCGGGGATTGATGGACTAAACCTGTGCCATCTTCAACAGTTACATAATCGGCAAGGACTACGTAATGAGCATCATTAATCTCAACAAAATCAAATGGCCGGCTGTATTTAGTGTGTTCAAGTTCAGTTCCCTTAAAAGTTGCAATTACCTTGCGATCCTCACCAAGTACTGAAGCCAAATCTGTTGCAACTACTAATCTTTCACTCTTATCATCAGTTGTTATTTCAACTACTTGGTACTCAACCTTTGGATTTACTGCAACCGCAGTATTAGCAACTAATGTCCATGGAGTTGTGGTCCAAACTAATAAACTTGCATTTAGATCTGCTAACTTGCCAGAGGTGGCCGGAAAGCGCACAAATACTGATGGATCTTTAATAGTTTCATAACCTTGCGCAAGCTCATGATCAGATAAGCCAGTGCCACATCTTGGACAGTATGGCGCGACTCGATGATCTTGGACTAGTAATCCTTTTTTCCATATTTGTTGTAGTGACCACCAAACACTTTCAATATATGCCGGGGACATAGTCCAGTAGGCATCATCAAAATCAACCCAAAATCCCATTCGTTTAGTCATGTCGGTAAATTCATCAACATGCCGCTGGACTGATTCTTTACATTTTTCATTAAAGGCAGCAACACCAAATTTTTCAATATCTGCTTTACCGGTAAAGCCCAACTCTTTTTCTACTGCAATTTCAACAGGCAAACCATGACAATCCCAACCAGCTTTGCGAATTACTTGCTTACCTTTCATTGTTTGAAAGCGCGGAAATAAATCTTTAAAAACTCGTGCTTCAATGTGATGTGTGCCAGGTTTTCCATTTGCAGTAGGTGGGCCTTCATAAAAACTCCATCTAGGAGCACCGTTACGATTAGCAACAGATTTCTCAAATATTTGATTTTGCGACCAAAAATCTAAAATTCCAGCTTCCATCTGTGGAAGATCGATTTGCGCAGGTAAGGTATTAATTCCGCGGCCAGATTTCATATTCACCCTACATTCTAACGCGCACAGTTGCCCTTTAATGAACTCATCATTGAGCACGGGGGTGGCGGTTGGTAATTACTTGAGCCAAGCCATAACCTTTCCCCCCTCAGGGGGTAATGTGGCTATCAAGAAGTTATTTAAGAAATCATCAAAAAAGAGTGCAAAAACATCGGCTAAAAAACCGGTAAAAGTTGCTGCGAAAAAGGCTGCTAAAAAGAGCCCAACAAAAAAGGCTGCTGTTAAAAAAATTGCGAAGCGTTCACCAAATATTGTTAAACCTAAACTAGCTAAGAAATCTGCAATTAAAAAGGCTCCTGGAAAACCTTTTCCAGCAAAGCTTCAGACATCTACCTCAGGTTCTTCAACCACAATTTCTGTCACTTCAACTATCCCTAATGCAAATGCCCTGCCAGTAGTTGAAGAGCGTAGATTAGTTATGTTGCCACCGCCAAAGCCGGTATTAAAGTCAAAGAAAGCGGCAGCATTAAAGCCAATTAAAAGTGCACCAGCACCTCTAGTTGTGCAGGCAAGTGAGATTGCTTGGAATGCAACCGAATTAAAAACTATGAAAACTGAGCTATCTAAAGATTTAGTGAGATTACGTAAAGAACTTGAGTTAGCAGAAGCCGAGATGGAAGATCTAGTTGAAGCTGCAGGTGTTGGCGCCGGTGATGATCAAGCCGATGCTGGAGCGAAAACATTTGAACGAGAGCATGAAATGTCACTGGTATATAACGCTCGAGATATGGTTCAACAAACCGAACGAGCACTTGAGCGAATTGCAAATAAAACATATGGAAAGTGTGAAGAGTGTGGAAACTTTGTTGGAAAGGCAAGACTACAAGTTTTCCCTCGCGCTACTCTATGTATGGTTTGCAAACAAAAAGAGGAACGACGCTGAACTTAATTCAGCGAAAATGGTTAGCGGCCACCGCTTTAATAGTTTTTGCCTTTGATTATTTAACTAAATTACTAGCAATTCAATATCTTACGGATGAACCAAAAAATATAATTGGATCAATTCTACAATTCCGGCTGGCATTTAACTCTGGAGCTGCATTTAGTCTTGCCTCCAGTGGAACAATATTTCTTTCTAGTTTCTCAATAATTATTGCTGCTGCTATTTTTTACTTCGGTCGTAAAGTTAGTTCTACACCCTGGGCAATTGCACTTGGCCTTGTGCTAGGTGGAATTTTTGGTAATTTGACCGATCGAATATTCAGGTCACCTGGCGGCTTGCAAGGTGAGGTAGTTGATTGGATTCAAATCCCGCATTGGCCGATATTTAATATCGCAGACTCCTCAGTTGTTTGCGGGGCAATACTTATTACAATTTTGAACTGGAAGAATATTGAATTTAGTAAGAGTGAGGGTAAAAAGTGAGTGAGCGTGAGGTTAGAAACCTAATAATCCCAGAAGGACTAAATCAGGAGCGGGTTGATGCTGCCTTATCAAGACTGCTTGGTTTATCTCGTAATGTGATTGTTGGGTTAATTGAATCTAATGAGATATCAAAAGATGGAAAATTTGTTGGTAAATCTGACCGAGTTATAAGTGGTGATCAACTTGAAATATTGATGCCGGCAGCAAAAGGTGAGGCAAAATTAACTGCTACACCGGTTGACGGTTTAAAAGTTGTTTATGATGATGAGTTTTTAATTGTGATAGATAAACCGGTTGGAATTGCCGCTCATCCAAGTCCAGGTTGGCAGGGCGCAACAGTAGTTGGAGCAATTTTTGCGGCTGGTTATCAGCTTGCTACCTCTGGAGCTGCTGAGCGACAGGGCGTTGTGCACCGGTTGGATGTTGGAACATCTGGCTTAATGGTCGTTGCTAAAAATGAAGTTGCATATTCAAGTTTGAAAGATCAGTTTCGTGATCGAACAGTTTCAAAGGTCTATCACGCACTTGTGCAAGGCCATATGGATCCAACGGTTGGAACTATTGATGCACCTATAGATCGTCATCCAAGAGAGGATTATCGTTTTGCTGTTGTAGCAAATGGAAAACCAAGTATTACTCACTATAAGACTTTAGAAGTTTTCCCAGCTGTCACATTGCTTGAGATTGAACTTGAAACTGGCAGAACGCATCAAATTCGAGTGCACTTCTCTGCACTTCACCATCCATTGGTTGGTGATCTAACTTACGGTTCGGATCCGGCGTTAGCAGCAAGGCTTAAAATCTCTCGCCCATGGCTACATGCAAAACAACTTGCCTTTACCCACCCCGGAAGCGGGGAGCGAATCTCATTCACGGCTGAGTATCCAGAGGATCTGACACGCTCACTTGCCCTACTTTCAGATATTTCCCGCTAGAAATTAACAGCAGTAGTAATCTCACCATCCATGCCTAATTCAACTAATAACCTAGAAAACTCGGAGAATTTCGTACATCTTCATGTACACACCGAGTACTCGATGTTAGATGGTGCTGCAAAAATATCTGAGTTAGTTGCAGAGGTTGCTCGTCAGGAAATGCCAGCAATTGCCATGACTGATCATGGAAATGTATTTGGTGCATTTGAGTTTCATAAAACTGCAAAAGCTGCTGGGGTTAAACCGATAATTGGCATTGAAGCATATGTTGCACCCGAATCAAGATTTGATAAAAGAAGGGTTAAGTGGGCAGAAGGTGGTGAGGATGATGTATCTGGAGGTGGTGCCTATACCCATATGACATTGCTTGCTGAAAATAATCAGGGTTTATCAAATCTATTCAAGCTTTCTTCCCTTGCCTCACTTGAAGGTTTTTACTACAAGCCAAGAATGGATCGAGAGTTACTTGCTAAGTACTCAAAGGGAATTATTGGCACAACTGGATGTGCTGGTGGTGAGATTCAAACCAGGTTACGAATGGGAAACTATAAAGAGGCGATTAAAGCAGCCAGTGAGATGAAGGATATTTTTGGACCTGAAAATTTCTATCTTGAAATTATGGATCACTCGATTGAAATTGAGAAACGATCATTTTCGGATTTGTTAAAGCTAGGAAAAGAGTTAAATCTGCCATTGCTGGCAACTAATGATTTGCACTATACCCATCATGATGATGCAAGTGCCCATGAAGTTTTGCTATGTATTCAATCTGGCTCAACTATTGCAGATCCAAAGCGGTTTAAATTTGAAAACTCCGAGTTTTATCTTAAGAGTGCTGCACAAATGCGAGAGCTATTTAAGGATTTTCCAGAGGCTTGTAATAACACATTACTAATCGCCCAACGTTGTGAAACTACAATGCGTGAAGGTGAAAACCTATTGCCGCGGTTCACAGTTCCGCAAGGGGAAACCGAAGATACCTGGCTGAAGAAATTATCTAATGATGGCCTTGCTGCTCGAATGGGGAATCAAATTCCAGTTGAATATCAAGAGAGACTAGATTTTGAATTAGATGTAATGATGAAGATGGGTTTTCCTGGGTACTTCCTAGTTGTCGCTGATCTTTGCAAACATGCTCGGGAAGTTGGAATCAGAGTTGGTCCTGGACGTGGTTCTGCAGCTGGTTCTCTTGTTTCTTACTCACTTGGAATTACAGGCCTTGATCCCATCAAATTTGGTTTATTGTTTGAAAGATTCTTAAATCCAGAACGTATATCAATGCCAGATATTGATCTAGATTTTGATGAGCGTAGAAGATCAGAGATGATCCAATATGCCACTACAAAGTATGGCGATGATCGAGTTGCACAGATTATTACCTACGGAACTATTAAATCTAAACAGGCAATTAAAGATTCAACAAGAGTTCTTGGTTATCCATACGCGCTAGGTGAACGTTTGACCAAATCACTTCCACCCTCAGTAATGGGTAAAGATATTTCGCTAGGTGGAATTTTTAATATGGATCATGATCGTTATGGCGAAGCAAGTGAATTTAGAAATCTATATGAGTCTGATCCAGACTCAAAGAAGATTGTTGACACCGCATTAGGAATTGAAGGATTAAAGCGCCAATGGGGTGTACACGCTGCTGGAGTTATATTAAGTAAAGAGCCACTTTTGGAAGTAATCCCAATTCATCGCCGAGAGGCAGATGGGGCAATCATTACCCAATTTGATATGGGTGCGTGTGAGGCAACCGGGTTACTTAAAATGGATTTTCTTGGGCTGCGTAACCTCTCAGTTTTAGATGATTGTCTAATAAATATTGAAAAGAATTTGGGTAAAAAAGTTGTACTTGAAACATTGCCTCTTAAAGATCAAAAAACTTTTGATTTACTATCTCGCGGAGATACTTTGGGAGTTTTCCAGCTAGATAGTGCACCGATCAGATCTTTGCTACGGTCGATGGCACCAGACAGTTTTGAGGACATTGCTGCGGTTATTGCTTTATATCGCCCCGGCCCAATGGGTGAAGATTCACATAATAAATATGCTGATTATAAGAATGGTAGAAAAGCTCAAGTTGGTATTCATTCAGAGCTTGATAAACCACTGAGTGAAATTTTGAAAGATACTTATGGCTTAATTGTTTATCAGGAGCAGGTTTTAGCAATCGCTAGAAAGGTTGCTGGATTCACACTTGGTCGCGCAGATCTACTGCGTAAAGCGATGGGCAAGAAAGATAAGAAGATTCTTGACAAAGAGAAGGTCCACTTTGAAGCCGGAATGAAAGAGAATGGCTTTTCTGCTGATGCGATTGAAAAATTATGGCAAACACTTATTCCATTTTCCGATTATGCATTTAATAGAGCCCACAGCGCTGGCTACGGATTACTCTCTTTCTGGACCGCATATTTAAAAGCAAATTATCCAGCTGAGTACATGGCCGCACTTTTAACCAGCGTCCGGGATGATAAAGATAAGAGCGCGCTCTATTTAAATGAATGCCGGCGAATGGGAATAAAGGTATTGCCACCTGATGTAAATGAATCAGATTCTGAATACACCCCACGTGGTACCGATATTAGATTTGGGTTAACTGCGATTAGAAATGTTGGTGAAAATGTTGTTTCATCAATCATTGAGAATAGAAAGACAAAAGGAAAGTACTTAAGTTTTGGTGATTTCTTAACCAAGGTTGATTCCCATGTTTGCAATAAAAAGACAGTTGAATCACTGATTAAGGCCGGTGCCTTTGATTCCTTAAACCATACTCGCCGAGGTTTGATGATGGTCTTCTTAGAGGCGCTAGATGCAGTATCTGAGGCAAAGCGAGCAGAAGCAATTGGTCAATTTGATCTATTTGGGGCAACAAATGCAACCACAAGTGTTAGCGGTGTTGAGTTAGATATTCCTAATACTGAGTGGGAAAAAATGATGCTACTTGGATATGAGCGAGAGATGTTAGGACTTTATGTTTCAGATCATCCACTTCTAGGAGTTGAACATGTACTGCGTTCAGTTGCAGATTTTTCAATCAGCCAAATATCTGAAGTAAGTCATGATCAGATTATTACTATTGGCGGGTTAATAACTCAGATTCAACGTAAAGTTTCAAAACAAGGTACCCCTTGGGCAATTGTTACAGTTGAAGATCTAGATGGTGCGGTTGATGTTTTGTTTTTCTCAAATGCCTATGCCGCCCATGGTGTGAACTTGGTAGAGGATCGAATTGTTGCAATTAGGGGTCGGGTTGATAAGAGAGAAGAACAGCCAAGGATTTCAGCTCTTGATTTAACACTGCCTGATTTAAAACAAGTACCAACTGGCCCATTTGTTATTTCAATGGAAATGTCTAGGTGTACTCCGCCAGTTATTGATCGGATGAATGAAATTTTGCGTTCTCATCCAGGCGGGCGAGAGGTGCACTTGAGGTTAGTAGATGGTGAAAAAAATACTGTTTTAAAGTTAGATGAAAATTTAAAGGTAACTTCCTCGCCAAGTTTAAGTGCAGATCTTAAAACTGTTCTAGGCCCAGATTGTTTAGTTGTTTAGGTATTAATGAAGACTCTTGAATTATTGCCAGCAATAGATATAAAAAATGGGAAATCTGTCAGATTAAAACAAGCAGGATTAGATTCGGCAGAGCAATATGGAAGCCCAACTGAAGTGCTCGCTGAATTTATCGCTAAAGGTGCAAAATGGGTCCACCTTGTTGACTTAGATTCAGCCTTCAATACTGGAAGTAACGTAGATTTAATTAAGGATTTAATTGATAAGAGTTCAATTAACATCCAACTATCTGGCGGAATAGTAGATGAATCCTCATTAAACCAAGCTTTAGCAACAAAAGCTGTCAGAATTAATATTTCTACTGCTGCATTACAGAATATTGATTGGTTAGTAAGAGTTATTAATTCCTACAAAGATCGTTTAACAATTGGACTTGATATAAATAATGGCGTACTAATTGCCAGAGGTAGCGGTGAAGTAATTGGTGATCCATTTGAATATATCAAGGTTTTAGATGAGGCTGGATGTACAAGATATGTTGTTACAGATAATTCAAAAGATGGTGAACTAAATGGCCCAAATCTTGATTTATTGGATAAAGTTGCAAGATCAACCAAATCATTGATTATTGCAAGTGGTGGTGTTTCTAAATTATCTGACCTAGATAATCTGCGCCAGATGGGTCTAGATGGCGTAATTGTTGGTAAAGCTCTGTATGTCGGAGCAATCGATATCGGTTTGGCTATCAAAACCTGCTACGAATAATCGGCGCCTGGTAGTTAGTAATTACGGCAGAATAGGGCAGTGGAAAAAGCACTTATTTCTCTGGAAGAGTTTCGCAGCTATGCCCGCGACTTTAATGTGATTCCAGTTGCTCGTAAGATAACTAGCAAAACTGAAACACCTCTTTCAATCTATGAGAAATTAACTCAAAACCGCAGTGGAACATTTTTACTTGAATCAGCAGAGGCTGGAATTTGGGCAAGGTATTCATTTATTGGCGTAAATAGCGAAGCAACATTAACTGAGAAGAATGGTTTAGCTACTTGGATAGGAGTTATGCCAGCAGGTGCACCAACTGGCATAGATCCTTTATCTGCACTTAGAATTTCTACATCACACCTTCGCTCTCCAAAATTAAATAACTTACCACCTCTAACCGGTGGCTTAGTTGGTTACCTTGGTTATGAGATTGTTCGTAGATTGGAAAAACTACCAAATCTTTCTAAGAAAGATATTGAAATT
>Ga0114970_10004382_pt1 | contig 10282 bp, 6 predicted proteins | sample M_140205_XF_Meta_FD_87030 | JGI IMG/M metagenome (GOLD analysis project Ga0114970, IMG submission 87030) | Freshwater microbial communities from Lake Montjoie, Canada to study carbon cycling - M_140205_XF_MetaG | ecosystem: Environmental > Aquatic > Freshwater > Lake | place: Lake Montjoie... | reverse complement strand
CATCTCGCGCTGCGCTTGGAGGAACTTGAGATCGAAATCTTTGGTTGGGGTAATTCCATCTTGTGCAGGCAACTTTACAATGACTGGCTTTTCTAAAGCTTTTGCTTTTTTCTCTGCGACCTTGCGGGCGGCTTCAGCAAGCCTCTCAGCTTCTTTCGCTAAGCGAGCAGTTTCTTTTTCGGCCGCCTTGCGATCTGCTTCAGCTTGCTTCTCGGCTTCTTTGACGAGGCGTTCAGCTTCTTTTTCTGCAGCTTTCTGCTTAGCAATTACTGCCTTTTCAGCGTCAGCTTTCTTCTTCGCTATCTCTTGTTCCTTTTTTTGCTGAGCAAGAATTTTTTCGCGAGCTTTCTTTTCTTCCGCTGCGGCTTTTGCCTTAACACGAGCGAGCTCGGCAGCAGCCTTAGCTTTTGCACGTACTGCATCGGCAGCAGCCTTAGCTTTTGCAGCTTTTTCGCGCTGCGCGGCTATTTCTTTCGCCTTTTTCTCGGCAGCAATTTTCTTAGCTAGTTCAGCTGCTTTTTTGGCAGCAGCTACTTTTTTCAAGTCGACCTTTGGAGCAATTTTCTTTGCGACTACTTTTTTGGCAACTACTTTTTTGGCTGGAGCTTTCTTTGCAACAACTTTTTTAGCCACTACTTTTTTGGCAGGAGCCTTCTTGGCTATTACCTTCTTGGCAGGAGCAGACTTCTTTGAGCTCACAGTTTTTTTAGACACGGATTTTGAGGATGCTGCTTTCTTAGGGGCGGTAGATTTCTTTGCCGCTGGCTTTTTTGCCGTCGATTTCTTTGCAACAGGCTTCTTTGCCGCTGACTTCTTTGCTGGCTTCTTTGCGACCATGCTCACACCATTTCCGTTTTCCACAAAAGACTTCTCTTGAATGGTCTATCTTGACGGTGGATGATACGTCATATTGGGACCAAGTCCCAATATTTACCTTATTTGCCCGCTAATGCAATCCAAATGGCGACTTCATGCCCCTCAAGCGTCTCCACATGCTGGGGTTCCCCACTTCCTTGTTCCAGGGTGAAATGGGTAGCGAGCACCTCGCCAGCCATCATGTCGACGTGGTTCGATACGGCAGCAATGAACTCAGCTGACCCTGTAATAGCCACGGAAATGCGATCGGTCACCACAAAGCCAAGGCTTCGACGGGTTTGTTGAAGTGCACGAATAAGGTCTCGTGCTGCACCTTCGGCTTCAAGTTCTGGGGTCAGAGCAACATCGAGCACCACCACTCCGGGGTGATGTGACAATGCGGCACTTGCTGCACCCTCGGCCGCCACCAACTTGAGGGAATACTCACCCTCTTCTAAACGGAACCCACCAGCAACTGGCGCCCCATCGACTATTGACCAATTCCCTGACTTGACGGCATTAATTACTTTTTGAGTATCGCCACCAAGTCGTGGACCAAGTGCCTTTGGGGTGACCTGCAACTCGTGCTTCGCCACTGCACCCACATCGGTACGAAATTCAATATTACGCACATTGACTTCGTCTTTCACAATGTCAATGAACGCGTCGAGACCAGACAACTCTGGTGTAGCAATGGTCAATGTCGTGAGCGGAAGACGCACGCGGCGTCCGTTGGCCTTGCGAATAGACAATGCCGTAGAACAAATATCGCGCACTTTGTCCATTGCATCAGTGAGCTCTGGGTGCGCAACTAGTTCACTCTGTGATGGCCAATCGGTGAGGTGAACGCTTCGCTGGCCGGTGAGGCCTCGATAAATTTCTTCCGACACCATGGGCAGTAACGGTGCAGCAACACGACACAACACAGTGAGTGCGGTGTGCAAGGTGTTAAAGGCATCTTGGTCGCCTGCCCAGAACCGATCGCGGCTACGGCGAATATACCAATTTGTTAAAACGTCGAGATAAGTACGAATGGTGGCGCACGCCTCAAATAAATCGTAGGCATCGAATTGTTGAGTGAGAGCTGCTACGAGGTCGTGTGTCTTTGACAAAATGTATTTGTCGAGAACATTCGTGCTATCTATTGACCACTGACCCTGCTTGCCCTCAGCATTTGCGTACAAGGTGAGGAAATACCATGAGTTCCACATGGGGAGAAGCACTTGACGCACTGTTTCACGAATGCCTGCTTCGGTCACCGAGAAGTCTCCACCGCGCAAGATGGGAGATGACAACAAATACCAGCGCATTGCATCGGCACCGTAGGTGTTAAATACTTCCATTGGGTCTGGATAGTTGCGCAGACTCTTTGACATTTTCGCACCGTCGTCACCCAGCACCACACCGTGACCTACACAAGTGGAAAATGCAGGACGGTCGAAAAGTGCGGTTGCCAGCACATGCAAGGTGTAAAACCAGCCTCTGCTTTGTGCCACGTATTCCACAATGAAGTCACCGGGATAGTGATTCTCAAACCATTCTTGGTTTTCAAATGGGTAATGCACCTGCGCAAACGGCATTGATCCGCTTTCAAACCAGCAGTCAAGCACTTCAGGAACACGTCGCATGACAGATTCGCCCGATGGGTCGTCTGGGTTTGGTCGCGTGAGATTGTCGATAAACGGACGATGCAGGTCGTTTACTTCCACACCAAAATCGGCTTGCAGTTGCGCAACACTTCCGTATACATCTATTCGTGGGAAAAGTGGATTGTCACTTTTCCACACAGGTATCGGGGATCCCCAAAAACGATTGCGACTAATTGACCAGTCGCGAGCATTGGCAATCCATTTTCCAAACGAACCATGCTTTAAATGCTCGGGAACCCAGTGAATGTTTTCATTGAGTTCCACCATGCGATCGCGAAACTTTGTGACTTCCACAAACCAGCTCGATACTGCGCGATACACAAGCGGCTGTGCGCAACGCCAGCAATGTGGGTATGAGTGGTTATAGCTGTCGTGGCGAATGACTCGCCCTTCGTCTTTCAGTTGACGAATAACTAATGGGTTTGCTTCAAAGACATGCGTGCCGACCCACGAGGAAATAAGTTCGGTATAGCAACCCTGATCGTCCATGGGGCAAATAGTGGCGATTCCCGCAGCTGCACACACCAATTGGTCGTCTTCACCAAAGCCAGGGGCTAGATGCACCACGCCGGTTCCATCTTCGGTGGTAACAAAGTCGGCAACGAGCACCTGGAAGGCATTTTCAGTGTCGGAAAGAAAAGGAAACAATGGCGTGTACTTACGCCCCGCTAGTTCGCTTCCTTTAACAGTTCCTACTTGTTCAGCAGCGCTGAATTCCTTTTCATATGAAGCAAGGCGCGACTCGGCCAAAATATATTTCACGCCTTCGCCGTCTTGCATGATTGCGTAATCAATATCGGCACCCACAGCTAAGGCAAGGTTCGATGGCAGCGTCCATGGCGTTGTGGTCCAAGCCATAATGCGCTCACCAGACTCCAACAAGAACCACACCGACAATGCAGGGTCTTGACGATCTTGATACACATCGTCCATACGTGTTTCTGTATTAGATAAAGGTGTCTCGCAACGCCAACAATATGGCAACACGCGAAAACCTTCGTAGATGAGGCCCTTTTCCCACAGAGTGTGAAAAGCCCACATAACACTTTCCATATAAGGCGTGTCGAGGGTCTTGTAGTCATTGTCAAAATCGACCCAGCGTGCTTGCCGCGTAACGTAACGTTCCCACTCACTCGTGTACCGCAACACGCTGGTGCGGCATACGTCATTAAATTTGTCGATACCGAAGGCAGCAATTTCTGGGTGCCCAGCGATGCCAAGCTCTTTTTCTGCTTCCACTTCAGCGGGAAGCCCGTGGCAGTCCCAGCCGAATCGCCGTTCTACACGCCGACCGCGCATGGTTTGGTAACGCGGCACAGCGTCTTTCACAAACCCTGTGAGCAAGTGACCATAATGCGGCAGACCGTTAGCAAAAGGAGGGCCGTCATAAAAAACGAATTCGTTATTTCCATTTTCTCCGGCACTGCGCAATTGCACCGATGCCTCAAAAGTTTGATCGGCAGCCCAAAAGGCGGAAACAGCTTCTTCTATTGCTGGAAATTTAGGTTGAGACTGAACATTGGGGTATGCCACGGCAACGAACCCTACTCAGATAAGAGACTCATGTACAGCACACAGCGTGCGACATCAGTCTTAGCAACCCAAGATGAGGCGGCCAACCACTATTTGCAAAAACAAGATGACCACGATGGGCGAAAGATCAAATTGCCCCATCGGAGGAAGGATTCGCCGAGCGCGCCCCATGAGGGGTTCTGTTGCACGAAAGAGCCACTGATTGACGGTGAACATGATGCCACCTGGACGCAACGGGAACCAGGACAACACGATTCGGAAGAACACAATGAGAACAAAAAAGTTCAGAAGTTGACACAAAAGTTGACGCATAAGTTATTCGAACTGTGAACGTGATGTTGGCGGCTTCAACAAAAACACATCGGTGGCGACGCGTTCCATTGAACCGTTCATTGCGTAACAAAGACCGCTTCCGAAGTCGATGAGTCGACGCACAACTTCCTTGTCGCAACTCTCGAGATTCATGATGACCGGCTGACCTTCTTTGAACCTGTCAGCAATTTCTTTTGCTTGTTCAAAACGTAACGGCCTGACCGTTGCAGGCTCAGCTCCGCTGACGGACAACGGACGAACGGTTGTGCTTTGTCGCGGTGAACCAACGGGACGTAATTGCAAACCAGAGTCGTCAACATTGCGGCGATAGCCGCCAGTATCTTGCGGAATTGCTCCACTGTGATCTTCGTATTCAGGTTCCATACGTGGACGAGCCATGCGACTAGATGGGTCGGCGGCATAGCCTGAACGCACGTTTCGCTGAGGACGATCTATTTCCATTGACTGGTCATAGTCGTCATAGTTTTCATCGGCCCCTAGACCGAGATAATCCATAGCGCGTCTCCACATCGACATGCTCATAGGTTATACGACATGGCGTTCTCTATTGGGGACGTTCGCCGAATATTGCGGAACCGACACGAATAATGGTTGCACCCTCTTCGAGGGCGATGCGGTAGTCATTAGACATCCCAGTGGAACACTCTAAAAGACCCAACTCAGTACACATTTTGCGTGTCTCGCGAAAGGTCTGCCGCGTCTCTAAAAGGTCACCATTTGTTGGACCCATAGCCATGAGCCCACCAACATGCAGTTGAGAAGAACGGGCAAGTTCAACAAGTTTCGCTACATCACGTGGATGGCAACCCGATTTTTGCGTCTCGTCGGCAATATTGACTTGCAGAAGTACCGAGGGTGCTGCTCCACCGTGAGCCGCATGCAACTTCGATAGCCCCAAAATGACCGATTCCCTGTCGATGGTCTGCCAAGTGTGCACTTTTCCATACAGTTGAGCAATTTTGTTTGATTGCAAATGCCCAATGAAATGAAGTGGCAAACAATTGTGATGATCGACAATCAATGCTTTTGCTAATACTTCTTGGGCGTAGTTCTCGCCCACGGCATCACACCCGGCATCTTTTGCCCACTCCCAGGCTTCAGTCCCGAAGTTTTTGGTAACGGCAACGAGTTTCACAGATGACGCGACATCGCCGCAGACCTCTGCAATATGCGAGCGCACAACACCTACGTTGTGAATGACTTGTTCTCGAGAAAAAGATGGAGTGGCGCTTGACAAGAGCTACTACAAAATTACTTCAAGAATGAGGGCACATCGAATTCGTCGTCATCGCCAGTTGTGTCGAGTGGGTCTGAGGAAAACACACTTCGCGGAGATGAACTTGCACTAGAACGAGAATCGACAGCACGCAATGGGGCGCGCTTATCGTTTCCATCCCAACGCTCGAACCCAGCGGCAATAACGGTGACACGCACCTCGTCGCCTAGTTCGTCGTCGATGACGGTACCAAAGATGATGTTTGCATCGGGGTGAGCAACCGCGTGCACTACTTCGGCTGCAGCATTCATTTCAAATAGACCCATGCTTGATGGACCAGCAATGTTGAGCAGAATTCCACGAGCACCATCAATTTGAGCTTCGAGAAGCGGGCTTGTGATAGCAGCCTTTGCAGCAGTAACCGCACGGTTATCGCCGCTTGCGTGACCGATGCCCAACAAGGCGGTTCCTGCATTTGCCAGAATCATCTTGACGTCGGCAAAGTCGGTGTTAATGAGGCCAGGCGTTGTGATGAGACTTGTAATACCAGCTACACCGTTGAGCAATATGTCGTCTGCCATTTTGAATGCATTGATTGCAGACGTTTTGTCGTTTGCAACGCTTAAGAGTCGATCGTTGGGAATAACGATGAGCGTGTCTACTTTTTCTTTGAGTTTCGCAATGCCATTTTCTGCTTGCGTAGAACGACGACGACCCTCGAAGCCAAATGGACGAGTAACAACACCAATGGTGAGTGCGCCAATTGACCGTGCAATTTCAGCAATGACTGGCGCTGCACCGGTACCAGTACCGCCACCTTCGCCCGCAGTGATGAAAACCATGTCGGCACCGGCCAACATTTCTTCAATTTCAGCTCGATGAGACTCTGCAGCTGCATGCCCTACTTCTGGGTCACTGCCTGCGCCGAGTCCACGCGTGAGGTCGCGGCCGATGTCGAGTTTGACGTCGGCGTCAGACATTAAGAGCGCTTGAGCATCGGTGTTGACCGCAACAAACTCAACGCCTTTAAGGCCAGCATCGATCATGCGGTTGACGGCATTGACGCCGCCGCCGCCGACTCCAACCACTTTCATGACTGCTAGATAATTTTGGGGTGCTCCGGCCATGGGCCATGACCTCCGAGAGATAGGAAATGTTGTTCTTATGTTTCCACGTTGCGAGCCTCAACTGTGGGATTTCCGCTTTATTATTTCTGGGCAAAGATGGGGTCACCACTTGAGAGATCAATACTGCGGAGGTTTTGAGGATCCTGTCGACGTAAAACCAGCACCAAAGACACGAGTTTTGCTCGCAAATCAGTTGGCTGGCCAAATATGACCACTGTTCCCGAGCGAAGGGTCATGAGCAGTTCGGTGTTATTGGCAACGCCCACATTCAAGACGGTCTTTTGGATTTCGGCGGGCAACGACGCAGCGAGTTGTGCAGCTGCCGTGTAGACCTCGTTGGCCCGAGCCCCTGCGAGGAGGGCATCGCCAACCCCAGTAATTTGCATGAATTGAGTAGGTTGCCCTGTTTGCACAGAGATGACATACCCCTCTACATCTAAAACACGCGACTGGTTGTCGCTTCCAAGAAACCAGGCAACGGGTTGTCGCTCATCGATGTCAATGACCGCCGTCGATGGGAAGTGTTTACTGACGCTCGCATCACGCACCCACGGGTCTGCCCGCAAGGTCAACTCTGCTGCATGCAGGTCGCCAAAGATGATGGACTTGCCTTTCACTTGTGCTGTGGCTTGTGCCAGCACTTCTGCCGAAACGTATTTTGCGCCTTGCACAGTTACTGTGCGCACACCAAATAAGGGTGAGTTCAAAATGGTCACTGCAATGACCACAACAAGAATTGGCACAAGCACGTAGAGCACAACGCGTAAACGACGCTTTCCCTCTTCGCGACGCACTTCAATGCGCCGCAAGCGAAACCGACGGTGGGGCTGACCATCGTCACTTCGCTCTAGTGGCTGTGTAAATTCTGAGTCTTCAATGACAAGCGGTGGACGTCGGGCATGAGTGAGATCGTCATCAGAGACGATGTCGTACCCGCCAAGCACCTGGCCTTCGAAATACTCTGGGCCATCTTCATCGACAATTGAAATGCCTTCAAAAGCCTCCGTGAGTTCCTCAAGTACCTCAAATGGAACGTCGTCGATTGAGCGCACAACCGGTGTTTCACCCGTGACATGAGCCGCCTGATCTGACCGCAACTCTTGAGTTTCATCATCATGTGAGGGAGTCGTCATAAAAAGGTCACTTTAGGAACTTTGCGCAGAGGTACGCCTCTAGTTTCTCACTATCTGACGAGTTTCCTGCGTCAATTGCCAAAGCCTCACCTTGCGCGAAGCCCAGTAAGCGAATTTCGCTATGCAAATGAATACCAGCATGATGAAGCACCTTTTGTTGCACCACATTCATTAGTTTCACCACATCGGCACTTGATCCTTCATGGTCACTTTGAATGAAGTTGGCATGTTTTTCACTCACACATGCAGTGCCTAGCCGGTACCCACGCAGTCCTGCTTCATCAATGAGTGCGCCCGCTGAAATGGCTCCGTCGTTGGGGTTAATGAAAACCGATCCCGCATTTTGCCCACCTGGCTGATGATCGCGGCGCCACTTCACAATGTCGCCAATCAATGCATCGCCACAGCCTGCTTCACTTTTTTCGAGCACAACTTTTGCCCATGTCACCACATGTTGGTTGCCCAGACCTGACCCGCGAAACCGCAAACCAAGTTCGCTCGCAGGAACCCAGCCATGACAACCCGATGCCAAAGAAATGACATAGGCCGAATGCAATGAAGCAGCCATATCGGCCCCGTGACCACCAGCGTTCATCCGCACTGCCCCGCCAATAGACCCTGGTACTCCCACTGCCCATTCAAAGCCAGCTATTCCTAGTGCACTGAGTTGTCGGGCTGCCACTGGCAACGGCGTTGCTCCTGCAAACAAAACACTGACATGGTTCGGTTCTTGCGTTGATTCTTCTACAGCAATGCTTTGTCCAAAGTCGCCAAGAGAAATACACAAACCGTGAAACCCCATGTCGGAAACAAGCGTGTTGCTTCCGCGCCCCAACACAACAACAGGCATTTCGGGACGGCTCGAGCAAATAGCGGCAACTGTTATGAGCTGGTCTTCAGAGAGCACTTCCACGAATAACCTGGCCGACCCTCCTACTTTGTAAGTAGTGCGCGCTGCCATCGGGAAGTTTTCATGTACTTCTAGTTGTGCATCTGTGAGCTCTGCGGCACATTGCCTCAACAAACGTTCAGTTGCAATTTCTGCGGGCAACGTTTCAATATCCCCACAGCCACTTGAAATGCATACATCACCATCACGCAATATGTTCGCCAGATGCTGTGCCAGATCTGTGCGACGAGGCACCCAATTGACCTGCAAATGCGGGTACGCAGCCTGCACTGCATCTACTACCAACTTGCCTGTTACGCCCTCAATGAAGGCAGTACCCGATGCATAGATATCGGTAATGACCACAACATCTGCGCCAGTAAAGGCGTGGGCGTACTCATGAGAAATGAGCGCCATTCGGTTGTACCGATTGGGCTGAAAAACGTAAATGAGTCTGCTGCTCGCAGATGCGTGGGCGCGGCCAGCAATCATTCCTTGAGCCGCCCCCACTACTGCAGCAATTTCTGTAGGCAGATGGGCGTAATCATCAATCAGCGTGATGCCATCTGTTTCGCTTTGAATATCGAAACGCCGTGCAACACCCTGAAATTCGCCAAGTACTTGAGTAACTTCTTCTTGAGTAGCATCAAATCGCAATGCAATGGCAAGTGCACCAAGCGCATTGAGCACATTATGCATACCCCGCGCCTTGAGGTTCACTACAAAGCGACGTTGACCTTGATACTTCTCCAGAATATTTGAGGCAATGAGTACAGAAAAGGTCATGCCACTTGCGGTGGCTTCAATATTTGAAGCAGCGATACCAACGTCTGCGTTCTTGCCTTGAACGCCATAGGTCAAGACTTCACGACCCTCAGCCTGTAAGAGGCTGCTGATCTTGCGCAATTCAGCGTCGTCTATGCACAAAGCAATTGGACCATTGACGCCTTGAGCAAAGCGAGAAAAACTATTGACAATATTTGCGAAGCTTCCAAAGTGATCGAGATGATCTGTGTCGATATTGGTGATAATCGCCCCGCGTAGTGGCAAGGCCTCGTGTGTGCCATCGCTTTCGTCGGCTTCCACTACGAAGAGTCCTGTTGGTGACCATGTCCCATTTGTCTGCAAGCCAGGAGCATCGCCCCCAACAACAAAACCGCATTTGCCTTCAGCACCACCCAGCATCAACGAAACTAAAGTGGTGGTAGTTGTTTTACCGTGAGTACCTGCCACACCAATAGATGTTCCTGAAGCACAAACGGCAGCCAACATTTCAGCACGCGACAAAGCAGGAATACCTGCACGCCGAGCGGCGGCCATTTCAATATTGTCGCTCGGCACGCCACTTGACGCGCACACCGCATCACAGCCAACAACAAGTTCCTCATTGTGACCAATTGAAATACCGATGCCCAATTCTTTGAGTTGCGCAATATTTTCACTTGGACGAATGTCGCTACCCGATACGTGGTGCCCCATTGCAACGAGCGAACGCGCAAGTGCACTCATGCCTGGGCCGCCAATACCCACCACATGCAATCGTTGTG
>Ga0114970_10004378_pt1 | contig 10285 bp, 10 predicted proteins | sample M_140205_XF_Meta_FD_87030 | JGI IMG/M metagenome (GOLD analysis project Ga0114970, IMG submission 87030) | Freshwater microbial communities from Lake Montjoie, Canada to study carbon cycling - M_140205_XF_MetaG | ecosystem: Environmental > Aquatic > Freshwater > Lake | place: Lake Montjoie... | reverse complement strand
GTTACTGTAATAGTGGATGTAGTTAATAATACAACATTATTAGATGAATTTTGACAATAAACTAAAAATGAAGAACCAGGATTAACTAAGATAATAATATTATTTGTAATTAGCCTACCATTATATTGAGTATATCCATAATTTATATTATTAACATACACATAAGTATATCCACTTACAGATTGATTCCATTCTATATTATATTGTACTTCAAGAATAAATGTACTATTTGTAGTATTTGTAAATAAACCATTAGAATAACGTAATCCGCCGACTCCACCATTTGTTGAATTATTCGGAATTATATTTCCCCATAATACGAATGTACTTGCAAGTGAAAATGTTTGTGTAGTTTGAGGTGACATAGTAAGTACTGCAGATTGTCCTATTGGACCAGTTGGACCTGTGGGTCCATATCCTGTTGGACCTGTTGTACCTGTTGTTCCAGTTGTTCCAGTTGTACCTGTAGTACCAGTTGTACCAGTTGTTCCTGTATAACCAGTAGGACCAGTTGTACCGCTAGGACCAGTTGTTCCGCTAGGTCCAGTTGTTCCTGTATAACCAGTAGGACCAGTTGTACCAGTATAACCAGTAGGACCAGTTGTACCAGTTGTTCCTGTATAACCAGTAGGACCAGTTGGACCAGTAGGACCAGTAGTTCCAGTTGTACCAGTTGTACCAGTTGTTCCCGTTGTTCCTGTAGTTCCTGTGGTTCCAGTTGTTCCCGTTGTTCCTGTAGTTCCTGTAGTTCCAGTAGTTCCTGTGGTTCCAGTAGGACCCGTTGTACCAGTTGTACCTGTTTCACCAGTGGTACCTGTATAACCAGTAGGACCCGTTGTTCCTGTGGTTCCACTAGGTCCTGTGGGACCAGTGGTTCCTGTGTAACCAGTAGGACCAGTTGTTCCAGTAGTTCCGCTAGGTCCAGTGGGACCAGTGGTTCCAGTGGTTCCAGTTGTACCAGTAGGACCTTCTGGACCAGAAAGACTAGATATAATTGCATATCCATTTTGAACAACTGCTCCATCCGTTGAATTCTGAACAAAAATACTAAATGAATTTAATGGTTGTACTAGAATAGTAACTGTATTAGAAAAATTGTATGCATTGTATTGAGTGTATCCATATATTTGACCATTGCTCGAAACATATGTCAATCCATTAATATTATTATTATATTGTACTGTATAATTAATTTGAAGCAATAACACTCTTATTCCAGTATTTGTAAATACGCCATTCAAATATTGAAGGGTCATATTTCCAAATGAATTCCCTGCAATTAAATTTCCCCATAATAATGTATATGGATTAAGAGGAACAGTTTGTGCAGTTGCAGCATATGTATTAATTAATGTTACTCCTGGTGGTCCTTGTAAACCAGTCGTGCCAGTAGGACCTGTTACAGACGTCATACTAAATCTAATAAAACCATAATAAAAAATTTAGGTCCTTTTTACTGGAAGTGCAATAAAAAATAAGTATGTAGTATAATTATTTTTTATAGTGTTTATTTTTGTTATTTAATATATTTTATAATGTATTTAAGCACTGGACTTTGATTTTTTTTCCGGAAGAACATATAGTTTGTACAAGTAGGACTGGATGTTGCGGTAGGTAACTTGTTCACCCTCCTTGACGCCAAGTACTTGGCGCATAGGAAGGTCAGGGTGAATGGTGTGACCCTTCTCAGCATCCTTCAACTTGTGAGATTCAACGTAGGCGCTGAAGGCACGAGTGACATCGGCAGGGGTCATTTGGCTGCCGTTAGCCAAGCCGAGGAACTTGCACAAGGGATCACGCAGAGTGACAGGGGTAGTGAAGATGGTGGGGCGCTTCTCTTTGACACTGCCATCAGCAGCCTCCTTTGAGACACGACGACGGCGACGACCAGCCTCCTTAACCTCCTTGGCAACGCGCTTCTGAAGACGCTGCAAGGTCTTAACAGCGTTAGTGGCCTGCTCACGGAGCTTCTGGTGCAATTCAACTAGTTCTTTGATTTCCTCTTCAACGGACTTAACCTCAGTTTTAGCCTCAGATGATTCAACAGCGGAAGCAACGGGGGCGGCAGCTGAAGGAGCGGCGGCAAGAGCAGGGGCAGCTGAGGGCGCAGCTTTCTTAACTTTCTTGTCGGCGGCAGGGGCGGCAGAGGCGGCAGCAGGAGCGGCAACTGCGGCAGTAAGAGCAGGGGCAGCAGAAGTGGCGGCAGGGACTTCATCCGACTTCTTCTGAACACGTTTGGGGGCGGAGGTGGGCTTACTCATTGTACTAGAACCGGTGGTAATATTTGACATGATTAAACGCGCGATATCTCTTTTCATAGTGTTTACAGCAATCAATTTTTATTTATTTCTTAAATTATCAATCAAGATTTTTGCCGGAATATCAAGATTTTGACTTTTTTTATTGAAATCCATAAATTCCATTACAAAATATATTTTTCTATAAAAGTATCCACGAATAATGATCCTATAACCCATTATGTATTGGATTTAAAAATTTATAGAGAATTTCTAATGCATATACTGTATAAATTTATACAATATGAAAGAAAAATATTCTCATTATATAAGAACTATAATAATTTAAAATTATATGAAAAAATTTGAAAAAATAAAAATTGATTTAAACAAATCGCTACATGTTATATCAGATTGAAACTAACAATGTCCATCGTTTACACTTCCAGCTTTAACACCAAGAACATCACCATCACTGTGCCCCGTGCTCTCCAGAGCGGTGCTAAACAGGCCTACCTCAACTATTCAGGTGAGCGCTTGATTATGCAATCCGCTGTTGCGATGACGACTACGTTTGGGCTCAACTGTGCTGATAAGTTCGGTCCTCCTGAGTATTCGGTGGATTTGTCTTTCCGCGGCCACGACCAACGTGTTGACTTGAAAGAGTTTATGGACACGTTGGCTCAATTGGACGAATTTATGATTAATGAGGGTGTGAAAAACAGCAAATTGTGGTTCAAAGCGGATTTGTCTCGTGATGTTGTGAAAGCGTTTTACACGCCGACGCTTAAGTACAGCAAGGACAAAGATGGTAATTTGCTCTCTTATCCCCCTAACATTAAGTTGAAGTTGCGTCGCACTAATGATCAATTTGACACTAAGTTTTACGATGTGAATGGAACGCCTTACAAGGATGTTCCTGTTGAAGATATGCTTGTGAAGCATTCTCAATTGACTGCTATTATGGAGTGTGGTGGTGTTTGGTTTGCTGGTTCAAAGTTTGGATTGTCTTGGCGTGCTAAGCAAATTGCAGTTCACAAGTTGCCTGAGAAGATGGGTGAATTTGCATTCAAGGGATTGAGTTCAGCTCCAGTTGAACAAAAAGAGGTTGAGGTTGATGATGATGCGGTCTTTGCTGCTCCTACTGCTGCTGCTCTTACTGCTTCTACTGCTTCTACTGCTTCTACTGCTTCTACTGCATCTGCTTCTTCCGTTGTTGCTGCACTAATGCCACAAGCACAAGCGCAACAAGCGCAACAAGTGCCTCAAGCGCAACAACAAGATGAAGACGAAGATGGTGAAGATATGGAGCCTGTTCCTCCCCCTAAGCCTGTAATGAAGAAGAAAGTTGTTGTTGCAAAGAAGTAATAAAACTATAAAACTATAAAAACATAAAAACATAAAAACTATATAATAAAAAGATATGTATTTTTAATACATATCTTTTTAATTTATTGTATTATTGCATTATCGCATTATCGCATTATCGCATTATTGCATTATCGCATTATCGCATGATTTAAATAACTACTGGAGCAGATGTAATTGGCGTAGATGTACCCGTTGTATTTGTCGCAGTAATTGTAAATGTATATGTTCCATTTGCTAAACCAGGTACTATAATTGGACTAGATGAACCAACTACAGATATACCACCAGGGTTTGAAGTAACTACATAATATATTGCTAATACAGATGGTGTAAATGAAACGGAAGCGGATCCAGCGCCAGGTGTAACGATGATATTTGTTGGAGCATCAGGAACTGGATTAACCAATACTGATAGAGAATTGGATACAGGTGATATACCAGATGCGTTTGTAGCAGTTGTAGTAAATATATATGATGTTCCATTTGTTAGACCCGTTACCATCATAGGACTTGATGTTCCAGTTGCAGTTATACCACCTGGGCTCGAAGTAATGGTATATGAAATTGCATATAAAGAATACAAAAATGTAATTGATACTGAGCCAGAAAATGGAATTACTTGAAGATTTGTTGGAGCATCAGGAACTGGATTGACTAATACTGGAGATGATGTACCAGATGGAGATGTACCAGATGCATTTGTAGCAGTCATTGTAAATGTATAGAATGTTCCGTTTGTTAGACCCGTTACCATCATAGGACTAGATGATCCAGTAACAATAATACCACCTGGACTTGAAGTGATAGTATAAGAAATGGCATATAAAGACGGTGTAAATGAAATGGAAGCGGCTCCAGATGATGGCATTGCAACAATATTTGTTGGAGCAGCAGGAATTGGATTGACTACTACTGGAGATGATGGAATAGATAAAGGAGATGTACCAGATGCATTTGTAGCAGTCATTGTAAACGTATACGTTCCATTTGTTAACCCACTTACCACAATGGGACTTGATGTGCCAGTAGCAGTAATACCTCCTGGGCTCGAAGTGATAGTATATACAAGTGTATATAAAGATGGTGTAAATGAAACAGATGCTGAACCAGAAGAAGGTGCTGCAATAAGATTTTTAGGAGCAGCAGGAATTGGATTGACTAATATAGAGGCAGATGTAATTGAAGGAGATGTACCAGATGTATTATTGCCAGTTAGTGTAAAAGTATAAATTACTCCATTTGTTAGACCAGTTATTAAAATTGGACTTGCTAATCCAGTTGCAATTATATTACCAGGAGATGAAATAACTCTGTAATATGTTGCTCCTAAATTTGGTGTAAATGTTATTAAAGCAGAACTATTATATGGCATGGCTACAATATTAGATGGTGTACTAATAAGCACTTCTGATTTTAAAACAGTCTGATTTGCTTTACAGTTTGACATTGTAAAAAAAGACATTGGAACACCTACATTTACAGTAGCCATCTGTAATTGTATTACTGATGATGGCATTACAGGAGGTATATATGGTTGATATGGAATATATTGTTGTTGACCTATTTGTATTAGTTGTGATTGAATTTGGGCAGCAATTTTACTTGTATTGGCAATAGTATTTTGTACTGTATTTCCTATGATGGTACTTTGCGCAGTTTGAATAATATCTTGTTGTTTACTTAATAAAAATACACCTTGATTTGTACGTGATTCGCCATATATAGTTGCATTTGTACATGCAATGGATGACACATACTGATTCGTTGCAGATACAATAGGAGGACAACATGGTTGAATAAATCCTTGGGGTTTATAGTTATAACAAAACCGATTTTTTAGATAGCATGAATTCATACTATTTTATTTTTTATTTTAATTATACTTAATCCTCGCTATCTGAATCTGGAATATCTGTACGTATCGTATCCGTATATGAATCATATCGTCCAATGTATGCGCCAATTGTTTTACTTTTTCGTTCAAATAATTTATTTTTAATAGGTTCTCTAAAATATGATATATCATTGTGTTCAAATGGAGTAAGTTTTACATATTCTATTTCATAATCATCTATACAAAATTCTTCAATTTCATTTTCAATATGTGTTGCAATAATTGATTCTATTTGTGGTTTTGGAATTGGTTTTGGTTTTACTCTTTTTCGTGGTTGAATGAGAGGAGCAGTAGCAAGAGAAGCAGTAGAAGCAGTAGCAAGAGAAGCAGTAGAAGCAGTAGCAGGATCAGGTTCAACAGGTTCAATAGGAACAATAGGAACACTATAAATACTAGAAACAGCCACTGCAGGATTATCATTACGTTTTATGGTTCTTTTTCGTGGTTGTATACTTGTAGCGACTGTAGCGACTGTTGTTGTAGTCGCTACATTTATTATCGTATGCTCAGCAAATTCGGCACGTGCTACATCACGATGCTCTTCTGCTTTTTTTATATCTTCATCTCTCGGTACTCCCCATTTAACACATCCATCTGTATACCATTTACCACCATATATTTGTGAATGTATAGGAATAGGCTCATTCACATTACCATGATCATATTTTCCAGAAGATTGTATTTTATCTCTACTTCTGTCTGTACAGCGTGCACAATTATTAGTATGAGGTATCACATTATTAGAGCATCGATATTCTAGATAGAATCGATGACGCCCTTCTTTAAAATGATGTATACCATCTACTTTTGAGATTCTGCCAATACACTGAGTCATTTCTAATATATATATACAGACAGAAACCTTCAAATTTTATTTTGTCTAATTATTTCCAAAATATCTCATTACATATGGCACTTCAAAATTTCTCAAAAAGTCAAATATAAACAAAACTGCATTATCAATAGAAGGATGTCTTCACAAGGGTTGTCATCACAAGGGTTGTCATCACAGGATTATTTTAGACCCCGTGGTGATATTACGACGGTATTAGATGTAACAGATCGTGATTCCCAAGATAATACATATTTTCCCATTGATTCTGACAAATCATGGTTTCATTATAAGAATGCAATTACACATCCTACTGCATTGAGCATACAAGAATTTATACAACGTGGTCCAGCGAATTGGGGACAAAAATGTTCATTTGAGATTGGAGCATTGCCTGCAGGTGATTTTTTTCAATCCATTCATCTGGAGATTCATTTAGGAAGTTGGTATAACAATAGTATTATACAGAAACTTGCACTATCACAGATTACAGCAGATCCCGCTAATCTTCAACAGTATTGGACGTATTGTAATAGTCTTGGTGTAAGTATTATTGAATATGCAGAGTTTATTGTAAATGATCAGACGATTGAGCGTATTACTGGAGAATTTATTGGAATGCATACGAGTCTGTTTTATAATAGAAATACCAATATCGGATATCAATATGATGCATTCGGTGCGGTTCCTTATTCACAATTATCTCCATCTGTCGTTTCACAAACGGCATTTAATCCAAATCGTCCATATTCTGTAGATAATGGTATCTATTTCTGTGCATTACCTTTCTTCTTTTCACGAACAAAACAGGAATCATTTCCATTACTATCATGCAATGAAGGGAATGTACGTGTAGATATTAAATTACGACCATTTGAAGAAGTTATTCGTAATTATAGTGGTTATAGAGCATTCTGTGAAGATACTCCATTAAAAAAGACAGTTAACTTCATAACTACTACACAAACTGTAGCAACTACAACCACATTGCAGCCTCCAGATTTCATAGATTTTAAGATTATAACAGGTTGTACTCTTGTTTCAGGTTCATTACGAGATAAATATTTAAGAAAACCATTTGAACAGATGGTCAAATTAGTACAACTGTTTTCATTTGATGAGCCATTGAAATATGCAGTAAATAAGTCGACAAATGATTACATAGAAGTTCAGCTTCCCTTGGAGCTAAATCATCCTGTAACAGAATTAATTTGGGTTCTTCGAAGAAAAGCCGCGAAAATTAATAATGAATGGACCAATTTTACACCGAATATCTCTTTAGAATCTGGACCAGACAAAGAGTATCCTCCGTGGATCAATCAAGCAACGATACGAATCAATGGTTCTGAAGTGATTACTGCAGAAGGCGATTGGTTCAAAGAGCATATTGCAAGAAAGCATCAAGGCGGGTTAACGTCATATAATGTAGGAGTATATGGGTATTCTTTTGCAGAGTATCCAGCAGAACATCAGCCAAGTGGGTGTGCCAATATGTCAAAGGCCGCTTCTGTTACATTGAATTTGCGTGTAAATCCACCGATTGTTTCACCACTGCCAGCCGATTGTAAGTTTGATTCAACGGTTGTATCAGGCTGGGAGGTATTTGTATTTGCAATGCATTATAACTGGTTGCGATTTGAGAATGGTCTGTGTAATAAATTATTTAGCAATTAAACAATCTAAATAATTCTGAATAGAGATATATAATAATGTCTTCGACTTCACAGACTTCTCAAAGTTCACAGACTTCTCAGACTTCTCAGACTTCTCAGACTTCACAGACTTCTCAACCGCCAAACAGTTCACAGTGGTCTAAACCAGATGTATCTTATATGACTTCTGCGCCTACTGTTAGTGTTTCTTCACAGAAATATGAGAATCGTCAACCGCCGCCTACTAGTTTACAGTGGTCTACGCCATATATGCCATAAATATTATAGATAGCCAAAACTAATTACTTAGATGTAAATAAATATCATATCTAAGTAAAGATGGCAACTAGAAAAGCTAAAAAAACACAAAGAACTATTTACTGTAAGGATGCAATTCCATGGCTAGAATCACAGAAAAAATTGGATTCGATTGTAACATCAATTCCAGAAATGGATGAAGTGAAATTAACTTTTGCAGAATATGTCCCATTTTTTCGTAATGTAGCTCGTCTGTGTTTAGAAGCAGTTAAAGATAAAGGATACTGTATTTTTCTACAGACAGACAGAAAGTATAAGGGTTGGGTAGATAAATCTTATCTTATCTCCGATGAAGCAAATAAACTAGGGATACGAATGATATGGCATAAAATTGCATTACGTACAGAAGTTGGTAAGGCAGATATATTTCGTCCAACGTATAGTCATATGCTCTGTTATTCTAAAGAGGGTGCAATTGGAATTCCTGTAACAGATGTTGTTCAGCGAGGTGAAGTTACATATGCAAATGGTTTTGGAATAGATGCGGTTAAACTTGTGATTCAGTTTCTAAAAAAACACAAGATTAAGTCTGTTGTTGATCCGTTTGTAGGTTCTGGAACTGTAGTAGCGGTGGCAAATGCAATGGGATTAAATGCGGTAGGGGTTGATATTGATAAGAAGCAATGTGTGAAGGCGAAAAAGTTAATGATTGATATTTAGATATGTTCGGCAATTAGTTTCTTGCCAATATATAATTTATCCATGGAGAAATATTGACTGTTTGATTAATTCTGCGAAAAGAACAATTGTAACACGTAATAATTTTTGTATCTGCTGGTATCTTACAGTAATTGCAGATATCAGATATATGTGTTGGTTCTATAAAATATGTTTTTACACCAATTTCATATTTATTGTCCTTTATATATTGTTCTGAATATAACTGTTGATCAATTGGATTTGCTTCTATATATACTTTTTCATTTTGCAGATTACAAAGAATACTGATTGCAAATATTGTTTTATCAGATAAATTATAGGATAAAACAATATCTCCTTGGCGTACACAAAATACTTTATTTCTGTGCCCCATATAATTTGGATGGGACATAAATTGCTCTTTTGATAAATCATCAAATATGCTTGTACAGATCTGGTACATTGTGTGTTTGATTTTAAACAGACATAATTATATTTCAATTTTTTATTTTAAAATTAACAGTTCAAAATCATCGTATCATTGTGATCTGCAAAATACCATGTCATCTTATCATTCATTGCAAACATATGTACAATTGTCCAGATATTTGTTTCCCATGTTAATTTATACTGAGGCATAGTACAAAAATCACGTAAGACCCCTTTATTATGAGTATAGAATTCATCAATTAAATCTACAGGAATAATAAATGCACCTCCGCAGAAAGTCCAGTTAATACTGTCTACACTCATAGGTCTGCCAGGAGCCCAGCATCCAGGTAGGTGCATTTTTGTAAAAGTGCGCTCCTCTAATTCGGCCAGTTTTTTAAAGACTCGTTCTGTATTCTTAAAAATCTTCGTGATTCCAAAATCAATCCACATGTATTTATCACAAGGAAACAGTGCAGCTGCGCGCTTTACAAACTCAATCTTTGAATTCATCAATGCAAAAAACTCTTTCGTATCTTTGGCGACTGTCCGTCCATTAGGAAGTTCTCCAGTATAGCTCATGGCAAGCTGGTACATTTCCACTTCTTCCAGAGGAAGCCCAACAACTTTTACAGATGAAGGAAAGATGCGAAATTTATAAACCATAGAAGGATCTACGAAAAGCACGATAGGAAGCCCACTGATTCCTAGGTCATAGAATAAAGATACATATTCAAAAAACTTTTCAGGTTTATTATAAATATCATAATAGCAAGTTACAAGCATATAAAGATAATCAAAAAGATAATCTTTATATTCTTAATCTAAAACCAAAGATACTACAATAGTAGTAAATGGTCGCAGCATTGCTGAAACTTATTTCAACAGGAATTCAAGATGAGCGTCTGTATTT
>Ga0114970_10004377_pt1 | contig 10288 bp, 7 predicted proteins | sample M_140205_XF_Meta_FD_87030 | JGI IMG/M metagenome (GOLD analysis project Ga0114970, IMG submission 87030) | Freshwater microbial communities from Lake Montjoie, Canada to study carbon cycling - M_140205_XF_MetaG | ecosystem: Environmental > Aquatic > Freshwater > Lake | place: Lake Montjoie... | reverse complement strand
TGGATATAATAACTGGGGCAATTACAAAATCACGCTCAATACCTTATCCATTTATAGCTGCGGCGATACGCTTACCAAAAATGTATATATCCGTCCGAAACCAATTCCTGATTTTAGTTTCACCCAAGTTTGTATATATGATAGTTTGCATTTGATAGATTCCAGCACCATACCCCAAGGAAATATTACCCAATGGAAATGGGATTGGGGCGATGGCAGCAAAACTACCAATACAAACAATGCTACAGTTGCACATAAGTATAGTAGCCCAGGAAAATATCCAATTAGTTTGTTACTTAGCAGTGACAGTGGTTGTAGCGATATCAAATATGACACAATAGAAATATATCCAGTACCAAAACCCAAAATATATATTGCCGATTCGAGTCAGTGCGATCATATACAACAATTTAATTTTATAGATACTTCTACCATTGCATATGGTTCTTATACACGTGTTTGGGATTTTGGTGATGGCAATACAGATACGAATAAGACTATAATACATACATATACTACTTATGGTAATTACACCGTTAAACTGAAATTAAAATCGGTGAATGGATGTGAGGATTCTGCATCGCAAAATATTATTGTATATGAGACTCCCAAACCCCAAATATATTATACCATAGCTGATAGTTGCGAGCAAACAGATATCATCAATTTCTATGATAGTACCTCGGCAAGCACAACTACCTGGAGTGTGGATTGGACTTTTGGAGACGGCAATAATAGCAGTGCTTTCAATCCTGTTCACCATTATAATACAAATGGGAATTATGGTGTGCAATTATATATTACTTCTGCAGCTGGCTGTGTAGATTCAATTACCCAAAACATTACCGTACATCCAAATCCTGTGGTACAAATTTCTACATCAAATAATTGTTTTGGCGATGCCTCCCAATTTACTGATTTAACAATAGTAAGCGTAGGTTCCATCACCAAGCGTGTTTGGTATTTTGGCGATGGAGACTCACTTGTAACTGCCAAAACAAATATTGCACATCTATATAAAGTATTTGGCACCTATCAAGTAATATTAAAATGCATTTCCAATAAACTATGCGAATGGGCCGATACCCAAACTATAGTAATACAACCCAAACCCAAAGCAGATTTTTATCAAATACAAAATTGTGTAAATGATTCTGTTACATTAGTGGACAAGAGCACAGTTTCAACTGGAAAGCTTATTAGTCGATTGATATATTTTGGCGATAATGATTCAGCATATTTTAGTGATACTTTGGTAAAACACAAATATATAAATAGTGGTAATTATATAGTTGCCATTAAAGTGATTTCGGATAGTGGATGTAGTGACCAATTTGCTAAAAATATTATTATATATCCCAAACCTACTGCTAAAGTTTTTGCAGCAAATGCATGTCTGAACAATTTGGTAGCAGTATATGACAGCAGTGGCGGGGCTTATCCCATCGTATATCGTTATTATAGTTTCGGCGATGGTACAGATACAGTAACCGACCAAGCAGTATTCTATCACCAATACTTAAAATCGGGCTTTGATACCATTACGCAAATTGTACAAAATTCCGTTGGATGTTATGATACAAATACATTGGTAATATATATCTATCCACTACCTCAATTCAGAATTACAAACACCAATGCCTGTGCTTTTGAATTGATGCGTTTCCTCGACTCAACCACTATTGATTCTGGTGGATTTAAGCAATTTGTGTGGGACTTTGGTGATAATGGTGGCAAACTTTATTCTCCTAAAAATATTGGCATCGGGCATATTTATAATTATGGTGGCAACTATAATATAACTGTAGCGGCCCGAACTGGCTTTGATTGTGTCGATTCTTTTGCACTTTCAGTATATATCAATTATTCGCCAGAACCCAAGTTTATTGCCGATGATGTTTGCCTAGGTGACAGTACAGTATTAAGTGATCTATCTGCAATACCCAGAGATACCATCAATAAATGGGAATGGGATTTTGGCGATGGCAAAACTTTAAGTTATAATACTTTTGTTTCGATGGTTTCACACTTATATGATACTGCTGGAAACTTTTTGGTAAAACTTACTTGTACTAGTAGCTCTAGTTGCAAAAATGTTTATAAGAGTTATATTACTGTTCATGATATTCCACATATCAAATATCAAATTAATTCGTACCGAGGCTGCTTACCGCTTGCAATTAACTTTAAAGACAAATCATATAGCTCTACTGACTCTATAACATCCTATTCTTGGGATTTTGGTGATGGCTATGGTTCTATATTACAAAACCCCAAGCACATATTCCGAAAATCGAAACTGTATACAGTTTCACTAAAATTGGTTTCTGCATTTGGCTGTATTGATTCATTCACCGATTCAATTCCAATTTTCCCCTATCCCCTGCCCACAGCCATTATCAATGCCTTCCCCGATTCTACCCCTTCGCTACAAGCTTTAGTACAATTTAGTAATTTATCATTTCAGTATATATCTGGTCTCTGGAATTTTGGAGATGGAAATTCATCTACGGCCTTAAATCCACTTCACCATTATGATGATACAGGAGCATATAATACCCAATTGATTGTGAAAAATCATTATGGTTGTTATGATACTGCCTACAAACGTATCTTTATAATGCCCGATTTTACTTTCTATATACCGAATAGTTTTACGCCCAATGATGATGACCTCAATGAAACCTTTGGCCCCAAAGGATATTTTAAAGGTATAGCCAATTACAAAATGATTATATGGAACCGGTGGGGAGAAAAGATTTTTGAAACTACTGATATCAATAACCAATGGAATGGAACCTTTAGAAATGAAGGTATTCCATCGCCCATGGATGTATATATATACCGCATAGAATTCCAAGATTATTTTGGCCGCAAACACAATACCGCCGACCAAGTACATTTGATTCGGTAATATTATAAACTATATAAAGATATTATTATACTTTGAACTATTAAATCAGCAGAAAATAGATGAAGTAATTACCCCTCCCTTAATCATTCACCATCCCTCATTCATCATTATTATTCATACCCAAACTGTTTCAGCAACCCCTCATCATTACGCCAATTCTCTTTCACTTTCACAAAAGTATGCAGAAAAACTTGCTTCTTCCAAAACTTCTCCATCGTATGCCGGGAGCGGCTTCCAATCATTTTCAATTTCGACCCACCCTTACCAATTAATATAGCTTTTTGACTATCACGCATCACATATATTGTTGCTTCTATTTTTAATATAGTAGGATGATCTTTAAAACTTTCTATCACTACTTCTACATTATAAGGAACCTCTTCCTGATAGGCTGTCATAATTTGTTCGCGTATCATTTCGGCTGCAATAAATCTTTCGCTGCGGTCTGTGAGTTGTTCGGGATCATAATAGTATGGTCCTTCGGGAAGCAATGATTTTATCAACTCCAATAACGTATCTACATTGAATTTTTTCAGTACAGAAATTGCCAAAATATGATTTGGATTTAATATTTCTTTTACCTGTTCCATACGTGCATTCACCTCTGCGGGCGTACTGATATCCATCTTGTTGAGCACTGCTATCACAGGTGTTTCCATCTTTTTTAGTTTCTGCACAAATTCATCATCTTCCCATCTATCATCCAAGTCTATCATATATACAAACACATCGGCATCAGCAAAACTTTCATTCACAAATCCCATCATCTTTTCATGAAGCTTATGTGCAGGTTTTAAAGTACCCGGAGTATCAGAAAAAACGATTTGATAATCGTCGCCACTTAATATACCTTGTATGCGGTGCCGCGTAGTTTGTGCTTTATGTGTAACGATTGAAAGATGTTCGCCCAGTATGGCATTGAGTAGGGTAGACTTGCCCGCATTGGGTCTGCCTATTATACTCACAAAGCCAGAATGAGCAAGTGTTTTATTGGTTAAATTTGTATCCATTTATAAAATTATTTGAAGCAATAAGCAAAGGATGCATGTATATATCTTGTTCGATAAATGGTACCACTTTGCGAAAAGTATGATATAAGTTTTCTAATTTTTCTGATGTTTTTTTTGGTCTGCGAAATTCGAATGCTTGTGCAGCGGTCATTAGTTCTATAGCAAGAATTTGTTGTAGATTATTTACTACTTCATATGCTTGCACGGCTGCATTGGCACCCATGCTCACATGGTCTTCTTGCCCGTTGCTACTTACTATACTATCAGCGCTTGCTGGTGTGCATAGCTGTTTATTTTTACTTACAATACTTGCAGCTGTATATTGTGGTATCATAAATCCAGAATTAACTCCCGCATTGGGAGCCAGGAATGGCGGCAATCCGCGTAAGCCAGATACTAACTGATACGTTCTGCGTTCAGATATATTTCCAATTTCGTGCATCGCAATTTTTAAATAATCTAATGCCAAAGCCAAAGGTTGTCCATGGAAATTTCCACCTGATATAATACGATCTTCATCGGCAAAAATATTTGGATTATCACTCACTGCATTCACTTCTGTTTCGAACACACTACATACATGATTATATACACCACGTGTGGCACCATGCACTTGCGGAATACAACGGAAAGAATAGGGATCTTGCACATGTACTTTTTGTTCTGCTGCAAATGGACTTCCTTCAACCCATTTTAAAAATTGTTGTGCCTCAATTACCTGCCCCGCATGCGGACGTATGCTATGCACCAACGAATCGAAAGCATCATAACGACAAGCAAATGCTTCTGCACTTAATGCGGCAATAGCTGTTGCGGCTTCTATTAGCTTGGCAGCTTTTAATAATATGATAGTTCCATACCCGCTCATAAACTGTGTTCCGTTTATTAAAGCCAATCCTTCTTTCGGGCCAAGAATAATAGGTTCGAATAAAGATTTTAATTGTGAGGCTGATTGTATACGGTCCGTATTATTATATAATACTTCTCCTTCGCCCAATAATGGCAAACACATATGTGCCAAAGGAGCCAAATCGCCCGATGCACCAAGGCTCCCTTGTTCGTATACGACTGGATATATATGGTAATTAAAAAAATCTAAAAGCCTTTGAACGGTTTGTGGTTGAACTCCCGAATATCCTTTGCTCAGGCCCAAAACTTTTAATAACAACATTGCACGAACTACTTCACTAGGAACTTGTTTTCCAGTTCCACATGCATGCGAGCGAAGCAGATTGGTTTGTAGTTGTTCAAGTTGATTATGATCAATCACTGTGTCGCATAGAGAACCGAAGCCGGTATTGATACCATAAAATACAGCACCCGGAGTTGAAATTTTTTGTTGCAAAAACTGATAACAATGCTCAATAGCTTTTGTAATGTCAGAGCCCAACTCATGCTGCTCAGTAGCAGCAAGCAACTGACCCAGTTCTTCGATGGTATAATGTTCTTGATTTGACAGTGTAGCCATTCTGCAAAGTTGCGTAAAAAAAAGGATATTATGTTGATTATAATAAAACTAAGGCAATACTACAAAACACTTTATGTGCCTAATCCTTTTTTTGTGTATTCGCCGCGGCGAATCTGTTATTTGTTAGATAACTCTTTAGATCAATTAAGTTTAAATCCTATGACGGCAATCTCTTTGGTTGGTTTATCATATGTTATCATTACACCCAACCCTTTAAAATTTGGATCAGTAACACAAATGATAGCTCCTAAGCAATTTAATTTGATGCTGGTATTTTTATTAATATCTGCACCTGTAGTTGCTTTTGTTATATGGTATTTATCCAATAGTAAAACACCGCCATATATATGTTTGGATACTTTTTTATCGCCATCAAAATTATAGGTAAGTGCAAATGATGTGATGGTCCTGATATTAGTATCTCTAGCTAACTCCACAGAAAAACCCAGCCGATCATAGGCAAATACACGCTCTCTGCCTACAAGTTTTTCAACCCTATCAGGTGCTCCAAACATTTTTTTTATTTGTTCGATAGTAGTAGTTGAAAGTATAATATGTTTACCTATTGTGATTTTTTTTGTAGAGGTATTAACTTTAATAGTATCTACTTTTTGAGCATATGAATTAGAGGCAAATAATATATAAAAAAGTATGATATATAGTTTTGTTTGTTTCATGTTTATCAAGTGTTAAATTCTCTTTTCTCGAACATCTGTGCTATGGTGAGACCGATCGACAAACTAGATGTAGCCGCTGGCGACGGGGCATTGAGTACATGTATGATAGTCCCTTTATCTACAATACTAAAATCATCCAACAACTGCCCATCTCGACTGCAAGCTTGGGCACGTATACCTGAGCCTCCAGCAATTAAATCGTCTTTTTGTATTTCTGGAATCAAGCGTTGTAATGCTCTGGTAAATGCAGATTTGGAGAAAGAACGGTAGAATTCTCCAATACCCGTTTTCCAATATTTCATCGCCACTTTCCTAAAGCCGGGCCATAATAATGATTGCAACAATTCCTTCAAATTAAAATCAGTTTTCTTATAAGCTTCTTTTCCAAATGCAAAAACCGCATTCGGGCCAGCTTCAATACCTCCGCCAATCATACGAGTAAAATGTACGCCCAGAAATGGGAAATTGGGATCAGGAACTGGATATATTAAATTATTTACTAGATATTGTTTTTCAGGTTTTAGTATATAATACTCTCCGCGGAATGGTATAATGCGAACATTTAAATTTTCTTCGCTCAAAGCCGCAATCGTATCACAAAATAATCCAGCACAGTTTATAATATATTGGGTTTGGTATTCGTTTCTTTCTGTTTGTATACTATTATAGTCTTTCTCGATGATGTCAATCACTTTTTCATTGTAGTGTATTTCTCCACCCATTTCAACAAATAATTCTGCATACTTTAATGAAACAGTTTTGTAATTAATAATTCCTGTTTGTGGCACTACAATCCCGCTAATACCAGCACAATGAGGCTCATATTCTTTTATTTGTTGCTCGCTTATTTTGAATAATCCCTTCAACCCATTTTCTATTCCTCTGTTATATATATTTTCAAGTGCGGGCAATTCTTTTTCATCGGTAGCTACAATAATTTTTCCGCAAAGATCATAGGGTATATCATATTGATTGGCAAACTCAATAAGCATATCATAACCACGCAAACAATTAATAGCTTTACTACTTCCATGTTTATAATAGATTCCGCTATGTATTACACCACTATTATGACCCGTTTGGTGACAAGCAACTTCATGCTCCTTTTCTAATATCGCAATTTTTAATTTGGGATTGCTTTTTATCAAATGATATCCCGTTGCTAATCCTACTATCCCGCCTCCTATTATAGTGATATCGTATTTCATCTTTTTTTGGAAAGCTAACTATTTTAGTATGACAGCAGTAACGTTATACCCCTTTTGTTTTAGCAAATTCAGCAATCCTATTTCTCCGGGCAAATGCAGTGCACCCACAGCTATAAACATTGATTGTTTTGGTGCTTGGTCATCAAAAATTTCTGCCCATTTTTTATTCCTTTTGTCCAACAATATTTCCATATCTAATCCAACCTCACCATCGTTGGCCAACTTGTTTAAATTTTCCAAATCGCCAGCTCTATAATACTCCAATAACTTGGTCATCATCACTGTGTCTTCTCTTTCCTTTTTTAATCCAGTTAAAAAGTTTGCAGCTTGCTTCTCTACTGGAGTTTCATCGAACAACATGGCTGCTTGCTGCTCGTCGGTTTCAAAGCCTCTTAATTTTTTATGGCTAGCTTTTGCTAATGAAAATATTTTTTTGTCGATAGAAAAACTCTTATCATCTATATTTTCCGATTTCATCAATTCTATTGCAGCCAAAATGGTTTGCACAAAAGCAGGTTTAAACTTTTTATAATCTTTAATATCTATATCAAAACTATCTTTTAAATAATCTTTAGCTTTTAAATAATCTTCTGGCTTGAAACAACTCTCCAAATCGCGACCTCTCAATAAAGCATGTTTTAAAATATTATTTTGGTTTACTGAATCAAGATTCATTTCCCCGTAAAACGCCTCACACAAATTAATAACAGAATCGTACTGGGCTAGTTTTTTATCATTGGGCTTTACACCCAAATGGAAGGTGCCATATATATAACAATCACTCTTAACACCATTGCCACTCACCTTCCACAGCAAGCTCTTCTCCATGGTTTGTCCATTGCATATATTATATAGTAATAAAAAGAGAAGTGTGGTATATTTTGTCAAAATAAAAATATTGCATTTTTCATTTTAAAAAAATAAAAAACAATGATTGTAATTAGCCGCGGCGAATAAAATACTATTTAATCCCCATCAACTCACAATCGAAAATCAAAGTTGAATTTGGAGGTATCAATCCATTCCCTACATCCTGACTACCATAACCTAATGCAGGAGGAATAATTAGGCGAACACAATCTCCAACTTCCATATTGGCTATCCCTTCGTCCCAGCCCTTTATTACACGGCCTTGGCCCAGCGGGAAATCAAGTGGTTCGCCGCGGTCAAGCGAGCTATCGAATTTTTTACCGTTAGCCAAACTACCTGTATAATGCACCAAAACTGTTTGCCCAGCAATGGGTTTTTGGCCACTGCCACTTTTCTTTATTATTATATATTGAAGCCCCGAAGCAGTGGTCTCTATTTTTTTTTCCGCCACATTAAAAGGATGTGGTTGACATTTAGCTGTTGTTGCTGGTTGTACTTGTGTCTGCTCCGCATTAGCTTCTGGTTGTGCGTCCAATACTTCTATTTCAAAATACAAAATAGAATTTGCAGGAATTACACCACCAACAGCACGTTCGCCATAAGCTAGGTTAGCTGGTATAACGAAGGCTGCTTTGTCGCCCACATTCATTAATGCCAATGCTTCTTCCCAGCCTGCTATTACACGGCCTTGCCCCAAAGGAACACTAAATGGTTGGCCCCTATCTAATGAACTGTCAAACTTTTTGCCTGTCATTAATTTACCCGTGTAATGCACACTTACATTATCACCTTTTTGTGTTTTGCGTCCGTTACCTTTTTGTATATAATAGTATTTTATTCCACTTGCAGTGGTTAGCACATCTTTGCCATCTAGGCTAATAGGAGTTGGTTTAATAACTTCCACCAATTCCACATCGAATATTAAAGTAGAATTGGCAGGAATAGTGCCTTGGTCTGCTTCACCATACCCCATTGCTGGGGGTATAATTAAAGTTGCTTTCTCGCCTTGTCCTAAATATTTAATACCCATGTCCCAACCTTCAATTACGGAGTGAGAACCTAAGGTAAAAGCAAAAGGTTGCCCCCTGCCTATTGATTCGTCGAATACAGTTCCATTGGTAAGTTTTCCTATATAATGTACCTTTACTTGGTCTCCATCTGCGGCTTTAGGGTTTGGATTTTTTTGAGTGATAATAATTTTTAGCCCGCCGGGAGCATTGATAGTGTCGTTCATTGGTTTTCTGAGATTTGGTTTTTGAATAGGTTTAGCCAAGGCTTTAGCTTTGGGACTTGTTTGCGTTTTTGTTTGTCCCAACAAAAAGGAACAACTAAGAATGATGGATAAAAATACGAGGAAAATTCTTTGCATTACTTTATTTTTTATTTTAAGTCTGCAAAGATAAGACCAATCAATTATTAATTGGCTTTTATGGTAGGGTCTAACTGTATTTTTACGTCGCCGCCGCCTCGGGGAAACACATCATTTAGTTTTACCACCAATTTTATTTTGTCGCCCTTTTTCATAAAATCAGGTAATTCACTATGTGCCATTTTGAAAACTGAATCGGCACTTATTTTGAATTCAGCACTGTCGCCCACGCCCATTTGCAAAACACAATCATTGGTACCACCCACAAAATCTCGCTCGAGCAAAATAGTTTGATCTAAAGAGTCGTTGCTTTTAAATAATTTTTTTACGCTACCGTCTGGCATTATATAAAACATTTTATAGCTCATTTTTACATTGTCGCCCAAAACGGGCTTTGGTCCATTTTTCTTAATAAAAAATTTCGCATCGCCCACCAATTTAGTCTCATTTTCATTTTTACAAGCATTGATGGCAACTATGGCCAATATAGTATATAGTATTTTCTTCATGATGTTTTTATAACGGGAATATTTGATTTTTATTGTGAGGATATTTTGATTTTTACCCGGTTCAAAATTAGCCCAAAATATTTAGCTGACCATTATATTATAATATTTGCCTAAGCCCTAAATTTTCACGTTTCAAAAATTTTATTTCCCAAAGCCCATCTATCAAGCATATTTTCGCGGTGCGTGTCAGTAGTTAGTGCCGTCCCGATAGCTATCGAGGAGGCACTAATTACTGACTACTAATTACTAACCACTAAAAAAAT
>Ga0114970_10004375_pt1 | contig 10289 bp, 10 predicted proteins | sample M_140205_XF_Meta_FD_87030 | JGI IMG/M metagenome (GOLD analysis project Ga0114970, IMG submission 87030) | Freshwater microbial communities from Lake Montjoie, Canada to study carbon cycling - M_140205_XF_MetaG | ecosystem: Environmental > Aquatic > Freshwater > Lake | place: Lake Montjoie... | reverse complement strand
TGGCTCGAATGGCTCCATCAATATTGCCACAAAAGTGAATTCTCCGATGGGTGGAAATGGCGGTTCTGGAGGCAATGCAGGTTCTGGAGGTAATGCAGGAAACATATCACTTATTTTTACACCTGAAATCACAAATTCTAGTACTATTTTCTCGACTTCTTCGAATGGAGGTTTTTCAGGTACACCAGGATTTGGCGGAAAAGGAGGAAAAGGTGATTATTCGGATATCAAAGTCATTGGGAAGTTAATAAATACCAGAGATGGAAATAATGGTAATAACGGAGTGTCTGGACAAAATGGAACTAATGCGCTTGCACCCAATTTCAAAACGTTAACGATTGACGAATGGAAAGCATTTTATACACGTCACATCAATGAAGGATTTATTTTTTAGAGGTAGCTGATTTTCTCTATTTCTTTTTTAAATTTCCTTTTTTCCATTCATCGATAAATTTCCCCCAAGCATAAGGGTTCAGAAAATTATTTACCGGCATTTGCCCATTGGTGTATATTCTGGTATACTGCTGATTCTGCATGGAACCAAATGACAAGGAAGCGTCTCCGTCCAATCGAGCAGCAGCAAAAGCGAGATTATCGCCCGAAAGTTGTTCCTGCGCTCTTCTAAAAGCATCACTGTATGGTTCCATTTCAACAAACTCTTTTGCGAAATTCTCACGAGATGGCCATGGATACACAGTAACTTCGGGCATTTCCAATGTATCTTCTTGCAGCATGTGAATGATTGAATATCGATTCTCTTTCAGTGTATCAGGAACGACAAAGCTGGAAGTTTTGTATCCAAAATATTTAAATAATAAGGTATCACCAGGATATACAGCTAGAGAAAAATAACCGTAATAATCTGAAATTACGCCATGTTTAATAGAAATATCATACACAGTTGAATAAGGAAGTTGATTCAGTGCATTTTCAGAAACAACCACGCCAGATAATTGAATAATTCTCCCCCTATCTCTTGGAGTTTTTTCTATAGATTGAGAAAAAGTTACAACGGAATAAAAAGACATTATCAGAAGTACTACATTTTTCATTCTTGCACTTTTAACACAAAATTAACTCATTTTCCAAATACCAAAGAATAAATATTTTTATTTAACAATTATTTAGGATTAAAGCATCCAAAATTTAATTTAAAAAAAGAAAAATCAATTCAAAATTTAGTAAACAATGTTATCTTTGCACGAATTTAGTAAAAAGATTCAACATGGCGCTTTCAGATATTAGTCAAATAAGAGAAGGATTAACATACGATGATGTATTATTAGTCCCAGCCTTTTCAGAAATTCTTCCACGAGACGTACAACTAAAAAGTAAATTCAGTAGAAACATCTACGTAAACACTCCTATCACATCTGCAGCAATGGATACGGTTACTGAATCAAAACTTGCGATTGCGATTGCACAACAAGGTGGTATTGGCGTGATTCACAAGAATATGACAATTGCTGAACAAGCATTACAAGTGAGAAAAGTAAAGCGTTCAGAAAGTGGAATGATTCTAGACCCTGTTACTCTTCATGTTGATTCACTTGTGAAAGATGCACGTCAATCGATGAAAGAAAATAGTATAGGAGGAATTCCTATTATTGATAATGACAAAAAATTAGTTGGGATTGTAACCAATAGAGATTTACGTTTTGAGAAAAATATGAATCGACCTATTCGCGAAGTGATGACGAGTAAAAATATTGTAACCGCTATAGACGGGACCGATTTAAACACTGCTGAAGACATTTTACAAGAAAGAAAAATTGAAAAGCTTCCAGTGATAGATGCAAATAATCGACTTATTGGATTAATAACCTACAGAGATATTATAAAAGTAAAAGAACATCCGAACTCCTGTAAGGATTCTTTTGGACGACTAAGAGTAGCTGCTGCTGTTGGGGTAACAACGGATACGATTGAGAGAATTGATGCGCTTGTTGACGCAGGTGTTGATGCTGTCGTAATAGATACTGCGCACGGTCATACGTTGGGTGTTATAGAGAAATTAAAAGAAGTGAAAGCAAAATATCCAAGATTGGATGTTGTGGTGGGGAATGTTGCCACTGGTGCTGCTGCTAAATATCTTGCTGATGCTGGTGCTGATGCTGTAAAAGTAGGCATCGGTCCAGGTTCAATTTGCACAACTAGAATAATTGCTGGTGTTGGTGTTCCTCAATTAACGGCTGTAAATGATGTTGCGAGAGCACTTGAAGGTACTGGCGTTCCCGTAATTGCGGATGGAGGAATTCGCTATACGGGTGACATCGTAAAAGCAATTGCGGCAGGAGCTGACACCGTCATGGTTGGTTCTATGTTTGCTGGAGTGGAAGAATCACCAGGGGAAACGATTATTTTCGAAGGACGTAAATTCAAATCTTACAGAGGAATGGGATCATTAGAAGCGATGCAAAAAGGCTCAAAAGATCGATATTTTCAAGATGCTGAAGATGATGTGAAAAAATTAGTCCCAGAAGGAATATCAGGAAGAGTGGCTTACAAAGGTCATTTGATTGAAGTTGTCTATCAAATCATGGGAGGACTAAGAGCTGGAATGGGATATTGTGGAGCGCCTACTATTGAGAGGTTGAAGCATTCTGAATTTATACGTATCACCAACGCAGGAATGAAAGAATCGCACCCGCATGATGTGACAATCACCAGAGAAGCGCCTAATTACAGCATCAAATAACTGAAAAACAAGAACAATTTAACTAAGAAGAATTACATTTGAACCTTAAAATTAATTTACATCTCATGAAAAAGCATTTTTTACTTTTATCCTTACTTTTTATTTCGATTACAAGCTTTGGACAAACGGATCCAATCATCATGGAAGTTGGGAAAAATAAAATTACAAAATCTGAATTCCTTCAAATTTATTTAAAAAATAATCCTTCACCAGTGTACGATACCAAATCGTTAGATGAGTACATGGAATTATTTTCTAAATTCAAATTAAAAGTTGCTGAAGCTGAAGCTCTTGGATACGATACACTTCCAAAACTTAAAAAAGAATTAGACGGGTATAGAAAACAATTAGCTGCGCCCTATTTAATTGATTCTGCTAAAAATGAGGCAATGGTTCAAGAGGCATACCAAAGAACGAAGACAGAATTGAGAGCGTCACATATACTTGTTCGAATGGAGCCAAGCGCGCTTCCTGCAGATACTTTGATCGCTTTCAATAAAATAATGGCATTAAAAACAAAAATTGATAAGGGTGAAAAATTTGCAGATGTTGCACGATTGAGTTCAGAAGATCCTTCAGCAAAATCTAACTTCGGGGATCTTGGATTTTTTACTGCTTTTCAAATGGTGTATCCTTTCGAAGAAGCGGCATACAATACAAAAATTGGTTCCGTTTCAAAGCCTGTTAGAACTCGCTTTGGTTACCATTTAATTAATGTGGTTGATTCTCGCCCTGCTAGAGGTACGATGAAAACAGCTCATATTATGGTTGCTGCATCAAAAAATGCTTCTATTACTGATGTTGAGGCTGCAAAAAAGAAAATCGACGAAATTTATTCAAAACTTGAAAAAGGAGAAAAATTCGAAGATTTAGTGAAAAGTTATTCGGATGATCCTAGTTCAAACTCAAAAGAAGGCGTATTACCTGCATTTGGAACAGGAACAACAACCAGAATGGTGACCTCTTTTGAAGATGCAGCATTTGCGTTAAAAAAGAATGGTGATTTTAGTGCTCCCATAAAAACAGAGTATGGCTACCATATCATAAAAAGAGTAGAATGGACAGATGTTCCAAAATTTGAAACTGCCAAAAAAGAATTGCAAACCAAAGTTAACAAAGACGAACGAGCAATGAAAACGCAAGACTCGTATGTCTTGAAATTAAAAGCAGCGTATAATTATAAAAACAAGTCTAAAAAAACAATCAGCTGGTTTAATTCAAATGTTGATTCAACTTTTTTTCAAGGAAAATGGAAAGCAGATAAATTAAAAAGTGATAAAGTTCTTTTCGTATTAGATGGAAAAAAACACACTCAAAAATCATTCGCTGAATTTTTAGAAAGAAATCAGCGTGGTGTGAGTAAAGACAATATTCCACTGATCGTTAAAAATCAATACGTAAAATGGGAGAAAGAAGTGGTTTTAGGATATGAAGAATCTAAATTGCAAGAAAAATACCCAGATTTCAAAGCTTTGATAAACGAATACCATGATGGAATTATTCTGTATGAAATAATGACCGACAAAGTGTGGGACAAAGCCATGAAGGATACAGTGGGGTTAAAAAGCTTTTTTAAAGAAAATAGAGGGAACTATGTGTGGGGAAATCGTGTGGATGCAGTCGTGTATGAATGTGCCAACAAACAAATCGCTGAGAACGTTTTCAAATTAATAAAAAACGATACGATCAATTCAAAAAATGTACTTGATATTATCAATAAAGACAGTGAATTAAATCTGCGCGTTAGAACTAATAAATTTGATAAAGAACAAACACTTTATTTGAAAGATAAAAACCTAACAAAAGGTGTTAATGCTCCCTATGAATTCGATGGTAAGTTTTATGTGCTAAAAGTGTCTGATTTATTGCCTCCAGCGCAAAAAGAATTAAACGAAGCAAAAGGTGCAATCACCTCTGATTACCAAAATTACTTGGAATTAAAATGGTTAGAAGAATTGGCTAAAAAACACCCGATAACGATTAATAAAACAGTCTTATATTCACTTGGTAAGTAAGCTGACATATTTTAAGAGGCAAGCTGACATTATTGTCGGCTTGTTTTGTTTATTGCTCTTTTCAAATTGCTCTGAAAACAAGAAGATTATTGCATCCGTTGATGACAATGAATTAACTCGAGAAAAAGCGGAACTCATGATGACGCATTTAGGATATAACATACATGAAAGAAAAGATTGGGTGAAATTTATTGACAATTGGTGCGAAGAACAAGCATTAAAAGAAGAATTAAAAATCCAAGATATTACTAAATCTGAATTAGTAGAAATGAGAAGTCAAGCGTTTATCGGAGATTTATCTAAATATTGTCTAGAAGAAAAAAATTTTTATAAGGAGATCGATTCTATCGTCACTGAAAAACAATTTCTCTCCTATTATAATCAACATAAAAATGAATTTGCACTTCAGGATTACATCGTCAAAGCTCTGTATTTGAAAATCCCGAAGGAAGTAAAAGAAATTGAGAAAATAAAGGCTTGTTTCTTGTTAAAAAATGATAAAGATATAGCGCAAGTTAATTCTTATGCTAAACTTTACGCTGAAGATTTTTATTTCGATGATAAACAGTGGATCTATTTTAACGATTTAACAAAAGATATTCCCATTGGAAAATATAATAAAGATAATATCGTTTTGAACAGAACAAAAACGTACTTTGAAGATAATGAATTTGTCTACTTTATCAACATTATAGATTTTAAAGTAAAGGACGCCACTCCCCCACTTGACTTTCTAAAAAATCAAATGAAAGAAATAATTGTGGCGCAAAGGATGAATGATATCAGAGAGAAAAAAGAAGTGAAGCTTATTCAAAATATAAAAAAGAAACATGAGATTACAATACATTTTTAGTGTGCTACTTTTGGTATGCTTCAGCCATGCCTTCGGTCAACAGAAAGATCTTGTTATTGATAAAATAGCAGCTCAAATTGGTGATAATATCATACTGATGTCAGATATTCAATCGCAACTATCGCAGGCAATTGCAAATGGAGATACGCTCACTGAAAATCGTGAATGTTTCATTTTGGAAGATTTAATGTTTCAAAATCTACTACTTCATCAGTCAAAAATTGACAGTCTTGTTATTCCTGATGCGCAAGTAGATGCTGAAATGGAAAACAGATTGAGAACCATAGAGCAACAAATTGGAAGTCGTCAAAAATTGGAGGAATTTTACGGGAAATCGACCACCGAACTAAAAATTGAATTCAGAGATGTTATAAAAGACCGTTTGCTTTCACAAGAAATGGAGCGAAAAATAACTACTGACTTATCTGTTACGCCAAAAGAAGTGAAGGACTTTTTCACTAAAATACCTTTAGACAGTGTTCCCTTGATCAATACTCAATTGAGTTTTCAGCAAATTGTGAATTATCCTGCAGTAACAACATTGGATAAAAAAATTGCCTATGATAAATTAGTAGCTATTCGCGCAAACATTTTGGGTGGGAAAAGTTTTGAAACTCAGGCCAGAATAAATTCAATGGATCCAGGAAGTGCATCTCAAGGTGGAAAAATATCTGCTACCCGAGGAATGATGGTACCGACGTTTGAATCTGCTTTATTTAATTTAAAAGTCGGAGAAGTTTCAGAAGTATTCGAATCGCCTTACGGATATCATATCGTGACATTATTAGACAGAAAAGGAGATGATTATGTATGTCGTCATATTCTTATAATGCCTGAATTTAGTAATGAATCTTTGGTGAATTCTGCGAATAAAATGGATTCTTGCTATGCCGCTTTGAAAGCTGGGACCATTACTTGGGACGAAGCCGTTTTGAAATACTCTAACGATGAATTAACGAAGCAAAACAAAGGAATCATTACCAATCCTATCACTTCTGAGCAAATGTGGGATATGGAAGATTTGAACCAAGTGGATCAACAAATTTTTGTTCTAACAGATGTAATGGAAAAAGGCGATATTTCTATGCCGAATTTATACACAGAAATATACGAACACAAGCAAGGAATCCGAATTGTGCGATTAATGGAAAGAACGGCTCCACACAAAGCCAATTTAAAAGAAGATTATGTATTAATCAAGCGAGCGACAGAAAATGATAAAAAACAAAAGATGATCGCCAAATGGATAAAATCAAAAATTGCTGATTCATATATCCGCATAGATCCAAGTTATAGTGATTGCGTTTTTAAAAATATCTGGATACAAACCTTTGAATAGATTTTGTTATATTTAAACTTTCCTTCATAAAAATTACATCAAAATGTCAGATAAAGAAGCAGTAGAGCAATTAGTAGCGCATTACAATGAACTAAAAAATGAAATTCATAAAGTGATTGTTGGACAAGATGATGTTGTCGATCAAGTACTTATTTCTATTTTTTCAAAAGGGCATTGTCTATTAGTTGGTGTTCCTGGTTTGGCTAAAACACTTTTAGTGAATACCATCGCTCAAACTTTAGGGTTAAGTTTTAATCGTGTACAATTTACACCCGACCTTATGCCTTCCGATATTATTGGAGCAGAAATACTGGATGAAAACCGTAATTTTAAATTTATTAAAGGTCCATTATTCAGCAATATTATTCTTGCCGATGAAATAAACCGAACACCACCTAAAACACAGTCCGCATTGTTAGAAGCAATGCAAGAAAGAGCTGTCACAACTGGTGGAACGACCTACAAATTGCCTTCTCCTTTTTTCGTATTGGCCACACAAAATCCGATTGAACAAGAAGGAACCTACCCTCTTCCTGAAGCGCAATTAGATCGTTTCATGTTTAATATTTGGGTAGACTACCCAAGTTTTAATGAAGAAATGGCGATTGTAAGAGCAACCACATCGGACAGTAAAATTGAATTAAGACAGATTTTGACAGGTGAACAAATTACAGAATACCAAGATTTAGTTCGTCGTGTACCTGTTGCTGATAATGTGCTTGAATATGCGGTAAAATTAGTGGGCAAAACTCGTTTCAACAATGAATTAGCGCCACAACTAACAAAAGATTTTATCACCTGGGGAGCAGGCCCACGAGCATCTCAATACTTAATTATTGGCGCAAAATGTCATGCTTTATTAAATGGAAAATTTTCTCCCGATATTGAAGATGTGAAAGCGGTCGCTAAACCCATCTTAAGACATCGTTTGGTTAGAAATTACAGAGCTGAAGCAGAAGGATTTACAATGGATAAAATCATCGACGGATTACTTTAATTGCAGATCCTAGCAGATTTAAATTAATTTAATCAAAGAATTTGACACCAGATAGTTTGGAAGGTAAACAAATAACTGTACTTTTAGAAATAGATTTTACAAAGAGTATGAACCGGCCACTTTCACTTCTCATTCATAGGTGTATATAAACGGGTGCGATTGGGTATGATGTTTAATTTTAAATATGTTACAAAGAATAGACATAGGAGATTATACGCACCACGAAGTAGCAGCGAAGCTAATTGCGTATAGCGATACGTTATCGGATATTTTAGGAACGCGCGTAACCAACATTATCGCAACGAACGAAACTTTTAGAAACAATTAAAATAAAAACAAACAATTAAAAAACAAAATGAAAAAAACAATCACAACTTTATTAATTGCAACAGTTCTATTAGCAAGTTGCAACAACGGTGGAAGCTCAGCTTCTGCAAACAGACCGAAAACGCCAGAAGAATTAAAAGCAGAATTGAAACAACAAGAACAAATGAATCCTCTGCAATATTTGGAAGCTAACGGAACAATGAAAGAAAACAGAGTGCAAACAAGAGAAGAAGGACTGTTTCACGCTGCTGAATTTTCTACTGACGGCTATAATATAGAAGGCACAATTAAAAACTCTGCTACGGTTGCAAGGTTTAAAGATGTTGTTCTAACTATAAAATTTATGTCAAAGACTGAAACTGTCATAGAAGAAAAAGATTACCCGTTTTATGAATTCTATAATCCTAATTCAACTACTCCATTTGCTTTGAAGGTTTACCCTCCAAGCGCAATGGAAAAATTTGGTTTGTCTGTTAAAAGTGCAACGGCAGTTAATCAATAAAACATTTTGAAAAGATATTTATTATTCCTTTTTATTTTTTCAACGTTTCTTTTATGTAATAGTTGCAAACTTTTACAAAGCACAGCAGACAAAGCAAAAGCATTAGTACAATGTAGTTTTGAATTAAAAGACGTTCATAAAAAAATATCATTTAAAGAACAAACAAACAACCTCTTTAATTATGTTGTTACGTTAGACATTGCAGGTATTAACCCGACAGTAGAAAACATAAAACTTGGAGAATATAAATTTGACCTGTTCGCAAACGACAAATGGATTGGCAATGTAGCATCAACAGTTCCTATTGATTTACTACCGAACAGTACATCAATGATAGAAGCAAAAATTATAATTTCGCCAAGCGGTGCGATAGGAATTTTATTTAAGAAACTATTTGAAATATCTATTGAATACAAACTTGTCGGAACTTTCTATTTAAACTTGAAAGGATTTGTTTTTCCATTACAAGTAAACTTACTTAAGTTTGTGGACAAATGAAACCTGAAAGGCGCGACACGAAAGAAAAACATCCGATAATCGAGTAGACGGTCCCGCCAGTATTCTAGCGGGATGCGCCTCTCACACCACGACTTTTTTCTTCTAAAAAAGTACGTGCGGGTCTCGTATACGGCGGTTCACAAAATGATGGATTTTAGATTCATTTTCAATCGTTCCAATGCCTTTTTGGTTGCTACCAATTGGTATTTACCTTTCTCTCCTTTTTTTAAAGGTATAATGGTGGCAGTAGAAATGGCTTAATGGTCATTGCTGAGTATTACGACCATCAAGATTTAGATTATGGTTCTTGCTATACATTCAAGGAATATTACAGTAAGAAAGCTATTAACGAAGAGAGTTGGCACCATGAAAAAATAATTCTGAAACCAAAGTCATTTGATGCTTCATATCAAGATATAGTAATTGAACCAAATGAAATAAATGAAAAGAACTTTAGTGTAATAGGAATATTTGATAGAGTAATTAAAGAAATATAAATACTAGAGAATTCTTAATTGAAAAAAAAATAAAAGACAAGCAAGCACCCGAAAAATACAATACGCCTTACTTGGTTCATGTAATTTCCTTTAGTCATTGAGCACAGTCAAAATTTTGGGGAGAAAAACCGAAGGAAAATGCTGCAGTTCTCTGTTTAATTTTCAGACTGTCGTTCCAATAGCGCGAGAATTAGGCTGTTCGTAGCAGAAATTAAAGTTCTAGGCAGACTGTCTTTCATAGCACAGACAAACTTTTTAAAAAACTTTAAAGTTCATTGATATTTCACAAATTGGTTGTCAGAAAGTTTTTCGGGGACATTTTTAAAATATTTACCGGGAGACCTTTCATCAGACAATAGAGCTGTTGCGTGTTTTAAGACCGCTGGGTAACGCGACCACTATACGACAAAGAATAAAAATTTGTAAAAATTGAATTCATTAGGATATATTTGCATTGCCACAAAAAAATGTCAACTATGAAATCATATAAATTATTTTCAATTATTGCAATTGCACTAATTTTTATCAACGGTTGCGAAAAAGGTACAGTCTTGCATCCTCCT
>Ga0114970_10004374_pt1 | contig 10290 bp, 10 predicted proteins | sample M_140205_XF_Meta_FD_87030 | JGI IMG/M metagenome (GOLD analysis project Ga0114970, IMG submission 87030) | Freshwater microbial communities from Lake Montjoie, Canada to study carbon cycling - M_140205_XF_MetaG | ecosystem: Environmental > Aquatic > Freshwater > Lake | place: Lake Montjoie... | reverse complement strand
CCAGGACAAGAACCATCACTTATTGAGATCAACTCAGAGCGCGCTCTGTATTGGCTCGGTGTTGGTGCACAACCATCAGAGGCTGTAGAGGCCCTTTTGAAAGTTACTGGAGATTGGCAAAAGCACAAGGGACTTCCTGGAACTGAAGGAACTCTTCGCGTTGCTGCTCCAAAAGTTGGCAAGAACGTTGCTTACGAAGCAGCTGTTAAGCAAGCAATGGATGAACCTAAAGAAGGCGCAACTACTCTAAAGAAGAAAGCACAAGAGAAGTTAGCTGCAAAGGCCAATCCAGTTGTAGCCGAAGAACCAGTTGTCGAAGCTGTCGCTGAAGTTACAGAAGCAGTTGTTGAAGCAGAAGCAGTTGTTGAAGCAGAAGCAGTTGTTGAGACACCTGCTGAAGAAGCGGCTGCCGAATAACAATGATGGATGAAGCTCTAGAGCATTTAGTAAAGGGAATCGTCGATAATCCCGATGATGTTGTTGTTGCAGAAAAAACACATCGCCGTGGAACAACTCTTGAGGTTCGTGTGAACCCAGAAGATATCGGCAAAGTAATTGGTCGAAATGGTCGTACTGCAAAAGCGCTTCGCACGGTCGTGAGCGCAATTGCAGGACGCACTGTTCGCGTCGATCTCATCGAGACCGACGAAGCACGCTAACAATGCGTTTACTCGTGGGGCGCATTGGTCGCGCCCACGGAATCCTTGGAGAAGCGACGATTGAGGTTCGAACTGATGAACCTGATCGTCGTTTTGCCATTGGTAACAAAGTTCAAACAGATTCCCATGGCGAATTAACCATCACTTCTGGCCGTGTACACAATGGGATTTTGTTGCTTGGTTTCGCTGGAATAAGCGATCGAAATGCAATTGAAAAACTGCGCAATGTATTGATTTATTGCGATGTAGATATAGACGAGCCAGGAATCGATGAAGATGATTATCACGTTCTTCAACTTATTGGTTGTGCAGCCCACCTTGAATCTGGTGTAAAAATTGGTGAAATAACCGATGTGATCAATCTTCCAGGACAAGACTTACTTGCTATTGCTACTGAAAATGGGGAAATACTGATTCCATTCGTGCATCAATTAGTCCCAGTGGTGGATGTCAAAGCCAAGAAAGTTATCGTGATGCCATCCGATATTTCAGGTGCTATCTGATGAAAATAGATGCGGTAACTATTTTTCCTGATTATTTTGCACCGCTGCAACTCTCTTTACTTGGCAAAGCGGCACAATCGGGTTTAGTTGAGTTTGGTATCCACGACCTTCGGGCCTATGCAACAAATGTGCACAACCAAGTGGATGACACGCCATATGGTGGTGGCGCTGGAATGGTGATGATGCCAGAAGTGTGGGGCTGCGCACTTGATCCGCTCATGAAAGATGAATCTGATTTAATTATTTTGACGCCAGCAGGCAAACGCTTTGATCAACCCATGGCTTCAAAATTTTCACAATCTTCACATCTGATATTTGCGTGTGGCCGCTATGAAGGCATCGATGATCGAGTGCGCCAACATTATCTGGCTAAAGGGCACAGAGTTCACGAAGTTTCCATTGGCGATTATGTTCTAGGTGGGGGAGAAGTAGCATCTCTTGTCATGATTGAAGCAATAACGCGTTTGATTCCAGGAGTTCTTGGAAATCCTGAATCTTTAGCTGAAGAATCACATAATCAAGAGGGTTATCTTGAATATCCAAATTTCACAAAACCACAAAATTGGCGAGATATCTCGGTCCCTGAGATTTTGCTCAGTGGAAATCACGCCGAAATCGCAAAGTGGCGAGCGGCACAAGCAATTGAGCGTGCAAAAAACAATCTATAACTCGTCAGTAACACTCTACCTACCGTAGCGTTATGCCTATGACGTATGACAGCAAAGAGATTCAAGCGCGATTAATCCGAGATCTTGAACCTGTCGTTGCCGTTGAATTAGATCGACATCTTAAAGTTCAAAAAAACTGGTACCCACACGAATATGTCCCATGGTCTGAAGGCCGCGATTTTGCTGGGCCATTAAATGGCGATGCCTGGGAAGCTAAAGATTCTCGACTAACTCCAGTTGCACAAGATTCACTTGTACTCAATCTTTTAACTGAAGATAACTTGCCGAGTTATCACACCGAAATTGCACTTTCAATGGGTCGTGACGGTGCTTGGGGAACATGGATTGAACGTTGGACTGCCGAGGAAGCCCGTCACAGCATTGTTATCCGTGATTATTTGATGGCAACACGTGGCGTTGATCCGTACGAACTAGAAGACCTACGCATGGCTCACATGTCTTTGGGTTATCAAACACCGTATGAAAACGATATGTTGCACACGATTGCTTATGTATCTTTTCAGGAGTTAGCTACACGCATTTCGCACCGAAATACTGGCAAAATTTCTGATGATCCAATTGCTGAATCAATGATGCAGCGAGTTGCTCTGGATGAAAATCTACACATGCTTTTCTATCGCAACACATTAGGCGCCGCACTTGATATGGAACCAAATGCTGCAATGCGCGCCATTTGCGATGTGGTAACTAATTTTGATATGCCGGGAGCAAACATGCCAGGCTTTGGTCGAAAAGCGGTACAGATTGCACTTGCCGGAATTTATGACATGCAGCAACATTTAGAAGAAGTCGTTGCCCCGGTGCTACGCGCCTGGAATGTCTTTGACCGCGAGGATTTATCTGGCGACGGTGTTGCTGCGCGTGAGGAGCTTGCTGTTTTTCTAGCCAAGACGACTGAGGAATCACAACGCTTTAACGAAAAGCGCGAGCTTCATTTTGAGCGCCTTATCGCCCGTGGACAAGAGCCTTTGCGCATCATTAAGTAGTATTTCGCCCATGTCTAATCGCGTTATCTTCATCGAGCATGACCATGTTTCAGCCGGCGGTCCAATTTGGAAGCAGTTTGAAAAACGTGGCTATGAAATTACACGTTTCATAATCGTTGATGAAGAACATGCCAACAAACCTAATGTCACACCTATCTGGCCTGACCTGCTTAGTTTTGATGTAGTTGTCGTTATGGGAGCGCCTTATGCAGCCTACGATGACAATGGAATTGGAAATTGGTTACTACCCGAAGTTGAAAAAATGACGCAAGTACACAACGCAGGTATTCCAGTTCTTGGAATCTGTTTTGGTGGCCAACTCATGTCCCGTGTTCTTGGTGGAACTGTTTCAAGATCTCCACGCGCTGAACTTGGTTGGTATCTAGTAGATAGCGATGATGAAAGCTTTATTCCAACTGGTCCATGGTTTCAGTATCACTGGGATAGATTCACAGTCCCACCCGGAGCAACTGAAATTGCACGCACCGAACTTTGTCCCCAGGCGTATCACTTTGGGCGCACTTTAGGTTTGCAGTTCCATCCAGAAATAGATGCCGAAGTTTTGGACATGTGGCTAGCGATGGATGGTGGTTGCGCCGAAGTTGAATCCGAGGGCGTAGTTGTCGATCAACTTCGTGCCAGAACCAAGGAGCTTGAAGCAGAAAGCAATCAGCGCGGTTACGATTTAGTTGATCAATTCCTTGATCGAATCGCAACCGCGCCTATTCGCACGATTTAATTAGTCGTTTGAAATAAATACATTCTTTAACTCAGCGTAAGAATCAACTGCATCTGGACCAAGTCCACGACCTAGACCTGATTGTTTGAAACCACCAAAAGGTGTCCAGAAGCGTACTGAAGAGTTTGAGTTAACTGAAAGTGCGCCAGTTTCAATGGCGCGTGAAACACGTAGCGCACGTCCGACATCTCGAGTCCAAATTGATCCTGACAGTCCGTATTCGCTGTCATTTGCCATAGCAATGCCTTCAGCCTCATCTTCAAAAGTTAAGACTGAAACAACTGGACCAAAGATTTCTTCACGCCATGATTTTGATTGTGCGCTTTTTGGAAGCAATACAGTTGGTGGCATCCAATATCCAGGACCACTTGGTGCAGAACCCTGGAAAGCAATTTCTTCATCTAAATATGATTCCACGACATCAAATTGCTTCTTAGAAATTAGTGGCCCCATTTGCGCTGTAGCTAAATTAGGGTCCTCGCAACGAAACTTCTTTACGGCAACTTCAAAATGCTCCATGAACTTATCGAATGCAGATTTTTGAACAAGGATTCGGCTGCGAGCACAGCAATCCTGGCCCGCATTATCAAAGACCGCTCCTGGTGCACCTGTAGCAGCTTTTTCAATATCAGCGTCAGCGAAAATAATGTTGGCGCTTTTGCCACCTAGTTCAAGAGTTACGCGTTTAACCTGATCGGCACATCCAGCCATAATCTGCTTGCCAACTTCAGTAGAACCGGTAAAGCCAACTTTTCTAACTAGTGGGTGAGTCACAAAGCGATTACCAACAACGCTTCCTTTGCCCGGCAAAATATTTAGTACGCCCTCAGGAATTCCAGCAAGGAGTGCAAGTTCGCCTAAACGAATTGCGGTAAGTGGTGTGTATTCAGCAGGTTTTAGAACAACGGTATTTCCTGCCGCTAGTGCTGGAGCAAAGCCCCAACCTGCAATTGGCATTGGAAAATTCCAGGGCACAATGATTCCAACGACACCTAGAGGTTCTTTGAAAGTTATATCGATTCCACCGGGGACGGGGATCTGCTTTCCGAATAGACGTTCAGGTGCTGCTGAGTAATACATCAAAGTATTAGCGACATTGTCAGCTTCCCACAAAGCGTTGCCGCGAGTGTGACCGGCGTTAGTTATTTCTAACTGCGCCAACTCTTCGCGATGATCAGTTACTACCTGTGAAAATGCGCGGAGCAAACGTGCGCGCTCACCGGGAGTCACATTCTTCCAGCTTTCAAATGCCTTGTGCGCCTTGGCGATTACAGCATCAGTTTGTTCCAAATCTAAATGTGGAACATTTTTTACTAGCTGTTCATTGGCAGGGTTGATTACATCGTATGAAGTAGACAATTTGGTTTAGAACCTTTCGAAGTTGCGGACTAATTCCCAATCAGTGATTGCTTTACCGTATGCAGCAATTTCAATCTTGGCCATATTTGCATAGTGCTTTTGAACTTCCTCGCCAAAGGTCTCCTTGACCCAAGCGGAGTTTTCCCAAAGATCTAATGATTCATTCATCGATGAAGGAACACGTTGTGAATCTGAGGCATATGCATTTCCAGTAAAAGCTGGCTCTAGAACCATTTTATTCTTGATGCCATCTAGACCTGCAGCGATGATTCCTGAAACTGCTAAATAGGGATTTACATCGCCTCCTGCCACGCGGTTTTCTAGTCGAAGACTTTGGCCCTTACCGACAAGGCGCAATGCGCATGTACGGTTATCTCGACCCCAGCGAATTGCGGTCGGTGCAAACGATCCAGGAACATAACGCTTGTAAGAGTTAATATTTGGCGCAAATAACAATGACATTTCACGCATATGTGCAATTTGTCCAGCAATGAATTGGCGGCCGAGTTCACTTAAACCCTGCTCTTTGTCTGAATCATCGGCCATCACCATAGAGCCATCTAAACCACGGAAAGATAGGTGAATATGAGACGAGTTTCCTTCTTTCTCATTTGGCTTTGCCATGAAAGTAAGCGCATAACCATCTTGTGAGGCGATCTCTTTGGCACCATTTTTGTAAATTACATGGTTATCGCAGTTAGAAAGCGCGTCAGAATATTTAAAGGCAATCTCATGCTGACCAAAGTTACATTCACCCTTAACCGACTCAACTGTCATGCCAGCCTTTGCCATAGATAAACGAATTCGGCGTAGAAGAGGTTCGATCCGTGAGCCACCGAGAATTGAATAGTCAACGTTGTACTGATTGACCGGAATTAGATTCTTATAGCCTTTGTTCCACGCTTCTTCGTAGGTATCTTTATAGACCACAAACTCAAGTTCAGTTCCACACATAGCTTCCATGCCGGCATCATTGAGCGCTTTTACTTGCTTACGCAGAATCTGACGGGGAGATGCCACAACGTCGGTGTGATCTAGCCATTGAACATCGGCTAATACAAGGGCTGCGCCTACTTGCCAATCAATTAAGCGCAACGTGTCCATATCTGGAACAAGTGCAAAGTCGCTGTATCCGCGCTCCCATGAAGACATGTCATAACCATCGACGGTATTCATATCTACATCGACAGCTAGTAAGTAGTTACAGCCTTCAGTTCCGTGCTTGAGAACTTCATCAAGAAAGAATTGCCCATGGATGCGCTTGCCAGTAAGTCGGCCCTGCATATCTGTCATGGCTACTACAACGGTATCAATTTCACCGCTTTTGATTTTGGCTGTTAACTCGGAAACCGTCATTGATGTCATGCCCGCTAGCCTAACGATTTAGGCATTGAAAATCTAGGGTAAAAAAATCTCCCCGCACATTTCGTGCGGGGAGATTTTGAGAGTTGTAACTCTTTTAGAGGTTACTTCTTGGTCCTGTAAACCACTTCTTCGCAGAAAGGTTCCACCAAATCCAAAGAATTACTAGCGCGCCACCCGTAACGATTGGTGCGTAGTTAACAGCCGTCCAAGTGAAATCTTTATTTCCTGGAGTTCCAGCTGGTGAGAATGGCAAGATGAAGTAGATAGAAATAATGGAGATTTCAGCAATCGCCACAATATTCATCCACTTGTACTTTGAGCCAAGTGTCCATGCGCCTGCCTTGAATTTATCTCCAGCCTTAAGGCGTTGATAAATTGGGATTAAGAACGCAAGATACAAAGAGATCACGCAAACTGAAACAACTGCATAGAAAGCAGTAGGTGCACCAGTTGGTGACTTCCAAAGCGCAGGAAGCGTTAGAACGATGCCTCCAAGTGCGGATGCAAGAACAGCGTTCAGTGGAACATGGTGCTTGTTAACTTTCTTCCAGAGATTTCCTCCAGGTACAGCACCATCTCGTGAGAATGCATACATCATGCGTGAACATGAAGTTAAGCACGCTGTAACGCAGAAGATCTGACCTGCAGTTGTAATAATCATGACGAGCTTAAATGCAAGTCCGCCACCAAGTGCTGTGTAAAGGACTGCGATGACTGAGCCGCCACCAAATGGGTTTACGGCTAAATCAAATGAGCTAATTGTTTCTACCTGAGTTGCAGCAAATAGGAATGCCATCAAAAGGATGTATCCACCAATTGCTGAGTAGAAAATTGACTTCCAGATTCCCTTTGCAGCATTGATATGTGCATCATGAGTTTCTTCTGAAAGGTGAGCTGAGGCATCGAAACCAGTAATTGTGTACTGAGTTAGCAAGAAACCAAGTGGCAAAACATATAGCCAGTATGAGTTATCGCTAAAGCCAGAGCTATTGATCTTGGTTGTAAACATCCAAGAAAGAGTCTGGTGCTTCTCAGGAACAATCAAAAGGATTGCAATAACTACAGCTGAACCAAATACGTGCCACCACACAGAGATGTTGTTAAACAGTGACAAGAGATGACCGCTATAGATATTGATGAGTGTTACAACAAGAATAATTGCTAAGAAAAGGAAGAACTGCTGCTTGATGTAGTCACCGCCCAGGAAGTCAGTTGAATAACTTGGCCACTGTGCTCCTAGGATCGTATTGAGGAAACTTGCTGCGCCATAACCCACGGATGCAGTTACAGAGACAAGTCCAATGAGGTTGAGCCAACCGGTATAGAAACCAGCCTTTGCTCCACCAAGCTTTGATGCCCACCAGTAGATACCGCCTGATGTTGGATATGCAGATGCAAGTTCTGACATACAAAAACCAATAATCAGAATAAATAATGAAACTAGTGGCCAGCCAATCGAAATGGCAACAGGACCACCGTTATTCCAAGCTTGCGCAAACGTTGTAAAACAACCTGCAAGAATTGAAATAATTGAAAATGAAATTGCGAAGTTTGAAAAACCAGACCAACTTCGATTGAGCTCTTGTTTATAGCCGAGTTCGGCTAAGCGTTGTTCATCAGATAGTGCCAAGATGTTCTCCTCCTTGAGTCATTTGGGGTAATCTTTCTACCTCACAGTGTGACCGAAATGGAAGAGGTTTTCTCAAAAATGTGCCGTCTAATGGGCTACGTGTCGCAGGCTGAGTCTTCATTTCCCGCACAAGTCGGTTCAGATTTTGAAGAATTCATCGCCTTGTCATCTGTCCATTGTGATGGGTGGGGAATCTCTACAAATGATAGACATCACGAACATGCCGTGCTAGAGAAAAAAACAGAGGCTGCAGCTCAAAGCGATACCTTCCAAAAAGTAATCACTGACAATGCCGCCGACGGCGCGCTATTGCATCTTCGCTGGGCAACTAAAGGTTTATCGGTAAGCGAAAACAATACTCACCCTTTTGTTTATGGCGATTACTCGTTTATTCACAACGGTTCTATTTTTCCACCGGATGCGATCATTGAGTTCATTGACGATAAGTTCAAGAAACTCATTATCGGAGATACGGATAGCGAACGCTATTTCTATGTAATGATGACACAAATTGAAAAACTCGGTTTGGTCGAGGGAATCAAAAGTACAATTGCGATTGTTAAAGAACACGGAAAGACAACTTCGCTTAATTTCATGTTAATGAACAACGAGTTTTTCATTGTTGGCGCCGAACATGACTCATTGAAAAAGCCCGATTGGGCACCCGATGATTATTACGTCATTAAATATAAATCCAATCCTGATGGCGTTCTATTTGCATCAAGTGGTTGGAACCAACCAGGCTGGCATGTTCTAGAAAACCACCACGTGGCAATCGTTAATCGCTCAAACTTTGAGATTGACGTAATTAACCTCTAACCCTTCAGGTTACGATAGGCCCATGAGTCGGACCTATACCGTTGAAACGTACGGATGCCAGATGAATGTGCATGACTCTGAAAGAATCAGCGGCTTATTAGATGAAGCAGGATTCATCCCAGCAGAAGCTGGTACTCAGGCAGATATTGTGGTCTTTAACACATGCGCCGTCCGAGAAAATGCTGACAACAAACTTTATGGAAATCTTTCATTTCTTGCCCCAATTAAAAAGGCAAACCCCTCAATGCAGATTGCCGTTGGCGGATGTTTAGCTCAGAAAGATCAAGCAGTGATTTTGAAGAAAGCACCATATGTGGATGTTGTATTTGGGACCCACAATGTTGGCTCACTTCCAATTTTGTTAGAGCGCGCAAGGATAGAAGAAGAGTCACAAGTAGAAATTCTTGAATCTCTGGAGCATTTTCCTTCAACTTTGCCCGCGCGTCGACTATCAGCATTTTCATCGTGGGTTTCAGTATCAGTTGGATGTAACAACACGTGCACTTTTTGCATCGTCCCAACGCTTCGTGGAATAGAAAAAGACAGAAGCGCTGATGACATTCTCGCCGAAGTGCGGGCGCTAGTTGAACAAGGCGTAATTGAAATTACTTTGCTCGGGCAAAACGTCAATGCATATGGCGTAGATTTTGGAAGCCGAACTGCATTTGCCGACTTGCTCCGTGATTGTGGGAAAATTGATGGTCTAGAGCGAGTTCGCTTCATGTCACCACATCCACGTGATTTTACTGATGACGTAATTGAAGCAATGGCAGAAACTGCAAATGTCATGCCCCACCTACATATGCCGTTGCAATCTGGATCAAACCCAATTTTGCAAGCGATGCGCCGTTCATATCGCACCGATCGCTATCTTGGAATTTTGGACCGGGTTCGAAATGCAATGCCACATGCATCGATCACAACTGACATCATCGTGGGCTTCCCGGGTGAAACTGGAGAAGACTTTCAAGCAACCATGGATTTATGCACCGAAGCTAGATTCTCTGCTGCATACACATATCAATATTCAAAACGTCCTGGCACGCCGGCGGCAACCATGCCCCATCAAATTACTCCTGAGGTAGTTGGCGAGAGATACACGCGTTTGCATCATCATCAACAGGCGATTTCATTGTCTGTAAACCAGGAGGCAGTTGGAAAAACATTTAAAGTTTTAATCGGAGACTATGAAGGCCGCAGAGATGGCGTTCAGGAGCGAATGACTGGGCGAAGCGAGGATTTCCGCTTGGTGCATTTTGCTAACAGCACAATTGCACGCCCAGGAGATGAAGTTGAAGTGTTAATCACTGAGGCTTCTGCACATTATTTAATTGGTAATCCCGGAAAAGTTCGAGCAACTCGCGGGGGAGATGCGCATGCTGCACGAACCCAAATCCGCAAATCTTCAACGCTACTTGGTATGCCTGGAATCAAACCGTGAAACTTGTAGTTGTATGTGGTGCGACAGCTACTGGTAAAAGTGATTTAGCAATTGCGTTGGCTCAGCAAATAAATGCTGAAATAGTCAATGCCGATTCAAT
>Ga0114970_10004373_pt1 | contig 10291 bp, 8 predicted proteins | sample M_140205_XF_Meta_FD_87030 | JGI IMG/M metagenome (GOLD analysis project Ga0114970, IMG submission 87030) | Freshwater microbial communities from Lake Montjoie, Canada to study carbon cycling - M_140205_XF_MetaG | ecosystem: Environmental > Aquatic > Freshwater > Lake | place: Lake Montjoie... | reverse complement strand
CTCAGGACGCCAAAGGGCAACTGCCTCGCATCGACCCCAAAGCAGAAATGAAACGAGTGAACTCTCTGTGGGCAAACACCTCTGCCGCAGACTACACCGAAATGGCGCGAAGAATTTTCTCCTTCGCAGAGCTGCAAAAAAAGAGCCTCTGCGCTGTGCAAGGAGATCAGAACCCCATTGCTCAAAAGCCATTTCTATCCATCCTTCATACCTCCATGAAAAATCCCCCCCTTCTCCAAGGTGGGATTGGTACCCATACCGCACCCATTGCCTTTCAATATCAGACTGAAAAACGAAACACCCCTTCGGCCTATACGGAGGAAACTAACCCAAAATACGGATTCAAAACCCTTCGCTTTCCCAACGGAGTCATCACCCACTTCAAAGAAATGAAGGACCCCAGCTTACCTGATGGCATGTATTGGAAGGTTCGATTGGCCCAAGGTCCCTGGGAACTGCAAGATGTGGATCCTGCCTATGCCTCCACGGCTTTCTTTGGTGCCATGGCCGGTTGGACAGGAAAGCACACCGCTGTGGAGCGTGAATCTTTCTTCTCTGGTACCAAGTCCTCTGTTCAAATCCTATGGAATGAAAATGGAATTGGAGGCCAAGGCACCACCGAGAAAAAAGAATCCCTGCGCCTATTCGAGTGGGTAAAAGCCACTTTGACCGATGCTCGCATCAATATCCATTGGCTCACGGAACAGAAAAAAAATTGGATTCAATCCCTTGATCGACAAAAGGAAACCCTGAACGGAGTACTCAATCAATCTTATGAGCCTCTGCTATTTGGCAATGATCGACGGTTTGCCTTCACCCCCCAAAGCGGCATTGAAGCGTGGCAACAAGCAGGAATGGAAACCTGGGTACAAAAAAACCTTTTGTCTCGATGCCCGGAAATCACCGTCGTGGGAACCCTTGAGGAAAAAGTCCTGAAGGAAACTTTGGACCAAGTATTTGGAAACCTCGTATGCCAAAAATCCCCTCCGGTCTCTACCCTGCGCAATCGTGCCCCCCAAATGCAAAGGGGGATCCACAAGCGATATGAGATTTCGACAGAAGATCCTGCGGCTCATCTTCTCCAATTTATTCCCTTGCGACTCAAGACACCGATCTATTCCAAGGGAATTTTTATGACCCTTGATAATTTATTGGGAAATCGGTTGCTCAAAACATTCCGCACGGATGCAAGGATCACCTACAGTCCCTCCGTCGTCGCCGATCGTCACAAACCCTGGTATCTCGATGAGGTCACGGTTACAATCCACATCGATCCCAAGCTCTTACCCCAAGCTGAATCTATGATGGATACCTTCTTTCAAAACCTCCATTTTTCTTCGGAGGAAATCAAAGAGGCTGTGCAACCTGTGCTCACCCAACTCACCTCCGCCCCGCTTTCCGCTGGATGGTGGGCGAGCATACTCGATGCCCTGAGCGGAGAAGCGAAAGAGGAGTTAAATATTGAGGATAGCATTCGCACCTTAACGGCCTTACAACCAAAAGATGTGGATCAGCTGCTTCAAGAAATGTTCCCTACCCCTCTGCTCCATAGTACACTGGTGGTAGTTCCTAAAAAAGTGAAGTAAGAGAGCACCCCCTTCTAGCCATAGCTCATACCCCGCCCGATTCAATTTCTTACCCCCCTCTTGCCCGATTCCTCAAGCTCATGCCATACTACTTTGAATCAACGTATACCCTTACATATGAATGGGAATTTTTATGACACTCTCTGGGATCCGCCCCCAAGCCATGGGACTCCTTTTGGCAGCCACCAGTTTTACAGCCGCCTATGGAAAATCTGTGCCTCCGATGAAAGAAGCCCCCGCAACCAAAACCGCGGGAAATTTCCAGACCTATGAACTAGATTCTGCTCATACCCTCGTCGGATTTGAAGTCGCACATTTGGTAATCTCTACTGTAGAAGGAAGTTTTGGAAAATTCAGCGGCAGTTTTGCCTACGATGCAAACAATCACAAGCTTCAAGAACATGCCACCATTGAAATTGAAACGGCTAGCATCGACACCAAGGAGCCAGATCGCGATAAACATCTAAAAGGTGCTGATTTCTTTGACGCCGCCAAACACCCTAAAATTACCTTTGTCTCCGAGCAGCTCCTCACCAACAACGAGGGGAAACCCACACAGCTGAAGGGCAAGCTTACCCTCCATGGCGTTACCAAAGAAGTGACCTTGGATGTAGATTTTAAAGGAAGCGTCACAGATCCATGGGGAAATGATAAGATGGTATTCAAATTGACAGGGAAAATCAATCGCATGGATTTTGGGCTTACCTGGAACAAAACCCTCGACAAAGGGGGCGCGCTTGTGGGCGAGGAAGTCACGTTCAATATTCGAGTCGAAGCCAATGCAAAAAAGCTTGATACTTCTATCAAGAAATAATCGTAGGAGATTTGACCCATGGATCGACGACAGAAAACAGTGGCAGCGGCTCTATCCGGTTTGATGATGGGTGCCATGGCCTTGACCAGCTGTACACCAGCCGCCAATGAAGTCAAAGGAGAGTGCTACGGTGTGAATGGGTGCAAAGGCAAAGGCGCTTGTGGAGGCCCTGGACATGAGTGTGCTGGAAAGAATGAATGCAAAGGCAAAGGCTTTGTCTCCATGACTGAAAAAGAGTGCCAAGACAAAATGGGTACCTTCAAAAAAATGTAGAGGCACGTATGTTTGGGATTGGCCTTCGCTCACAGCATTATCCAGACTTTGAGAAACGACCTTCCACCCAACTCGATTGGTTGGAAGCCATTTCTGAAAACTATATGGATACCCAAGGCCGTCCCCTACAGATCCTCGAGTGCGTACGACAAGACTATCCTGTGGCCCTGCATGGGGTAGGCTTGTCCATCGCCTCGTCCGATCCCGTTGATTCCATGTACCTAAAAAATCTCAAATCTTTAATTCATCGCATCGAACCATTTTTGGTATCCGATCATTTGTGCTGGACGGGTACTGCGTCCCATACCCTGCATGATCTATTGCCGTTTCCCTATACGGAAGAGAATTTACACCTCATTGCCCAAAAAGTCTTTCACGTACAAGACGCCTTACAACGACCCTTATTGCTAGAAAATCTTTCTGCCTATTTGCAATTTACCTCCAGTACCTATACGGAATGGGAGTTCTTATCAGAGTTGGTGGCACGTACCGGATGCACCCTTCTCCTTGATGTAAATAATGTGTACGTCAGTGCCACCAACCTCGGCCTTGACCCGTGGGCCTGTCTACAAAAGCTCCCCTTTTCTGCCATCTCTCAACTTCATTTGGCTGGGCATGTAGATACAGGTACCCACTTATATGATACCCATTCTGCCCCCGTATGTGAGGCCGTATGGGATCTGTATCGTAAGGTATGCCAAAAACTTCCCCACGCTGTACCCACCATGATCGAATGGGACCAAGATGTTCCAAGTTTGGAGCGGGTAGAAGCCGAAGTCCTTCAAGCCAAAGCCATATGGGTGGAACGCCATGCAGACTCTCGCAGAAATACAGACCCAGTTTCGCACAGCCATCACAACCCACGAGACACCGTCCTCCCTGTATGACATCCTCGTTCCAGGAGGGTCGTTGCCCCATGTGCAAGCGGCATTGGATGTATATAGAGGGGGCTATCAAGCCACCTTGCTCGATACCCTACGAGAGGGTTTTCCGGTGGTGGGAAAAGGGTTGGGATCCGCTCTCTTTCGTGAAACGGCGCAACGATATACCCAATCTACTCCCTCTGTTTCATATAATTTATCCCACTATGGGAGCACATTTCCCGAATTTTTGGGTACCCAGTTTCCAACCCCGTCCATGGCCTTTCTGCCTCACTTGGCTCGATTTGAATGGGTCTTTCGCGAGGTTTTTCATGCAGCGCCGCCTCCTGCCTCCATTGATGCTCGGCAAAATTTTTCTGCCACAGATATCCTGTCTTTTTTTCCAGCCACCCGGATCCTCTCCCATCCGTATCCGGTGTATCCCATTTGGCGCAGCGAGGGAGAAGAAGCCTCCTCAGAAGGCTGGGAATATCTTCTCCTTCATAAATCTAAGGATCAACGGATTTGGGTCACCCCTTTGACAGAGTGGCAATTTGAAATTCTAGAAGGTCTTCAACAAAGCCTAAGTTTGGAGACAGCTGTTTTGCAGGCCTTAGATCGTTGCGAAGAACTGGATCCATTCTCCATTCAAAGATTTTTCTCCACTCTTTCATGGCCACTTCTGGGGGAGTTTCAGGCTACCCTACCAAGTTAAACAATGCTCAGGTTCGGGTCCGGTGCCGATGGCCCGTAGACGTACTCCAGCGGTTTCTTCCACAGCCAACAAGAATTTTTGGGCATTCAAAGGAAGGTCCTCTCGCCGGCGACAATCCGTAATCTCCTCCTTCCAGCCAGGGTAAGATTCATAGATCGGCGTTACCTCAGCAAGTATCGTTGGATCTGAGGGAAAATCCTCCAGTCGACCGAGGGTAGGGTGGGAATAGGCCACCGCAATGCGCACCTCCTCTAGTCCGCTTAAAATATCCAGCTTATTCAAGTAAATGCCGTCGAACCCATTCAAGGTTTGGGCATAACGAAGGGCCACTGCATCAAGCCATCCACAACGACGGGGACGGCCTGTGGTGGCTCCAAACTCGTGTCCCTTCTTGCGCAGAAATTCCCCCGTGGCATCCTCCAATTCCGTAGGGAAAGGGCCCGCTCCCACTTTCGTAAGATAGGCTTTTCCAATGCCATAGATCTCATCAATCTTGCGAGGGTCGATCCCCAAACTCAAGGCCGCGCCCGCTGCAATGGTGCAACTCGATGTCACAAAGGGATAACATCCGTGGGATAAATCCAGAAGTGTGCCTTGGGCCCCTTCGAGGAGGAGAGATTGTCCCTGGGCCACCGCCTTCCGACATTTATTCTCCGCGGGACCCACCCATGGCGCTAGTTGAGAGGCCAAGGCAAAGAAGGCCTCCCATTCTTCCACATGATCTCGATAGAAGGAGTCGAATCCCGCTACTTGCTGGCGCATATTTTTCAGCCACGCCTGCTGGCCCTCTTTTCGAATGTACGCACCCAATCGCAACCCCACACGCAAGCTTTGATCCGCGTAGGTGGGTCCGATCCCTTTTTTCGTGGTACCAATGGGAGTTTCCGCCGAAGCCTCGCTTTGCTGGTCCACGTAGGGATGCCAAGGGGTAATCACCGCAACTTTATCCGAGAGATGCAAACGCTCGCGCACGGATAACCCGAGGGCTTCTACTTCCTTGATTTCAGCAAGTAGTTGAGCCGGATTCAGCACAACCCCCGATAAAATAGCCAACTGACAATGGGGGCGCAACGCTCCACTGGGCAACTGATGGGCCACGATTTTCTTGCCATCTTTGTATAATGTATGACCGGCATTGTTACCGCCTTGATAGCGAGCCACCCAGTCAAATTTGGATGCCATAGCATCCGCCCATTTTCCTTTGCCTTCGTCTCCCCATTGGGCACCGATCAATACTGCTATTGTCACTGTATCCTCCGTAAACCGCATCAAATTTGTATGCCACAGGCATGTGTATCTCATTGTGGAAATTTCATAAAGAGGATAAACCGAGAGACAACCTACGATTGCTGTCTTCTCAAAAGGAACCCTCGATGTCACAGTCCCATGCTCCTTTGTGGAGCCTTTCTCCCCAAGACGGACGCTATGAATCCGCCCTACAAGAGTTATCCGCCTTCTGGAGCGAAGGGGCCTTCTTGCAAGCTCGGATTCGCGTGGAACTCCAGTGGCTCTCCTTTCTTTCTCTCCATGTACCCTCATTATTTGCCAATGCCTCTTTTTCTATGGAGGTACTGCAAGACCCTTCCTACTGGGATCCAGCCCATATCCCTCGCATCAAGGAAATCGAGGAGGAAACCAGACACGATATGAAAGCCGTGGAATACTACCTGCGAGAACGGTTACAAGCTGCAGGACTTCCCCCCCAAGTGCTTTCTCTCCTTCACTTCGGTCTAACCTCCGAGGATGTCAATAACTTGGCTTATGGCACCCTCCTTCGTGATTTTCGCGACCAAAAGCTTTTGCCTATGATGGAAGAAGTCCAAAAGAATCTCCATGCCGAGGCCACACGGTGCAAAGCCTTTACCATGATGAGCCGCACCCATGGACAAGGAGCTTCTCCCACCACTATGGGAAAAGAGTTGGTAGTAGCGGCTCATCGCCTCGCTCGACAAACCACCCAATTGGCAGCCCTTCCTATTCTGGGTAAACTGAATGGAGCCGTGGGAAACTACCATGGGCTTGCCATCGCTATGCCCGATATGGATTGGCCTGAACTCAGTCACCACTTCATCACCGATAGCTTGCATCTCACCAGCAATCCATGGACCACCCAAATTGAAAACCATGACAACCTGATCGAACATTTGGATTGCCTCAAACGCTATAACACCATCAGTTTAGATCTATGTCAAAACATGTGGTGGTACATCAGTTTTGGATATTTTCAACAAAAGAAGAAAGACCATGAAGTGGGCTCCTCCGTCATGCCCCACAAGGTCAATCCCATCGACTTTGAAAATGCCGAAGGCAATTTTGGGCTTTCCTCCGGGTTGATCGAACATCTGGGACGGAAATTGCCTGTCTCCCGTCTCCAGAGGGACTTGAGTGATTCCACGGTGCTTCGCAACATCGGCGTGGTGATGGGGTACCACTGGCTGGGACAAAAATCCCTTTGTCGAGGACTAGGTAAGTTACAAGCGAATCCATTGCGTATGAAAGAAGAAGTGAAAGATCGCTGGGAACTCTTAGGGGAGGCCTTACAGACCTGCTTGCGTCGCGAGGGAGTCCTTGATGCCTACGAGCGGGTCAAAGCCTGGAGTCGGGGGAAAGAGTGCGTCAACCAAGCTGAGTTTCAGCGGTGGCTCATGGAAGCGAAAGAGTTGTCTCCCGAAAGTCGGCTTCGATTACAAAAACTAATCCCTCATCAATATACGGGATTGGCCTCCCAATTGGTGGAGACCTTTCTCCAAGAGACTCCGGCTCCCTAAAGTCCCCTTTCTCAATTTTTTCACCTCCCCTCCGATATACCCTTTACGGGGTAGTAACATCCATAGGGAAGAGAAAATGAGAATTGGAGGAATTTATTTTGGCATGCTGTTTAGCTGGTTGTATGCCGTATCTAGCTGCAACGCGCCTGTAGCCAACTCGAGCTCTACAACCCTTGCTATTGTAACCCCAAAATTGACCTTCGATGTCTCCACAGATTCCATCACCGTACACTGGACAACCGCCGCGGACTCCAGTACCTCTGCAGGGAGTTTAAGCTACCAAGTTTTCTATACCACCACGAACCCGGACCACCTGATCCCCAGTGCAGCCACCATCAAAAGCACATGGACCTCAGGCAGCGCAAGCGAAAAGGGCATCACCAAATCCCTCGTTAGTGGATTAACGGCTGGCACTACGTACTACTTTGTGGTGCTCGTCACCAACTCCGCAGGTAACATTTCCCTTTACACCATCACCGCACAAACGACCGAAAGTGATAGTGCAGGAACGGGCACGGGAACAGACACAGGAACTGGGACTGGGGCTGTCACAGCTACTGCACCCATCCCAGGGGACATCGGTATCATCAGCGCTACGAATATTGGGGACACTACGCTGACCCTCAATTGGGCCGCAGCCAGCGATGATATTACGGCAGCCGCAAGCTTAAAATATGCCGTGTATATATCAAGCACGGACTTCACCACAGTGGGAGACTGGCAAAATAACGCCCTATCTACGACCCTGCATACAGCCACAGCCAACCTTACCACCCTCCAGGTCACAGGATTGAGGCCTCTTACCAGTTACTACTTCATGGTGATCGTGGCCAATGCCGCAGGACAGTCTGCCATGTATGAATCGGAAAAAGTCACCACCATCGCGGATACCGTAGCTCCAACCCCAGGAAATCAAGGGGCTCTAACCTTTAACTCCGCTACTACCACGGGATTCACCGTAGGTTGGACGACAGGTACCGATGATGTCACGGCCGCAAGCGCGCTTCTCTATGAAGTGTTCTATTCCACCACCCAAGCCAACGTAGCCAGTCTAGCTGCCATCACATCCGCTCATCTTACAGGCGTGGAAGCAGCCGCAGGAGCTACCTCAAAGGCCATCACGGGATTGACAGCGGGTACCACCTATTATGTGAACGTGATGATTACAGATGCAGCCAACAACTCTGCAATCTACACCGCCTCTTCCTTTGCCACCTCTCCGCTCACAGACTCAGAACCTGCCACCATTTCCAACAGTACGCTCACTATCACCAATGTCACAACGACATCGTTAACCCTCAGTTGGAGTGCAGCTACAGATACCGCGACAGCACAGTCTGCTTTGACATACCAAGTATATCGCTCTACAGCATCCAATGTAGTGGACAATCTTGGAGATATCACTACTGCCTTAAATAACTCAGGTAACATCATCGCCGTGGGCTCTAATACAGCAGGCTCTACTTCCATCAATGTAACGGGACTCTCTTCAAACACCCCCTACTACTTCAACGTGGTGGTTACGAACGCAGGAAGCTACCAAGCTGCCTATACCCAAAAAAATCAAACGACTACGACAGGACCCATCTACATGTTTTCCGCAGGCATCAATCACGACGGAAATTTGGGAGGACGAAGTGGAGCAGATGCCTTTTGTAGCACCAAAAAAATCAGCGCGTATTCCTCTCTTTCTTGCACGACTATCCATGCCCTCTTAAGCGTCAATCAAATTGATTATATTGCGAATTTTCCCACCCAGTATGGAACGAACAATGGAAATTTCCCCCATGCTAGCCCTGTAATCGGCGCCGGGCCTGGAGGTTATACCATGGCCACCAACTGGACCACCTTTCTAAGCCAAGGCCCTTGCTATAACGGCGCTCTTTGCAATGGAGCCACCACAAGTTTTTCCTCCCTCGTAGGCGGTCAGCCCGGTCTTAATTTCTGGACAGGTTCCGGTTCCCAAGGAGTTCTAGACAACAGTGGAGGAACTTGTAGCGAATGGACATCCACTTCCGGCGCAGAATCAAATGGAGACTATCGCTATTACGCGTTTTTTTCTGGAAGTTGGCACGACAATGGTTGTGGCCTAAGCTACGATCTTCTCTGTGTCTGCTGGTAGAAAGACCATAGTTTCGTCTAAATTGCTCCCTTCTTGATTTCCAGCTAAGCTAAGTGTCTTTACGTAAAAAGGAGACTTGTCTACGATGAAGCACCACTGGATCCGAACGAGTATCCTTCTAGCCAGCGGACTCCTACCTACTCTAGGAATGGCAGGAGATAAAGAAGGCTGGGAAAGTTCCCCCCAGCATACGACAGCCATCACCCTCTCCTCCAGCAATCCGTTTCGAGAAGACCTCATTTCCACACCCCACTTCACCCTCCCTCCCCCTCCATTTTATGATCCAAAATTTCCTCATATGGAAGATTGTATCATCCGGATGTTTTCTGAAGGGAACGAGGATGACATAACCCCAGAAGCAGATTTTTTCTTTGTCCCTCAAGCCATACTCCATGATGCAGCCGCCTGGAGGGACCCTCGACCGCCCTTCGATACCACCCGGGAAGCCATCGCATCCTATCTGGATCATCCTCGCCACAAGATACCCCCCAAAATCCCTGCTACACTAAGGGCTTTTCAGGCAGGGCTTGAGGCGATTCCCCTTTCTATACGCCAAAAAAATCCTACCCATGCCCAACTCTTTATCTTGACCTTTGCAGCGATGCTCTACGAATCAAAAGACAATCAAACCCATCTAACCTTTGCGAATCAGGCCCAATTTTATGTCTCTGAAAGCTCCCACCTCGAGCCCCTGTTAACCTCCTTGCAAGAGGCCGCTCATCATTTAGTCCTCCAACGATTTTCCACGCGAAACGCTTTTCTCAAAGCCCTGGGAGAAGCGGAACTGTTGCAACTCGATCAAGGACCTATGCATCCAATTTTATATGTGCTACGAAGTACGGAAAAAGCCACCCGAAGCGTTCTCCTAAGAACAGAAGCCACGGAAGAAACGACAGAACTTTCCCCTTCCCCTGCATCAAAAAGAGAACTCTATGATCTCCCTTTCTTTTGAAAAATGGCACGGTTGCCGAAATGACTTCCTCGTAATCCATGGCAGCCCCCAAGAAAACCGATACATCCACAGCAGTCTCATTCGGCAAGCCCCTCAACTTTGCTCCAAAAAAGGGGATGGCATTGGGGCTGATGGCATCTTGTACGTACGAAAAGCGCCCGAAGGCTACCAGGTGACAGTAATCAACGCCGATGGATCCTT
>Ga0114970_10004371_pt1 | contig 10293 bp, 6 predicted proteins | sample M_140205_XF_Meta_FD_87030 | JGI IMG/M metagenome (GOLD analysis project Ga0114970, IMG submission 87030) | Freshwater microbial communities from Lake Montjoie, Canada to study carbon cycling - M_140205_XF_MetaG | ecosystem: Environmental > Aquatic > Freshwater > Lake | place: Lake Montjoie... | reverse complement strand
TCATGAAAATCTCCATTGATTGGTTAAAATCCATCTTACCAACTGAGGCAACAGCCGATGAAATCTCCGATTTGTTGTCGGTTTCGGGTTTAGAAGTTGAACACATTGAACCTTGGTTTAGTGCGGGCAATGGTTTGAAAGGGTTTGTTGTTGGTGAGGTGATGAGTTGTGTGCCTCATCCAAATGCGGATCGGTTGCGGGTGACTACGGTGAATGTGGGTGGCGATGCGTTGTTACCTATAGTTTGCGGTGCTCCAAATGTTGCTGAAGGTCAAAAAGTGGTGGTTGCGTTGGTGGGTACTGAGATTCAGATGCCAGGCAAGGAGTCGTTTGTGATAGGCAAAGCGAAAATTCGCGGCGAGGTTTCCGAGGGGATGATATGTGCTGAGGATGAGTGCGGTGTTGGGAATAGCCATGATGGTATTGTGGTATTGCGCAGCGATGCACAAGTGGGAATGCCTGCGGCAGAATATTTTGGCGTTGCATCGGATGTAGTATTAGAGATTGGACTCACGGCAAATCGCGGAGATGCGGCTTCACATCTGGGAGTGGCCAATGATTTGGCGGCGTTATTGAAAGTAGATTTTCAGCGAATCACGCATCATTCATTGCCTGAAAAGCCCAAGGGTAGGTTGGTAAGTATTGCGGATTCAGACTTGTGTCAACGATATTTTGCCCTAGAATTTCATGGAGTTCATTTGAGCGATAGCCCAGACTTTGTGAAGCATCGTTTGAGGGCCATTGGCATCGAACCACGGAACAATGTGGTGGATACGACCAATTATTTTCTTCATCAAACGGGTCAGCCCATGCATGCTTTTGATGCGGATTTGTTAGACGGCGATCTTGTTGTGCGTTTGGCTTTGGCTGATGAAACCTTGGTGATATTGGATGGGAAAAGCATCAAATTAGATTCACAAGATATTGTAATTGCCGATGCCAGCGGTGCGATTGCCTTGGCTGGTGTGATGGGCGGATTAAAAACGGCGGTAAACGCAAATACCAAAAATGTTTTATTAGAAGTTGCACATTTTCACCCCACGTTGGTTCGGAAATCAGCAAAACGTCATCATTTGCACACCGACGCAAGCTTTAGGTTTGAGCGGGGAGTGGACGTTGAGAATATGGCTAATGCGGCGACATTGGCTGGTGTTCATTTGGTGGAAAATTGCGGCGGAGCTTGGATTTCGAATACTGAGGTGTTGAGTGCTCCGATCGAAAATAGAACAATCGAACTGAATGTAGAAGCGCTTTGCAAATTTGCAGGACTAGAGATTCCAGCGGGTGAGATTCGCAGAATTTTAGGCCAACTTGGTTTTGGCGTGAATGAATCCAATAATCACTGGGAAGTGAGAGTCCCTGGCTGGCGAAATGACGTTTCAATTGCGGTAGATTTATACGAAGAAGTGATGCGGATTTACGGGTACGATCATGTTCCCATGGATGGCAAATTGCAGGCTACACTGGGAACTTTTGAAGGCATGGGATTGCGCAAATCGGAGAATCGTATGCGACAATATTTGATCAATCAAGGGATGTTGGAGGCGTCTACCAATTCTTTGCATCCGAGTGCTTGGTATCCCGGAATGGAGGATTTGGTTTATTTGAGCAACCCGCTTAGTACGGATATGGATGTCATGCGAGCATCTTTGATTCCAGGGTTATTGCAGTCAGTGGCATACAACATTAACAGAAAAGCCGAGTCGGTGCAACTGTTTGAAGTGGGTAGGACCTATCGAAAAACGTCGAAGGGATTTAAGGAAACACCCATGTTGAGTATGGTCTTTTGGGGTGCAGTTCAGCCAGAGAGTTGGGAGAGCAAGGCAAAAATGGTAGATCATTATCATGTAAAGAGAAGAGTGATGGGGATACTCAGAAGCTTGGGTAGTGAGGCGACGGCAGATAATATTACGATAGCAGAAGCACCGAAAAACTGGTTGACTGCCGCGGAAATCAACGGCACTGTTTGGTGTGTTGAGTTTCCCTGGAGGAAATTTATCAAACCGAAAGCGGAAACATTAAAAGTGGTTTCGGCGCCAAAGTATCCAGGCATGCGCAGGGATTTGAGCTTGGTAGTGGCTAAGGATCAAACGTTTACCGAATTGGAAGGTGTGGTAAAAAGCATCAAATTGCCATTGTTGCAAGACGTGCGGGTATTCGATGTCTTTGAAGGGAAGCCTTTGGATGCTGGGCAGAAAGCGGTTGCTTTGAGTTTTCATTTTTTGAATGCGGAGTCAACGTTAACGGATATGGAAGTAGATCGTTGTATGGATAAGTTGATGAAGGCTTTTGAAGCAGTAGGCGCTTCCATAAGAAAATAGTCCGATTTGGATATTTCAGCCCCACTTTTGGGTTTGTTGATGTAATCAGTTATTTATATGTTCTATTTTCGCACAATGGAATTGACGAGTGTAATTTACGAGAAACGTGGCAACGCGGCCCATATCACCTTAAACCGTCCGGATGTTTTCAATGCGTTTGACGAAACCCAGAGCTACGACTTGCAGGCGGCGTTAAAGGAAGCGAACAAAGACGCTGAGGTGCGTGTTGTTATTTTAACAGGCGCTGGCAAGGCTTTTTGTAGTGGTCAGGATTTGAAGGCCATTGCGGGGTCAAAAAATCGTTCTTTGAGTGATTCTTTGTATAAGCGATACAATCCCATCATTAAGGCGATGCGGGAAATGCCTAAGCCCATCATTGGTAGAATCAATGGCGTTGCTGCGGGCGCGGGCGCGTCGTTGGCCTTGGCTTGTGACTTTATTGTTGCGGTTGATACTGCATCGTTCATAGAAGTTTTTGTGAATGTGGGATTGGTACCCGATTCAGGATCTTCATACTTTTTGCCTAAAGCGATATCTCCGGCGCGTGCGTTTGAAATGGCGACAATGGCACCCAAGGTGAGTGCGGAAAAGGCGTTGGAGTGGGGGTTGATTAATCGTGTGGTGAGTGCGGATTTGTTAGATGAGGAGGTGAATAAGATTGCGGATTATTACGCTCAAGCACCAACTATGGCTATTGGAATGATCAAGAAAATGTTGAATAAGGCGGGTCATTCGGATTTGCAAACGATGCTTCAATATGAGGCGTACTGTCAGGAAATCGCTGGAAGGTCCAACGATTATCGCGAAGGGGTATCGGCATTTAACGAAAAGAGAAAGCCGGTTTTTAAGGGAAATTAAGGGCAACTTTCTATCAAAAGATGTAATTTGCATACTCTATGGGCGTTTTTCATTGTTTCATTCAGCGCATTGCCTTTCTAGCGCTTTGTTTATATGGCTTTTCTCAACAGAATGTAATCGCGCAAGTCGTTGAAAAGTCTCACTTGAATGAACCTTGCGGATTTGCAACGGTAATTGATCAATTGGAAGCGCAGTACCCAGGATTTAAATCAACATTCGATGCGCAGACATTGAAATTGGTAAAGTCGGCACCCATCATCGAATCAAGAAAAAAGCGCGTTACCGATACCATTTTTTATTACGATACCATTTACACGATTCCTGTTGTTTTTCACGTGTTGTACAATGTGGCCAATGAGAATCTGAACGACTCTTTACTGATTTCTCAAATTGAGGTGTTGAATAGAGATTTTAATCGCAGGAACCCAGATACTGTCAAAACGCGCGGAATTTTCAAGTCAAGGGCGGGTTCGGCAAGAATTGAGTTTGTTTTGGCATCGGTGGATCCGAATGGGGTTGCCACCAACGGGATGATTCACAAGCCCACAACTAGAGCCACTTTTGGATCAAGCACAGGACAATTGGCTGATGCGATGAAAGCTTCATCTACGTCTGGCGACGACCCCTGGGATCCTACGAAATATTTAAACATTTGGGTTTGCGACTTGAGCGTGAATAACCAGGACAATTTATTGGGTTATGCTTTCCCACCCTATGGACATCCGTCGTGGACAAGTGGATCTTGGGTTGCCGACAACCGTCAAGGTGTGGTATTGCATTATAAGGTTGTGGGTAGGAATAATCCACGTGCAACAGGCAACATTGCCCCCTCAAACATGGGTAGATGCGCGGTTCACGAGGTGGGTCATTATTTTGGTTTGAGACACATCTGGGCTGATGATCAAAACATGGCGAATAAGTGCACATTGGATGATTACATCGACGATACCCCATTGCAAGGCATAGGAGCGGGGTTTACTTGTAATTTGGGGGGAAATACTTGTATAGAGCCGAAAAACGACATGCCGGACATGTTCGAAAATTACATGGATTATTCTACTGAGGCTTGTCAGAACATTTTCACAAAACAGCAGGTGTCGATGATGCGAAAGTCAATTACTGAGTATCGTGTGGATTTGCCAATCAAAGTTGATATTATAACTAAGTTGCGAATTTTTGATACCGTTGTATACAACGAGATTTTAATTTATCCCAAGTCAAATAGTAAGAAAGTGATGGTAGAGGTGAAGAATGAGGATGTTTTAGACCTGTTGGAGGTCCAGTTTTTCACGATGTTAGGCCAGGCGATGACTGAGCCCATTGCCATCAAAAAGAATGAAACCTTAGTAGATACGGAGTCGTGGTCGACCGGTGCTTATGTAGCCCGTTTGGTGCGCACCAGCGACGGCAAAGTGATTCGGAAACAGAAGTTATTTGTGGAGTAAGTGGATTATTTTTTGGCTTTCCCAGAAAACCAAATTGACATGCGTTGTCCGGTTATGAAGAAAGCCGCGATGATGATAAAATTGGCAATCAAAACACCATTAACATCGGTATTTCTAAAGTAGGATGCATTAATAAAAAAAATACAGACGTTGAAAGTTAGAAGTGCAGTTGTGGTGGTGAAGTGATTTAAACCAAATCCGAGCAATTTATGGTGTAAGTGTTTTCTATCTGCCGTAAATGGAGATTGTCCTTTGGCGAGACGTAAAGTGAATACCCTTAATGTATCGAGCAAAGGGTAACAAAGTGCCACCAAAGCGAACAAGGCTCTGTTCATGCTAAATGGAGTTGAAACGGCGTTGTGAGAATTCAAAAGATATCCAACTAATAGAACAATTGTCATTCCTAAGAAGAGAGATCCAGTATCTCCCAAGAACATTTTGCGTGATTTGCTAAAATTAAAGAAATAGAATGGCGCTAGAATCACACTGAATAAAACGCAAAAGTCAAATATTCTTGGTTGCGTGTATTGGAAAGCACTACCAATGAGAAGAAATGCAAAAATTGCGAATGTGGCAGCTAAACCGTCGACACCATCGATCAAATTGTAAGCGTTGATAACGACAATAAAAACGAATGATGTGAAAATAACAGAGGGTATTTCGCCAATTTGGTACAGTCCTAGCACTCCATAAAAATTATCAATTCTAAAGTTGGGTAGGGCTGTTGCTAGTGAAATGGCTATGATTAATTGCCCCCAAAACTTTGCGTTGGCCTTTACGTGTTTGATGTCATCAATCACACCTATGATAAAAAAAGTTAGGTATGAAATAATAATAACGGGCGAATTGAATTCTGAGGGGCCAACACACAAAAGTGTCAGGAACGAGATAATAAATATTGATATCCCAGCGGTTCTTGGGACAATTCTTTTGTGAGATGAACGATCTCCTGGAACATCGAACCAGCGGTACTTGAAAGACAATTTGAGCATTACCACTAATCCAAAGACCGACAAAACAAGGGCTGAAAAGAGTATGATTAAATTGTTTAATTCCATTCTTATTTTCTTGTTTTTTGCTAATCCTATATTAAAAGTACGACAAAATTAAAGTCAATCGGCAGTGATTGGATATTTTCTTTGTCAATAGGTGAAGTTGATTTACGAATTGGGTTAAATTTTGGTCAGATAAAGAAATTATCAAAATTCATTGAAGTACTTTTGTAGACATGTGTGGAATCAACGGTATTTTGGGAAAATTTGATTTAAATCAATCGCGCCAATGCGTTGAGTCCATGAATAAAAAAATGGCTCATCGAGGCCCTGATGCGGATGGAATATTCCAGGTTGGCTCTATAACACTTGGGCATCGCAGACTTTCTATTATTGATTTGGATGTTCGTGGAAATCAGCCGATGCACAGTGCCGACGGAAGGTATTCAATTGTTTTTAATGGAGAAATTTACAATTATCGCGAATTAAAGTCTGAGGTTGGTGATTATCCATTTGTAAGTAAAACGGATACGGAAGTTCTCATAGCGCTCTATATAAAATATGGTTCTGCCATGTTGGAAAAATTGGAGGGCATGTTCGCATTGGCTATTTGGGATTCTAAGGAGGATAAATTGTTTCTAGCCAGGGATCGTTATGGAAAAAAGCCTCTTTATTATTGGATTGGTGACGGAAAGTTTGTTTTCTCTTCTGAAATCAGGTCGTTGATTGCCAGTGGCTTATTTACACCAAAATTACATGCCGAATTATTGCCTGAGTTTTTGCAGTATCAAACGGTATTTGACCCAAATACGTTGTTGAAGGATGTCTTTCAATTGGAAGGGGGATGTTTTGCATTTGTTACCATAAACAAGAATGGTGGAATTGAATTTAAGTCGAATCAGTATTATGTCCGATCTGAAGCCATTGTCAACAACTCTGATGTTAAGAGTTATGGGGAGGCAGTTAAAAGTACGCGAGCACTTTTTGATGCTGCGGTAGCGAAGCGTCTGGTTTCGGACGTGGATTTCGGGGCTTTTTTATCGGGCGGCGTGGATTCTAGTGCTGTAGTTGCTGTAATGTCGAAATATTTGCAATCACCAGTAAAAACGTTTCATGTATATTTTGATGAATCTGAATTTTCAGAATTGAAATACGCTGAAATGGTAGCTAGGAAATTCAAGACAGACCACACCAATATTTTAATTACTCCCCAGAGTTTTTTGGATGATGTTTCACCGGCATTGGAGGCCATCGACCATCCGAGTGCTGATGGGGTAAATACCTATGTTGTAAGTAAGCATACCCGTGCAGCGGGCATAAAAATGGCATTGAGCGGTTTGGGCGGCGATGAAATATTTGCTGGGTACGATGTCTTTAAGCGATTGGCTGAAATTCGCACCCTTCGCAAATTCGGGTTGTTACAAATGTGGGAAATGCTCCCCGTTTCATTGCGTTCTGCATTTATCAAACAAGGCAAAATGGCAGAATTGATGGCCTTGCCCATGATTGACGAAGTAAGTGCTTACGCGCTTTTCCGAAGATTTTTCTCAAATGCGGAATTGAAGAAATTTGGCATCGGCAATAACCATGCAACGCATTGGTCGTTGGGTTTGGGCAGCAACAATTTGACCTCGTGGATTGGGAATGAAGAGGTTGAAAGGTATATGAAGCCGGTGTTGTTGAGGGATACAGACCAGATGAGTATGGCGCATTCCTTGGAGGTACGCGTTCCATTTTTGGATCACAAGCTAACGGACTATGTGATGGGGTTGCCTGATAAGTTCAAGCCACATCGACCAGGAAAGAAATTATTGATTGATGCGATGGGTGATGATTTGCCACGTGAGATTTGGGATAGAAAGAAAATGGGATTTGTTTTTCCTTGGAAATCATGGGTGAATGGTAAATTAAAGAACACTGTGGATGAGGGATTGGCCGTGGTTGAGCAAATACAAAGTGTCAAGCCCTTGTTAGCGGAGTTGCGAAAATCGCAAATTCTGGAGGAGAACCCGCAATGGTATAAGCTTTGGTTGTTAACCGCTTTGGGTCATTGGATCAAGAACAATAACATAGAAGTTTAGATTCTAGACGATGGTGAAAGTATCAATTATTACCGCGGTTTATAACAGGGAGTCTACCATTGAAAGATGTGTTCGAAGTGTTCTAAGTCAAAAATATCAAAACATAGAATATATCATTGTTGATGGTCTAAGTACAGATGGCACATTGGATGTTTTGAGAAAATTTGAAGGGCAAATCACCAAATTGGTATCAGAGAAAGATTTGGGTATTTACGATGCTCTAAACAAAGGCTTGTCGATGGCAACTGGCGATGTGATCGGGTTTTTGCATAGCGATGATTACTATGCCAACGATTCAGTTGTTGATACGATTGCTGGCGCCTTGGATGGCAACGATTGTGATTTGATTTATGCCGATTTAGATTTTTTTCACCAAATCACGCCGGAGAAATCCACGCGTTTTTATAGCTCCTCCTTTTTTAAACCATGGATGATGCGATTTGCTCTGCAGCCGGCTCACCCTACCGTATATGCGCGAAAGCCTTTATATGATCGCGTTGGAAATTTTAATTTGGTATATAAGATCAGCGCAGATTTTGACTGGTTGGTCCGCAGTTTTGTATTAGCCAATTGTAAATCGAAATACCTCAAATCCACCTTTGTAAAAATGCAGATGGGCGGAGCAAGTACCGGCGGGATCAAAGCGGTTATTCGCCATAATGCGGAGGATCTAAAAATTCTAAAATCCCATGGGATATACAGTAATTGGATTTTTGTGGCGCTGAAATACACCTACAAGATTTTCCAATTGCGCTTCTAAAGTTCCTTTCTTAAGCGTGCAACGGGAATTCCCAATTGCTCGCGGTATTTGGCCACGGTTCTGCGGGCGATATTGTACCCTTTTTCCTTTAACAAATCCATCAAGGCTTCGTCTGTGAGGGGTTTTATTTTGTTCTCTTGTCCGATGGCGTTGCTCAGGATTTTCTTGATTTCGCGGTTGCTCACCTCTTCGCCATCGTCGTTGGTTAGACCTTCGGAGAAGAAGAATTTCAACGGAATAATACCAAAATCGGTCTCTACGTATTTGCTGTTTGCCACACGAGAAATGGTGGAAATATCCAATTCGACTTGCGTTGCGATGTCTTTCAAAATCATTGGCTTGAGCTTGGTTTCGTCGCCGCTTTCGATGAAGAATTCATGCTGACGTTGTACGATGGCTTGCATGGTTTTCATCAGGGTGTTCTGACGTTGTTTCACGCTATCGATGAACCATCTGGCCCCGTCTACTTTCTGTTTGATATATTGAACCGCATCGCGCAGCTGTTTTTCTTTGTGCGGGCTGTTTTCGTAGGCCTTCAATGTTTCGATGTACGAAGCGCTTAATCGCAATTCAGGTGCGTTTCTGCCATTTAATCGCACTTGGAGCACCCCTTCGTCGTTGATGACAGTAAAGTCCGGTACGATGTACTGCGTTTTTCCGCTGATACTACCCGTTTCGCCTGGTTTTGGATTGAGCTTTAGGATTTCACCCATCGCGGCTTTGAGTTGCTCATCGTTAATTTTGAGGCTCTTTTTTATTTTATCGTAGTGCTTCTTGGTAAAGGCATCGAACTGTTCAGAAAGTAACTTCTCGGCCAAATCAATCGCGGGATTGTCTCCATAATCCTTTTTATACAACTGAAGTAAAAGGCATTCTTGTAGGTCGCGCGCAGCGATTCCTGGCGGATCGAAATTCTGGATTTTAATCAACAACCGCTCCAGTTGGGCTTCTGTGGCTGTGACGTTTTCGTTGAAGGCGAGATCGTTGACGATACTGCGCAATTCTCTACGCAGGTATCCATCGTCTTCAATGGATCCGATGAGGTGATAAACGAGTTCTAGTTCGCGGTCTTCAAATATTGCGCGGGCTTGTTCGTAGAGGTATTCGTGGAAGGTGCTTTGGGCGGCCAGAGGCATTTCGCGGTGCTCTTCGTTACTGTAATCTTCGCCCATTCGGAAACTTCCGTAGTCATCGTCGCCACCTGCACGGAGCAACTCGTCTACATTAATATCCTGACCATAATCGTCGTAGGCATTGTCGATAACTGGCTCTTCAGGGCCCGATTCCTCAGTGCTCGATTCTGGCTTTTCTTTGTGATCGTCGTTGTTGCGATCGTCGTTTACCCTATAGTCGATGGCCTCATCCACCCCTTCCAAATTCTCCAACGCGGGATTGTCGAGCAATTCCTGCCCCACCTTTTCCTCAAAGTCTTGTGTATTCAGTTGAAGCAGCTTGATAAACTGAATCTGTTGGGGACTCAGCTTCTGAAACAGCTTCTGCGATAACTCTTGTTTGAGGGCCATAATACAAATATAGGAAATTTTGCCCTTTTAACAAAAATCGTGCCATAAATTTTCAAGCCCTTTTGTTATCTTTGCGATACAAGCATTTGCAATCGATAATAATAATCACATAGTTAACATGGGAAGTCAGGATTTCAGTTCAAAGTCGGTCAGTATTCAGAACCTTCAATCGCACATCAACGAAACGATTGTTTTGCGTGGTTGGGTATCAAATAAGCGTGAGGGCAAGGGTATAGTTTTTGTGATTTTGCGCGATGGCACGGGCTATGTTCAGTGTGTGGTGACGGCGGAAACGGCCAACGAGCAGTATTTG